>Ga0179593_1559108_pt1 | contig 17267 bp, 23 predicted proteins | sample CZODoug2_1_08_16_FD_185931 | JGI IMG/M metagenome (GOLD analysis project Ga0179593, IMG submission 185931) | Vadose zone soil fungal communities from Angelo Coast Range Reserve, California, USA - CZODoug2_1_08_16fungal (PacBio error correction) | ecosystem: Environmental > Terrestrial > Soil >... | reverse complement strand
CTCTTTTTTTCATGACTCTATTTGGATTGAAGTGTCGATCTTTCCAAAATCCTGCATTTCCCCCTGTCGCGCCTTTGCCTACGAGCTTTTTCCTCGACCGGATCAACCTGCTCGAACCGTTATCCCCCTACCCCTTTAGAGTTCCCCCCTCATCGCCCGACTAAACGCTAGAATTCCCCCTTACCTCGCCCCTGTCTAAATGGTCGGAGTGAATACTTAAGTTGTGTTCATGCTCGCAATCCCCCCAAGTTCCCCCCCCCCACCCCGTAATACGCGTTATGCTGTTTTGTTTCTGCCGCATGCGGTCTGACGCTTCTCTTACGTCCCTCCGTTCGATTATTCTCGTGGTTTGTATTCTATACCACTGTACTGCCACCCCCTCCCTCGAGCGGATTTCAATGTTTGTCCCCCCATGAATTTTAAGTCCGGCCCCCAATATCTATGGACAGTAGGACTCCCCATTCGTCTTTTTTCGCGGGTCCCCCCCCCCTCTTGCAGTCACTCCCATTCCCCTTTCCTCTGCGTCCACCATTTCTAACACCCGCTTATTTTCTAATTGTCTCCCCTCCAGCCTTTTTTTTCCCCTTTGCTGTCGATCGCTTCTTGCCCCAGACACCGTTCCCGACCGTGGAACGCAACTGCGCTCTCTGTCACGAGTCATGCTTCTCAGACGCCCTGCCGTCCGCGCTTTTAAGCCATTGTTTTCCTTAGTCTTTTCTTCTTTTTACCTCAAATTCACGAAGTGAAAATTCAAATCCCTCAACTCTCCACAACCCCTGACGAGACTGTCTCCCCTCATGAGCAGCACTCTCTTTGCATGGCGGTCAGGGCGCTCTGAAACAAATTGTTTGAAGCTCTCTCACCTTTCGGATTTTGTTTCGCACCGAAAAGTCTTCACTTTCAGGATGGCCTATCACGGCAGAGTTCTCCGGATGCGTAATATCCCCGTCCACATTCCTTTAGTTGATAATTATGGCCATCCGTGTTCCTTTTATGTTTCCCCGCGGCTTTTTTTGCCCCCCCTAGATCACCCATTCCTGTGCCCGGAAGGTGCGTTCTACCTATACTGTCCACTCCCGTTCACTCGGCTCTACCTTCGGGAGAGCCAGCGGAGATATATTAAGGGCGATTCCTCTTTTACCCTCCATTTTGCTCTGATATTGGCTGGTCCAGAATATGGTCTTTTCATCCTGCTCGACTTCGCAAAGGACCATCTGTTCACCCAGTACTTGCGGCGGCTGTCCATTACATCGACCCCTCGAATTTCTTTACTTGTGTTCAGGAAACTTTTTCCCTATCACGCCATGAGCAGTACGTGATTGATGGCTCAGCCCTTTTTTTGCCCCTTTTTTCCGAATCCGAACCGGCAACTCCGTCCATACCCCCTTATAAACGTCGTAAGGTTCATTTCCCTTTCTCTCCTCACTAACGCCGTACGAACTCTCACCTGCCGGAGCATTTTTCCGTCGCCCAGCTCCCCTCCCCACAGATTAAACCCCCCCACTTTTATCCTATTTTTCCTACGTTAACCAAAAATTGTATCAATAGGTCGGTCCGCCCGTCCTCGCTGAATTATTTTCTAAATATCCAATACTTCTCTTCTCAAGACCTAATCTTTCTCTAAAATCGTTGGAGACCCTTCCGCTCTTTTCCTTTCTCCTACTCGTTCCCCCCACCCTCCCCCCCTCTTATTCCCTCCTCCTTCTCTACCCCCTTTCTCCCTTCAACCTTTTCCATCCCTTCCTCTTTTTCCCCTCCCCTCCCATCCTTTCTCCGAAAATTTACCTCCCTCTTTTCCTCTTTTCCCTTTCTTCTCTTTACTCTCACCCTCCCCTTTCCTCTGTTCTCCCTCCCCTTACTCACCCCCCCTCACACCATCTTCTCTACCTCCCTCCCCTCTCGTTTACTTTACCTATCCTCTCCTCTTTCTTTTACCTTCCTACCCCCCTCGCTTTTGACCCTTCTCTATACTCCCCACCCCCTCACCCCTCCCCTCTACTGCCCCCCTCTTATCTTCTCTTTTTTTTTCCCTTCCCCTCTAAGCTCCCCTTACTTTCCGCTTCTTTTCTCTCTTCCACCCCCTCCTCCCCTCTCCCCTACTCTTTCTGCCCTCTGCCATCCCTCTCCTCCTTCTCCTTCTCCTCTTTGCTCCCATTTTCTTTTTTCTCCTCACTTCCCCCCCTTTTTTTACCCCCTCATCCTCCCCCTCACTCTCCTGCACCCTTCTCCTTTCTTCTCCTCTTGTTTTCCTTTCCCCCCGCCCAGCTCTCTACCCCGCCCTTCTCCACTCTAGTGTCTTCCGCACCCTCAACCTATTCCGTTTCACCCCTACCTGCCCCCCTCTTCCCCCTACCACCAGCATCCCTTCGTCCCTACCTCTCTTTCGCCCCCTCTCTCTCCCGCCCATATCTCCTCCGCCTCTCAACCTTTACTCCTCCTCCCCCTCTTATCCTCCCCACCCATGCCCAGGGCCCTTCTCCTTCCCTCTACCCTCCTTCCTCTCCCTCATTCCTCTTTTTTGCACCCCTCTTTCTCCACCTCCCCCTCACCACGCTACCTAGCCTCTCTTTTTTCCCCCCTTACTCTTTTCCCCTTTCCATCCTCCTTCCCTTTCCCCCCCCCTTCTACTTTGCTCGATCACCAATTTTTCTTTTCCCGTCCTCTCCTTCTCCCCCCTCCCGACTCTCTCTCCTCGTCCTCTTCACTGTTCCTCTTTTTTACTCCTTCACTTTTCCTCTAATCCTTTCTACCCTTCCCCTCCACTTTTCACCCTCAACCTTCCCTTCTTCCACTTCGCTTCTCTCCCCACGTCTTCATCCTCTCAATACATTTCCATCTCCACCCCCCTTTATACCTTCCTCTTTAATTGCCCCTCCCGTCTCCCCTTGGTTCCCCTTTCACTTCTCTCCTATCTCCATACACCCCTCCTTTCTCTTGCCAACCCCCATCCCCCCCACACTCATATCCATCTTTTTTCTTCAACCCCGCTCCTTTTTTCCTCTCCCCCTCTCTCTTTCTTCCCACCACTCCTCTTTCCCGTTTTTCTCTCCCACTTTCACACTTCCTCTCCTTCTCCTTCTTTGCTTGTCTCTCCTTTATTCCCTCTACTCCCTCCCTGCCCTCCTCTCCCATCCTTTTGCTTTTCCCTCCCCTACCCCTCCCTAACACATCCCCTTTACTCCCCTCCCCTTCCCTCTCCCCGTGCTCCCCCCTGCCCCCCTCCTACCCCCTCGACCCCTCCCCCCCCACCCTACCACCTCTCTTCCTTTCCCCCCCCTATCCTTACCGCGATTCCCCCCCCACACCCCTCCCCCCTCAAACTCAACCCTTCCCTTCGCCACCCCCTCTCTCTCACGGCATTTTCTCTTTAACCTCTCCTCCTCCCCATTCCCCCCTTCCCGCCTCCTCGCACAAACTCACCCTACTTCTACCCTCTCCCTCCGCATCCCCTCCCTCCACCCCTCTTTCTCATTCTCTCTTCCATCAGCCCTCTTTCCCCTCCTGCCCACCCTCCCCCTTCCCTTCCCACTCCCCGTTCTCCTCTTATCCCGTCCTATCTCCCTCCTCTTTTTCGTCCTCCCTTCCCTCCTCCTACTTCCGCTTTACTCCTCGGCGCCAACTAACCTCCCCGTCGTGGCGGGTGCCCGTATAGAAAATAAATTCTCTTCCTTTAACTCTTCCCTTTTCGAGTAGGTCTCTCCCTCATTCGTATGCTGTTACCCTCTAACAGCTTTATCTTATTTGTGGCCACTTTAGTAAGATAGGTCGATATCCTCGGCTCAATCCCTCCCCCCTTCTATTTCCGGTTTTTCCCCGCCCCCTTTGCATTAGTTGATCAACTGACTTCCCCCTCCTCCTCCTTTCTTAACCCAATCCTTTCTTCAAAGTTGTCTGGTTGCCCTTCACCAACAAGTACCTCCTCCTACCCCCCCTGAGCAAATTTTTCTTACCTCTCTTTTTTTCGAGTCGCGGTTGTTCTCAGAATGTAGTGCCACGTCTGTTACACTTATCTCTTGGCAAAATTGGGAATTAATCTCGCCACTCTTGAGAGCGAGGTGCTACCTGTTTGGTGGATGTTTCATCTATATTAGTTAAGACTTCAACTCGCAGCTGAGTCAAAGGCTCCTTCACATTGTCCCAATTCTACCAGGGGGCATCACCCTCCTAATGTTTCCTCGCGTCAAAGCAACGCCCCAGATAGCCCCCTCACGAGCTTCTCAGAACCCAAAGATCAACATCCACGACACTAACTTAGAACGTGATAAAGATCTTTCCTGCCTCACCAACGCGAGATTTCCCCCCCCTCCCCCATCCTTTTTCCGTCAGTCAAAACCCGCATCGCGACCTCGTACCGCTATTTCTTCTTATTCTTTTCCAAATACGTGTGGTAGATTTACTAGATGTTCGACTCGATCTCTCTTCTTTCTATACCCTCTTTCTTTATTCTCTGGTTTCCTCATTGCCTTAAAGTCTCATTTTTTTTCTCACACCTTTTAGATTCGAGGTGTTTCAGTTGAGGTTGATACTCTTCTGGCCCTACAGGTTCATTGTTTGATTTTAAGGGTTTTCTCTATTTCTCATTTATTTGCACCCCTTACGGCTTTGACCCAGGTGCACACCGTGGTTTCTCTCTTGAGATTGCACTGCTGTGTACTTTTTTCCTCTCTCGCGGGCTCCAACCAACCTGTTCTTTCCCAACGCTCGCTCGGTTCCCATATACAATCCTCGTCACCCTGCCCCTCGCATAAAGGTTTTCCTTTTTCCCCGCCCGTCTTTATGCCCACACCCCTACCCTTACTCTGCTTTCTACCCCGTTGATGCTTACTTTTTTGTTCCCTGAAAAAAGGTTTTCTTGCTCTCCCCCTTTTACTTTCGTGACCTTCTTGTATCCCGAGAGTTGTTTGCAGTGTTCAAATTCCTCTTTCCTTGAAACCGCGCCAATTCAGCTGGTCGGCCTTTTGCACCGGCCGACCTGAGCTTCCTCCGATCTATCCAGTGCCCTCCCCCCCCTAGCAAAAGTGCGGTTCTCTCTTGTCCGCCTTTACGCCTATCAGGACGGGCTAGCGACCCCAGTCCCTAGTCCTCTGATCGGCTTCTTGGTAACCGCACGGTCGTCTTCTTTCTTCCCGTTTCTCGCCAACTTTTTTTGCTCCACCTTTTCGTAGCTGAGAGTTACACATATTCCCCGCTAGGCGCCGTAGCTCCCCCTCCCTCTGAAAAGTCTCTCCCCTTTGGTTTTACGAGACATCTGCTTCTATCTAAACCTGCGCACCCTTGGTTCGGTTTTGCTCTCCCTCTTCCCCATAGCTGGCTTTCTCACAACTCCACAACTCCCTTTCCCGGTATTGGCTAGTTTTTTTCAAACCTCTGTCCCTATCTCTTATAGATTAGACAATCTATCGGAATGAATCAGATTTCCCCTTTTTTATCCCGTTGGATTTTCACCCTACCCTTCCAGTCTATTTCGTAGGACCCTCTCGAAAAATTTCTCAGCCATAAATTTTTTCCTGCTTGAGCAATCGTCCTGTTTCAATACGCCTCCGACCCCCTCCAGACAATCGATTTATGTTAATGCGATCGTTTGCCTCTCTCAGACCACTTTCACCCTTCGACAGAGCTCTTGTTTTTTACGGTTAGCCGCCAACCCCCTTGCTCGATTCCCCCGGTAAAATATTCCCAGACCCAAGACCTAATTAAAGACGGTTATGTCTTTTTTTCTCCTCTCAGACTTAACTAATTTTGCTAGACCGATGTAGATGGTGCCTGTGGAAGTGAAAGATCCTTTAGAACCCCCCTTCCCTGTACCTCTTTTGATGTTCATTTGAACGGAGTCACACCATAGAATGATAATTCCATCCTGTTGAAAATTGAAGGAGGGAGACTGAGACATTAAATATTAAACGCCGGTTTAATCGACTTCCTTCCCCCGCGGCGCCCCTTTTCCCCCTTTTTTTAGAGGAGTCTTTATGAGTCCCAAAAATCTGTGCGCGTCCCCCATGTTTTTCTCTCTTCCGCCTCCATTCCTCGATCTTTCCTTAGGGCTTCTCATCTGACGTTTTTCCCCATTGCTGTCTACGTTGATGGAGGAATTCGTCCACTTCTTATTTTGATTGGCCCCTCTAAAGCCCTCCTTCGACAGCGCGCGTGGATGGCGTCGCGCCCTCCGGTCCCCCCCCTTCCCCAGCTGATATTCATTCCTTTTTTTCTTTCCAGTATTTTTTTAACTTTTCTTTTCTTTTCAGCGAGGTCGACCCTTGACCGCGTCTCCTGACCTCGAGTCTTCTCCCCTTAGAACTCTCATTTGATTGTCTTTTGTTCTCTCTCGTCAATTTCTTTTCCGAACAACTTCGGCTCGAACAGCCTCCCCTCTGAATCTTCTCGAGCTTGGGTTTGAGAGCTGGGCTCCCCCCAAGATGGTACCACCCGTCTCTCCAAGTATGAATCCCAGGTGACTAGGTACTTTCCCCGCCGTTCATTAATCCTCAAACCTGCCCCCCTCTGAGAAGTTCTTCTCTGGACAGCCTTTTTCCCCCTCCGCGGTCCCGCCTTCCGCCACACCCTTCCCTCATAACGGTGATTAATGTTGTGCAATTGCCCCTCATTTCCTTTCTCTTTTTCCGCCCATGTAGACTGGTCTTCCGCTGGTCCCTCCTTTTTTTCCTTCCTGCTAGATTTGGGTGTGCGTCTTAGCGACCCCCACTCTCAAGTCCCTCTCTTTTTTCCTGGTTGTGTACTTTCCCCTCTCTGTCGTCCTAGGAGCGCTGTTCTTTTTGATCCTTCTGTTTGCGAAGAGCGACCACTTTCAATCCATTTCTAAGACCTTCACATTCCTCCCCCTTGTTGTTGTTAGACTTTTTGTTACGGCCTATTTATTGAATCGATTCTAGTTTTTTTTTTCAAATTTTCCCTTTTCCCCCGACTCGCCCGAATTCTTTTATTGTCTCGTGACCCGACCCGCCCCCCAGGTTGAACTCCCCCCTTTGGAAGAACTCAAACTGAGTCGTAATCCCCTTCCCCCGACCCAAAGACTAGCGCCTCCCCAACTCCTTTTCTCCCTCGGATCCTTCGAAATGGTCCGTATTGCCAGGCCAGGAAGTGAATCCCCGAGTTAGCATTCCCCACCACCCCCCAGAGTTTCTTCTTTTTTTTTTTCTGTTTTTATTGCTTGAGCCTGGCGGTCTCAAAGCAGGCCTTTTTCGATTCTTCTCTCTTCGCGGCCTTGATCGCGCGGTGCTGAGTCTTACGCCCCCACTCCTTCCCCCAGTAACTAGATCTTGGATTCAAGTTTTTTTATAGGTTGACCCACCGGACATTGGAATTCGCCCTACCCCCTCTAAGCTATGATTATGATCTTTTCTCAGGCTTCGTCCACCGCCAATCTTGCGGCCAAAAAGTGACCATAAAGCTCTAATTTCTCTCCCGCCGTCGTCGTTTTTCGTCCTTTTAAGGGGACCCGATTCTGACCAAGAGCCCATCGGGAACCTACAAGACCTTTGACAAGAACCCCCTGAGAGCTCTTGGCCGAGCCTACAGGTGTGCGACGTTTGCCCTACCCTTTACAGCGATCCTCGGAATTTTTCTCATCTTTTTTTTCCCTCTCTGCCAATCCTCCCCCGAATTCCCTCAAATAAGACGTTTCGCATTTATCAATTTTGACCCTCTAAGTGACTACATTCATGAATTCACCTTTTCTTTTTTTCCCCTTTCTCGACTTTCGTTTTTTGTTGCTACCTGAAAACTGGAGAGCGTTCTTCGTGAATTTTTGGAGCCTCCAAGACCGACCTTGCGCCCCTTTTTTCTAGATCCCCAAGGAGAGTTTTCTCCGGCGGTCAGTATTTTGTGAGCCGGTCCTCAAGATTCTTTTCTTTTTCCCCGTTATGTCCAGTTTCCTGAGTCTACCCGCTCGTTTTGTCCAACTGCGAACAAAACCATTTGATTCTTCTCCGGTTTTTCTTAACGAAATCGGTCTCAAGGGAATCGGCATCTCCTCCGAGAAGCTTTTCCCTCTTTCTTGACGCACTCTGACCCTTTCCCCCCCACAATCCCCATGTGCGGTATTTGTCTGGGACCGGACTTCCGACGGTCTAGAAAAGGTTTCCCTCTTGCTCTTTTTGGAAAACAACTAATGCGTTCGTCCTCTCTATTATTCGACGAAATCTGTCGTAGGGTTGTTGCCAGTGTCCATTCAAGGCCTTACTCTTCCTCTTTATTGTTTAAATATACGATCACCGGTTGTCCTCCCCACTCTCTCCCCTTTTTAAGACGCATGCTTGACCCCCCTAGTAAACCTGCGGTCCCGTCCCCCTTCCCTTTAGATTGCGTCGCTCTCTCCTCGATTAACCCTTTTCCCCCCTGCATTTTCATGTTTGTTCTCCGATATCCTACCAACACCTTGTTAACCAGTTTGCATCTATTTCGCGAATATTTTTTAAACCTTTTTTCTTTTTTCCTCTATTTTTATGTCGGGGCGCACGCGCCCTCGCTTGATTCTTTCCTCTCTAACCCTCTCCTTCCCGAAAGACCTCTTTTTGGCGAGGTCCCGCCCTCCACGCGGAGGCGCGACGTCCCAGTTCGACCTCCTCTATTGAGAGTCACCGATTTCTCGAGTCCCGTGCTTTCCCCAGATCTTTCTTCGGCTGTACCCGATACCTTATCCTTTTTCTTTCAATGTTGTTAAGATCGTCGCCGTCTCCGTTATCCAACTCCCCATTTGGTTCCTTCCTGGTTCTCTTCTTGAGTTTGACACTGACTTGCACCTACTCTCCAGTTTCCCCCCGCCGGTAACAGAGTTCCCCCCCCGTTGATCTCCCTCCTCTTTGCCTGTAACAAAAAAACTTCATAGACGACTTTTTCAATGTTTCGTCATCGAGCCGCTTCGCTTTTTCGGTTGTGTCCTCCCGACTGGAGTGACGTCTTACCCCCTTTTGCGCTGGCAACTTTAAGGACCTTTTTTTTGCAATTTTTCCTCTCCTACCCCTCGACGACTGTGTGCCCCGTTTGTCTTTTATCGGCCGCCCCTTTAGTGCAAGAATGAAAAATCTCCCCGATTTATTCCATTCACCCCCTTGTGCCGGGCCCCTCCCCAGACTAGTGGTCACTTCTCGGCCCCAGTACTTACCCCCCTGTCATCCCCCCCCCCTGAGACAGCCTTCCTCCCCCCCCGACCACCAAGACCCCCCCCCCCCCCTCCATTCGTAAATTCCCAACGTGCGACCCTCCTCGTCCTATACCCCCATCGCACCACTAAGATCCGCGCGTCCGCCTCTTTTCCCCCCTGAGATCTATCACGAGTACAATCTCCTCTCTCCTACTCGTTGTGTTTTTTCAGATCGAGGTCCCTTTGCATCGCGTTTCGGACGGCTATTCGGGCTTTTCTCTTTTTCTCGGGTTTTTAGTCCTTTCCCGAGCCTTCCCTTTTCAGTCTAGAGTGGCGGGGATGTTGATCTTTTTTTTTTTTCCTGGGTTTTGGGGGGCGAATCGTTTTTTTTTTTCCCTGTATCTTCTAGGTGTCGTGTTTTGCGCTTCGTTTACCGGATCGTTTTTTTCACCCTTGGGGTGCCTGGCTATGACTCGGAGATTTTCCGGATTCCCTTTTTCCCTGGCGCCGCACCCAACCATGGATGTCCCCAGCTTCCGCCCCGTTTTTTTTCTCTTACCTCCCCCTTCTTAAATTTGCCTCATCCCCCCCCAGGTTTAAAGTATTTTTCCACGCCAGTATTTCTTCCCAACACCCCGCGACAACTCGCGTGTTCTTTTCCCTCAACTATCGAGTAGTTTGATTCTTTTTTGCGGCAAACGTTCTTTGCCTCGCCCCACTTTTAATCGTGACTCGTGTCCCTCCTCGAGCGATTATTTAAGTCCAGTTTATCCACTACAAGGCTTCTAACCTTTTCCGCCTTGATTCCCTACTATAGCCTTTGGTCGTGATAACGTCGATCGGAGCGCTCGAGCTTACCCCCCAGTTCCCAACCTTCCCCTTCCTGTAAGTAAAATTCCGTCCCCGGTCGTTTTTTTTTTTGTTTTGTCCCCAGCCGTCTGATGCTGCTCGTGCCCCTCGAACGTCAAGCTTGTCACGAATCGACGTGTCTTTCTGGGTTTTGCACTTCTTGCCTGTCCGCCTCTCCCCAAAAGCTTTTCTTTCTTGAGCACTCATATTTAGAGATGAGTCCGAATATCACCCGCGAGGCGTGCTTCCCCGACCTTACCGGACACCCGTTTTACCGTCGAAGATGTCCTACACCCTCTTACCAACCTCTTTAACAATTTTTTTTCGTTGCTATGGTGATTATAAGCCCTGGCGCCCCGACCCCTCCACACTGAAGACAGTTCCAGAATCTCGGATCGGTTTCTTTCCTCTTTAACGGGGCCCGAATCGGTCGCCCTGCCGTTTATTTCCCGCATCGTCTTGCATTTGATGTCTTGACACCCTTTTATTTTCGAAGTTTGAGCCCCTCTGTGACTTCGTGCCTTTTCTTGAAATGTGGCAACGCCGCCAGGACAATCTTCCAGATAGTTATGCTATGCTCGCCGCATTACTGTTTTCACTTCCTCCCTTTTCCTTAGCCTCCCCCATTGCGCTGAACCGTAAATATTCGTCCCCAGCCAAACTCGGAAAATGGCTTTCCTTCTCCCGGCCGCTAAGATCGCCGATCTCTTTATGCTGAAGATGACCTGTGGAAGGAAGCCCATATTTAGTTAATCATTCCCTTTCCGGTAACGTCTCTGCGACCGTTTCCAAAGTTTTGAAGCGGTTCCAAATTCTCCTTTGCATCTAAGGATGAACATCTGTGAAATTCACGTGATCCGCTTTCAATACTGCCCCTCGACACTTCGTTTTCATTTTGCCTCCTCCCTGTGACCCCATCGTAAGGATTTTTCACCCCCGTACGCGGCGCGTCCCCCCCCCACTTTTCTATCTTCCCTCTTCCAGAGACCCTTTGGACAGCCTCGGCCTTGATTCGTTCGCTCTCTGTCCATTGTCCTTTTCTTTGCGGATGTCATTTCGTTCCCTTCTTTTTCTTGCACCAGATTTATCCCTAACCCCATACGGAGTAAGAGCTCCTGCTTTCGTCGGCACCACAGGCTCGATCGCTCAGGTCTTTACCGTCTTTGTGCTCTTTGCTCTTTTTTCTATCCTATTTGCCCCTCGTCGCGAGACCGCGACCCCCTAGTGGCGTGCTCCCTTCTCTCGATTTTTGCTTTTTTGGTGACTTTTCCCCTTTTCGCCTTTTTTTTTTCGGACCCGGATGAGGTCGCGACCTCTTTTTCCTCAGCATCATTTCGCGATCTTGGTGGTAGCGTCCTTCCCATCCCCTGCAGGTGTTCCAAAACCGTATCGACAATTTGAAGAACCTTATTTCTGGGTTCCCGGGAGTCCCATTTCTTTGCCCCCATCAACAAAAGAGACCCGTCCCGGGTCCTCTTAAGTCTTAAAGGAGGTTCTTTTCTTTACTCCCCGGTTTTTCGCATAACCACCCCCTCCGACAGCACCCCCTTTTGATTACTGGGTTGTCCATATGGCCGCTCCCACAACACTTCCATGGCTCAATCCGACCCCATTCGACTGGAGACCGAATCACTTTCGAGGTGTAGTTGTCTCTCATGAGAGAACTATAGAATTGTTTCTTTAGGTAAATGCTAATCCCTTTTGCGGGTATGTTTAGAGTCCCCCCTTTTTATGCTTAGCGCTGACGTCCTGCAAATCCGGAGGTTTCCCGAAAGATCGACACCCATAGCCGATTTTACCCCTACTCTACGATTTTCCGTTTTTATTATCTTTTGAAGGCTTGCGCTAGGGATTACGTGTATACGGAACTTATTGAACTCCTTGCCTCACCCCCCCCCCACATTTTGACGACGAGATGGCGGCTCCCCCCTGAAACCACCATCGAAACCGGGGTCCCTTCCCACACAGTCCGCTCTCGACCCCTCCAACAGCGCTCAATTACCCGTCGCGATCATTTCGACATGGTCGGTGAACATTTCTTTGTTACATCTCCGGCCATCACCCCCCTCGCACCAACCAGTCCAGCGTGATGTCTCTCTGGCTTTAAGACCGCGGGTTCCGCTGAATGGTAGATTCAATTTTTAATTTCTCCTAGCTCCCTTGATTGCTGTTTTCATCCGACTGGCCTTAAACTTAAAGAGCTCTGTTTCTTCATACGGTTGTACACTTCTTTGTCCTTTTTTCAGCCCCAAGATCGAGACTTTTTTTTCCAGTTATGATTGGTCGCCCCTTTTCCGGCCAGACCTTTCAGACTCGCGAGTACAACCCCAGCACATCAAAGCGAATTTATTAATGGCTCCTATCGTCGTCGTTTTCTTTTTTTTTCAACTCCTTGACAAAAAGCCCGGAAATCACCTGGGAAAGAACCTTCTTTTCTTCTGGCATCGAATGAAGATTTCGACGGCCATGCAGTCAGGCTTACTCCGGAAGTTTTTTCCCCTTTTTTATTTTGCCCTCAAAAAAATCCGCCCGGAACGAAATCCAATCCAAGCATGCGCCCCTAGGGTCGTAGAAGATGCCCCTACATCTCTCCCCCCCTTTCAAAGATTCTCTTTTTTTATTTTCTTTTAAGATCTAAGGTGCGGCGCGCCTCTTCAATTTGGAGACTCCACCTATCACATTTTTCGGGAGAGATTTCAACCTTCTTTTCGGATTATTTGCGAGGAAATGCAACTTTTGTCCCCCAGGGCGGCAGCCGGAAGCTTATCTGGTTAGAGAGACACTCACTCGTTTCATGAACTTCAAGGTGGCGTAAGAAATTTACCCCTTTTGTTTCCAAAGCGTCCCGGGCCGAATATTTTCGCTAGCTGGAAGCATTATCCCCCCCCCAAGACCTTCTCTTATTTGGCTTGGGCCGAACTGACCGGTTTTTCCGCGTCGGCTTTCGAACGGAACCGCTTGCTCGGTTTGACACACTTCTTCGATTTCCTTATAGAATTTTTCGGCTTGTGCCGTTGTCCATTTCCCAGGCAAAAGCTTTCCTGCTGTCCATCTGGATGGCTCGTGACAATTTTAGATAACCGGTTCCTCCCCTAACCCTGGCACCGGTTTTCCCCGCCACCACAGGAGAAACGGCCCACGAACTCTTTTCAGGTTCCCGTTACTCGACTCTCCCGATCTCACTTTAGCTACTGCACGGCCCTGCATTTTGAGTTGTCTTTCCTCCATTTTTCAGAACTGCACCGACCCCACCATGTTAAATCCCATTGTATACTTTCCTACATTCTAATTTTAAAACGTAGTTTGTCTCACTTCGTCGTGTCTCGCACGCGCCTCGCGTGCCCCCCGGAGTTCCTCACATAATTATCTTGCTCCAGAAATCTTTTTCGTCTAAACGCAGCGCTTTTTTTCTGCGCTCCCAGAAAACCTCCACCCCCCCTCTCGAGTTTTATGTCTGTTCGCAGTATGTGCCTCCCCTTTCCGGCTCACCTCCCCACCGCAATTTCTCGGATTTGTTTTGATTTCCTCTCTCGTACGCAGGTCTCCCCTCGGACCCACTTCCCTTCGCGCTCGCTTTTTACCTCTTCGTTTGATACCTTGATTCCCCCCCCTCCCTCGCGATGAAACAAGTGTTTTTTTTTTTTAATTCGTCTGAAGTTCGAGAGAAATTTCCGTTTGCCCGGACCAAAACCGTAGCCATCTCCTTCTTTTCCTTTTTAGAATCGCTTCCTTTTTTTTCCCTGTTTTCATAAAGTCCTGGCGTCAAACGGATGCCCCCCCTTTTTTTTTGACCCTTACTAAGGCGGATTTTTCCTCGAAAATTTTTCTGTTGTGCGCGACGCTTTTCATCTTTTTTTTTTTGATCTACGCTGTCTAGAACTAACAATGCCGAGTCACGCGCCAGTGCACCCCCAATTGTGCTTGGCATCCACCTCACCTCCTTCTAAACCTCCCCTGCCCGATTCCCCTCCCCAAAATTAGGAAAGAGCCCCTGGCCTTTTTCCCCCAACAAAGATCAACCCCCCAAATTCGCACTTGCCCCTTCCCTGTCTCTAACTTTTGACCACACCCGAGAACGAAGAGCCCTTTAATTAAAATCCCGCGATCGGCCCTAACGCCTCTATCCTCAATCCTTTTGGTTGGTGGTTGAGTCTCATACGCGCTGTGATAGAGATTTTTCTTTTTCTTTTTTCTGATTCTGGATATTCATCAGGTGTTCATTTTTATCTTCAAAGTCTCCCTATCGTTTTAATTCCTTTGGAGGCGGGATTTTTTTTTTTTTTTTTTGAGGTTTAATTGTTGGCTTATTCCTTTTCGTTTTTTGCCCCCAGTCTTTGACCTTAGTTGGATTCCAGGACCTCTTGCCCTTTTTTCCTATTTGGTCATAGCATGAGTGACTTAGTTGCCTAATCGCGGTTATCCACCCCCTTCTTTTCCCAAGAGTAGACCTCCTCCTCTTTACTTCTAAACTCTGTAATACATGTGCCAGCGAATCCCCTTTTTTACACGTTTCTAAACGCCAGTCCCAACTCCCCCTAAAAAGAGAACCGACGACCTTTTATCGTCTGACCCTGTCATCCTCTTCACCCACCCCCCTCCCTCCTCTCTGCTTTCCCCCCCCCTCTTTTTCTCCTTTTCCTCATCCCGCCCCCCCCGCCTTTCCATTCTTACAGTCTCAGCCCTTCTCCGCTTTTTTCCCCTTCTCCTTCATTCTCTTGCCCCTTCCTCCTCCCTCCCTTTCTCCACCACACCTCTCTTCTTTTCCCTCTACGCTCTTTCCTTTTCTCCCTCCCCTCACCACGAGTCCTCATTTCTTTTATTCCCCCACTCCCCTCCCTTCCACCCTCTTACTGCCTTCCCCACTTTTTTTTTCTTCTTCTCCCCTCCTTCTCACCCCCTTTGTTTGTCCTCTTCCCCTATTCCTATATTTTGTCCGAGTGCCCATCGTCACCAATTTTTCTTCCGTGCTTTTTTATCCCCTCTATATAGAGGGAGGTGAAAGTCCCCCCCCAAATCGATGCGCTCACCTCACTTCTCCCTCCCATCATTTGGATAACGGAGATCATCGCCTATTACTCCTTCCTCCTGATCCCAATGTTTCCCTTGTGGCCCTCTTGAACTTTTAATGCTGCGGGCCCAAGGTTCTTCTATCCCGTAAATTTTTGCCCCCTTTCGACGTTCTTTTTTTCTTGGGGTCTCCCAGCACTCTTAGGTCACGTTGTGCTTCCTTTTCTTTTTCGCAATCGATTTTCGTCTCTCGCACAATGCGCAGGCCTTCCCCCTTCCTATAAATCGCTTTTACCTAGTTTTTTTTTACTTTTGGGAGAAGATTTCTCACTCTCTCTACACTGGTCTTTTTTTTCCCAATGTTGTCCTTACTCTTCTCCCCCTGCATTTTTTCCTCCAGACAAAATGAACGCCGTTTTTTTGCCCTTTCCGATTGTCTTGATTCGCAATATCCAGGGCCCCCTTCATGTTTCCCTTTTCTTCCGTGGATGTAACTCACCTCTTGCCAGGTCCTCATTGAGTCCCCGGTGATCGACAACTTCCTCTCTCAGTCAGCGTCTTCTTTTTTTTGTACGGCAGCACGCCCCTCCCCTGACACGATGAATGCGCCTCCCGCCCTCCCCGCAATATGTTTTCCCCCCGTCCCTTCTTTTTCCTTGCGCAAAGTCGTTTGAACGGTCCCATATTCGTTTCCGCCCTTGATTTTCCCCCGCTTGTTTTCTTTTTTATGACTCATCCTCTTCCTCTCATCGATCATGATTCCGTCGATCCCTCTGGGCCCTTGCATTCCCCCCCTAATTCTGAGACACCTCTGTGCCCATTACCTTCTTTGATGCCTTTTCAACGTGCCGGTTCACCCCAGATACTTGTGTCCTAACTGTTGTCCCCCCCTCCGGCTTTTCCGCGTCGCCCCCGCCTTAGGGATTCCTCGCTTCTTTTCCCCCTCGGCGAAATGTGAGCGTTGTCGGATTAAAAATTTCGACGTCTCCCTCGGCAACCCCCATGTTTTTTTATTCCCGTCCATCATAAATCTTGACTCCTTTCTTCCTCACCTCCTTCCTTTTTTTCGTCCAAATGAGAACTGGAATTTAAACTTTCATTTTGACCCAATCGCGATCTTCTCGAACTTGAGTAAGTCTGGACTTGCATGGTCCTCCCTTCTCCTGCCCTGAGAGAGAGAAGGATGCTTTTCTTTTCCCCGTTGTCTCTTTTTTCCCCCGATCGATTTCCCCAACGCTTTCTCGCACCGACTGCGAGTTTACATTACTTCGCCTCTGTCTGGTGGAACTGCTCGTTCCTTTTTCCTTGAAATGGGGATCTGCCTTCCCCATCATAATCTTTTTGCCTCTATCTCATTTGACCGGATTTACCCCTTTTTCCTCCCCCCGTATACGCAAAAACCCGACCAGCTGTCGGACGGTGTTTCCTTCCTTTTTTACCCGAACCACTCTCGACCTTTAGAAAGTTCCTTCCCCTGGAGACCAGACATTCGCGTTTCTTCCCTCTTCTCAAAACCCCATTTTCGGGATTTGGTTGGTCCCTTTGGTCAGAGATTCAACTTCCCCTCTTCCCCCCTAAGCCCATCTTTCACCTTTCTTATTTCGCAGCTTTTTCCTTTTTCTCTTTTTTCCGGGATTGCGACCCTTCTCCTTTGTCTTTTTCGGTATAAATGGTTGCTGTCCCGCTCTAGTCTTTCATGCGGGCTCTGTTTCTCCCCCCCGGTGTTTTCGTCCTTTTCCTTGACCCCCCATCCTCCCGTCCTTCACCATTCTCTCTCCCCTTTGAGAGATGGTGAGGGGACATTTTTTTTATGTTTCCCGATCCCCCGGCGCGCAACATACTTCTGTCCCCCCTTCCCCTTGTCGTTTCCGCAGGACGACGCTTTCTTTTTCCCTACCCCAGTGAATCGAATTTGGATCTCCCCCCTTCCTGAGTGTGTGATAATCGCGCCCCTCTGCGAATTAACACTTTTTCGACTCGTCTTAGGGATTCTTCATGCCTGGACGTTTTTTTCCACCCCCTTGGAACATAATCAAAGCGTGTTTTTTTCTTTTTTTTTTACTTGCGACTAGCTCGACCGCTTGAATGCGGTCCCCTTCCTCCTTCTCTTAGAGAAGGGCTCGTTTTTGATTATCCCCTACCCTTGATGAACCGTACCTCGCTCCCTCTTGATTCTGTGGATTCTGTTCCCCCACCTGCATGGTCCTTTCCCCTCCCAAGTAGAAAGAGATTATTATTTCCCTCAGTCCTGAAACCCTGCACCTTTCATTTTCCAACCCCTTACCCCCCCCCAACTACTTTCTTATTGTCCGCC
>Ga0179593_1411083_pt1 | contig 17267 bp, 13 predicted proteins | sample CZODoug2_1_08_16_FD_185931 | JGI IMG/M metagenome (GOLD analysis project Ga0179593, IMG submission 185931) | Vadose zone soil fungal communities from Angelo Coast Range Reserve, California, USA - CZODoug2_1_08_16fungal (PacBio error correction) | ecosystem: Environmental > Terrestrial > Soil >... | reverse complement strand
CTCCTCCCCTCCTGTCTTTCGTGTAAAGGGATACGCCTTCCAAGCCACAGAAATATCTTCGCCACCCCCCTTCCCCCTAGATGTGTTTCCCCCTTTAAAGACCCCCCTGCCCCGACAGACAGGTCCATACTGTGTTACGCTTCGGCACCTCTCGAATTAATGCAAGGCGGCGCCATCCTCGTTGAACATTCATCTTGGATCCTCCTCCTTGAGATCGACTGCTTGGAGTGCTCCTGCCGGTTCCTTTTCTTTTCCCTTTCCACTTTCATTCTCGTGGCGACGACTCCTACTCGTGCTTGGCTTCTCCCTCATCTCGGAGGAATAATATAGCCTTTGCATTCGTATTTTCGACATCTCGATTCTTCTACATCCTTCCGAACCTTCCCACCAATCCCGCCCTTTCTAGTTTGTGATTTTCAGGCCCTATCTTCCCGTCGCCGTAGAAGCTCTTCCGCTCTCACCTTTAGTTAGTGATCAGTTTATCGGTTCGTCCCCCCCTGCGAATTTTTTTTCCCCCCGTTTCCCTCTCTGCATTTCTCTTTCCCATAATTTCGTTTTTCGAGAGTCCGGTAGAGAATTTGCCTCAGAAACTCATTTTTTTATATTTACGACCCCTCTCGCAAGGCTTTGTGACTATGGTTTTGATCTCGGATCGCAAAACTGACTGCTCTTCCCTTCAGCCCACGGCGAAGGCGAAGTCTTCGTCAACTACTCCGTCAGGTTTGGCCACCTATCTCGCAGCTAACGTAGATCTTCCTTTCTCTTTTTCTGGTGCCTGAGTGCAATTGCGGCTCCCTTTGCCTAACGGTTATTTTTTTAAGCGATCTCTGATTTTCCCTCGTATCCCCGGATCCACCTCGCATGCGCGCGCCTATTCCCTTTTCGAGCTTGATGCAGTAGATCGCCCCATTTCCCCCGATGAAACATGCCGATCCCTGAGTATTTTTCTTCCTGCTCGAGCTCGATTTTAGAAATTTTAACCGTCTTACTTCCAGGGTTCGAACCGCGGCGGGTCCCCCCTGAACATGAGTCTTCCTCTATCTGCTTTCAACTCTTTTGTTAGATTACATGCACCAGTTTTTTCCGCGAAACCACCTCTCTCCCCCTTCTGGCCGCGTAACGATCCTTTTGAGACAATGTCAAGCACGAGCTGCAGGCTCTTGTCCACTCAACGGCCATTGTCCCCTCTCAGTTTAGATGGCCTCACAACTCGAGCCTTAGGGAACGAAACCCTTCTCCCTTACCTCTGCAGGATCTGTTCTCTTCGCCAGTCGTTTACCAGCCCCTTTGCAAAATCGCTTGCCATCCTCTTCGTTCTCGCGTTCCGAGTCTTTTTTCCTCATGCCGCAGGCGCCGGTCCTTCACTCTTGGCTTCTGCGAGTATGTATTCCTTTCCCCTGAAGATAGGCAACCTGTTCCCGGCAGTGCTTTTTTGCTGCTACTTCTTTGCTCAGACTTCAACCCCCTCTGCCGGCTCGCTCTTCTGGATCGACGGCATCCCCAATAAGGGTATAGCCAGTTAAATGATAGTCCCCGTTTCTGTAGGAAAGCCGCTGGGCCACCAATCTCCCCGGGAGCAACTTCAACTTATGCGTGACTGTCTCCCCTCTCTTTTTCCAGTCGATCTCTTTTCCACACGTCGTGCCTCCTCGAGTCCTTTTCGGTACGTTACAGAGGCGCTTTTCACCGCCTTCACGTGAACCTCTGCCCTTCTCTTTATACGGCCCATCGGAAGAGCTCCTCTTTTCGCTCTTGTCAACACCCCCACGTCGAAAGACGCTCGCGTTTTTCGGTCAAAGCCCTTAAAAATGCCAACTACGGCCCGCCTACAACGACCCTCCCATGGGCGTGTCGGATTTTTCCTCGTACTTAAATGGTTTTTTTTTCTGATGCGTTTTTATCAATGCAAAGTACTGCCTGCACGGGACTAGACGGTCCACCCTTTCGTTAGACTGGAAAAGTTTATGAGTTCTCTTCCCCTTGCTTCGAGCGGCTCGTACGATTTTTTCCCAGTTGGAATTACTGCTTCGAGCTGCGCCCCGATCGGATCCTCTCTTCTGGCTCTTCCAAACTACCCTCCGAGGCCGAAGATCAGGTTCCTCCTTCACAAATCTGAGGGTTCCTCATCCTCCGTTTGTGTGTTTTTTCGAGGATTTTTTTTTTTAAAGACATGTTCGCCTTCTGCATTTCCAGAGATGTTCTCCCCGTGCCCGTAAGTCTGTCCTATTGCCGCGAAGGTTCCCCATTCCCCTTTTTACGGAGTCTCGAAGGGAGCCGGCCTCTCCCCGCACCAATTTTCCCTTTTTTTTAAGGCCCGATGTTTTTGTGACTTCTTAGGCCGTGCGTCCCCGCTTGGCATGGATCACAATTTATAATTTCCCCTACTGTTAACTCGCTCTGAAACACAGAACGCGCGCTGCGTTCGTGGATTTGGAGGCGGGCCCAAGTGATGGATTCCTTCTCTCAATCAACTTGTCAGCGTCTCTTTCTGTTCATTTTGTTTTCCTTTTGAATTCTCTCTATCTCTTTGGAATGATTCCCTTTGATTTATTTAATCTCTGAGGTCGAGTTTGTTGATTGTCTCCGAGTTGTCCCTTTTTCATCAAGGACGCTCTTCTTGCGCCGTTTTCCCTGGATCGCCTCAACTTGACCATCATATTCAGCGTTTCGTCTCACCTTCTGGTTCCCCCTGCTGCGGTAACTTTTAATTTCGGCTATCCCTCATTAGGGTTTTTGCCCAGACTGAGTTCGTGCGCATTTTTTTTGCCTTTGGTCTCCCAGTCGCCGGCTAAGGACTGACACCGGGCCTGTAGCACTACCCTTCTTTTCCGGTAATTAGGAGCTGAACGATCTCCTCCTCCCTCTATTCCCTCCCCTCTTCTAGTGTCCTGACCTGCGCCTGACCTGAAGTCAAGTCCTCTCCTTGGTGACCAGTTTTCTGGATGCTTCTGTTGTTCCCCCTCTCTTTTGCCGAGCCTTGTCTCTCTTCCTCCTCCCCGGGTTGATTCGTCCCTCCGTGCTCGATTTTCTGCAGCGAGTATAACTTTCCTGTTGCAATGCGTGTTATGGTCAAGAGTTGAGTGTTGATGCTTGTGTCTCACAGTGAGAAGTGCTCTCTCCTCTGACCATACGAAGCTTCGTTGTTGCGCGCCAACGGCTTGTTCCTTTCCCGAAGCGTGAGTCGTCTCCCACTTCCTCTTCTGGAATCGGTTCCCTCCGCTTGCTGGGTTGAGGACGCCCCTTTGATCCCTATTCGCCTCTGTTCTGTTATTGTGTTCGTCTCGTCGACGTACCTCCACTTCTCCGCGGGCATCTGAATTGAAACTTTTTTTTTGATGAGTCCCCTCTCCTGACGTATTCTCACTTAGCATCAGCTGGCGCTCTACTGTCACGGCTGCAGATACTTTCCTCTCTTTTTCGGCTTGAAGTAGATCGCTTCCCTCCTCTTCTCTCTCAAACTGACAGGTTCCTTGCGTAAGGAATGTCCCCCCCCCCCCTGGTGTGGGGCGTGCACACATCCCCTTGATCAAAGCTCTCTTATCTCCTGAGCTATGCACGAACCCTAACGCGCGAACTTCGGCCTTGAATATCTCGCCGCTCTTTTAAGCTGGTCGCTTTCCCTGACTATTTTCACAAAGTTTTTGGTCGCCCACCTTCAGAACTTGCGTCGCGAAACGTTCCCTCTTCTCATGTCTGGTCCCCCCTTTGCATTTTCCTCCCCGGTGAGGAATTCCCCTCGAACATCTCTCTGAACTTTCTATTACGTCCTTTTTGTTGTCTAGAACCTTTGCCCTAATACTGTGCCTTGACTTTCCCTCTCCCTTGTCTTGTTAGTCTTCCTTAAGAGACTAACATTCTCCCCTAATCATGGATCCTACAACTGTTCCTCTTTTTTGCATTTTCTTTCTTTCTCTGACTCGCTTGTTTCGCGGCTGACTGGAGAGGTGCCTCTCTTGCATGAATGTTCTTTTTATACTTACGCTGACTCTTCTTGAGGAGAGCCTCTGGACTTGGTTCCCTGAACTTTAACGAACCCTTTCTATTCCTGCTCCACCCTCCCGAGATGGTAGCTTAGTCTACAATGTACCGTTCCCGTGTTACTTGGAATTCTCGATTGCCCTGATCTTGCTCATTTCTTTTCCCGTCGGGTCTCTTGTGTGTGTCTGTTTTTCAAATTTCCCACCGCCGGCATCTCCTTGGATTTACTGGCGGCATCTCTTTGTGTCTCTTTAGAACGACCCTTGCCCGCACTATCGATGGTAGGCTCTTTTTTTCTTTTCCCCTCCCCTTCAACTGTTTTTTATGATAGTGCAAGGTTTATTTTTGCCTACTCTCTAGTTCTGTCCGGTCAGTTTTCTCCGTCCCTCCCCAGTCTCTCTGCCATTCCAGACCCCTCGCTTGCCTGTGCGGTTTGCCAGTGTTAAAGTCCCCCCACCAGTACCCATAAAGAATGTACTCGTCATTCTTTTAAAGCAGTCGGCATCTCTGAAGGCCCTTTCAACTCTTTTCCTCCAGCGGATGCATTTTGTATACATCAGTCAATTCTCCCCAATCTGGTTGATCTTTCCTTCACGGGGTGTAAGTACCCAATTCCATCGGTTCTCTCTTTCCTCCGGGGCCATTCTCCAGCCTCGGTTTCTCTCGGGCAACTCTTTCCCAGGTGTCCTCGTCATCCTCGTTCAGAAAATGACAATTCCACTCTTTTGCGAGTGTTGGAGATAGACGACTTCTGTAGATTTTTGAGAAGGACCGACCTCTCCTCACTTTTTAAGGCCCGTTTCGAGCCTTCCGGAAATATCGTCCAAGGAGGAGCTTAACCCGTCCGTATCGGTCCTCTCCTGTCTGATCTTTCATGTGGAGTTAGAGCCTTTGTATCGCGCTAGCTCTACCCTGAAGCGATGATCCCCTCGAGCCCCTCTTCGAACGGCCGTTGGGACCTCCCTATTCGTCCTAGAGTCCCGGATACTCCCCCCCTTCCCTTCCGAGATCAAGTTCCCTCCTCAGGCTCGCGTTTGGTGGTTGCTAAAGGCGTTCTTTTTGCTCTGTCTGGTGTCCTTGCCATGCCGTCGCTCTGTGAGACGTTTTGACTTTTTCGGCGCGGTTCCCAACGCCGTGAACTCTCCCTCAGCGAACCGCTGCCAGTCGCCTCCCTTCTCTAGCTTTTTCTCTCTCGCCCCACCCTCCACCTTCTCCCCCTTCAGAATGTTCGCCTCTCTAGCGCTAAGACTAACATTCCCCTCTTGTTCATGTGTCTTCGCCCCTCCTCTTTCAAGGGTCTCCTGATGATTCATCTATTTGATTATCCCGTCTCTTGCTATGACTTCTGGTTTGCTCTCCCCCCCCTCCTAGGTAATATGAAGCATCCTCTTCCACACATTTTGATCCCGAGCAGAAGCCCCTTTAAATAAAGTTGCAAAAATGCTCAGTTGAGCCTCGTGGTTTTTCCCCCATCTCGCTATTGACTGCGAGGTTCGCTTGGAACGAGAGTGACGGTGAGATCGACCTCTGTTGTAAAAGTAGGAAACGCGGAGGAAGGAGAGGTCCTCTCTTTCTCTTAGTCCCAGTAGGGATTATGCCGCCGGGGTCCTGTTTACCTGTTTTTTTCTTTTTTTGGTGTGGTTTTTTGTTTGGGTTGTCACTTTTTCCCCCTCTCTTTTTGCGGAGATAGGATGAGGGATCTCTGTCACGTCCGTAAAGGAGATAATTCGTTCAATGCTGCCGGCTGTTAGTAGTCTTCTCTCCCCCTCTTGGGAGCCTGTCCCGGCAAACCCTGTCTGCCGCTCTTTATGGTTTTTCAATAATGCTTTCTTTCCCCTTGAATGATGCTCGTCCGGTCTGCTAGCTTCCCCGTTGAAGATCTTTTCGCCTCCTTACTCTTGTTGTGCCTATTTTCCCTACTCCCCTGGGCCACGCGCGTCCCTCCGCTCTCCTGAAGAGGGACATCTTCGCAACGCCTTCCTCACTACTCCAGAGGCCGCCGCGCTTAATTTCTGCTATCGTCTCTTCCCCCCCTCTCTTCCACACCGGCCATCCTGCCCGCCGTCCTGCTCGCCAGTTGTTTTTATTCTGACGTCAGCTCCATCGGCCACCGCTTACGTATTTTCTCCACCTCCTCCAGTTTTCTTTTTTGATTTTTTCGCTCTTTAACCTTGAGTGGACATTCGCCAGTTTGTGATCCAGCACCGGAAGCCCCTCACGTAGAGTCGACTGACCAAGGGATTTTCTTCCCACCAAAGAAGTTTTTCCCGCGGTCTATTCCTTCGCTGATTGACCTCCTAAGAGGTTGTCAGTTCCTGAAGCCGAGGCTCCACCTCTTTGCCTGATGACTGGGCCGATGGGAGAACCTATTCTCGAACCTTGCGAACGCCTGTCTTACAACCCCCTTCTCTCTTTAAGTACTATCCGTGTTGTTTTTTAGTTGATTTACTTACCAGGGTTCCGCTCCGTCAACCCTTAGGGTTTCTCAACGTCCAATAATCTAGGCAGCCGTTTTGCCTGCAGTCTCCTGCTTCCCGCTTCCTAAGGAGTTTCCCATTAGTTTTGCATCTAGCCTTACTTTTGTTGATAAACACGACTCGGTTTTGAATCGACTAATTCATTTTTGTATTTCTTTCACAAATGCATGTCCCACCATTTTCATCATATTGAAAAATCCGACGCGTATTGATGTTGTGGTGTAAAATTTGTCAGTTCTCTTTTATTTTTTGACAATTTCTTCCTAAACAACGAGTTAGAGTTCTGTCCCGTTTTCTGGGTTTTCTATCTACTTCTTCTTTTATTCGACTATTAATCTCTGCGTCTCGCTTTCGAAGTTCTTCGGCCTTTCAGGGCCTGAGCTTAATGTCTCGGCATTACGCTCTTCTTTCCAGAGACCATTTATCGTCTACATAACAAATAGACCTCATATTTTCCTCTTTTCTCACCTATTTCAGTCTTTATTTTCTCACCTCCCCTTGGTTACTTCTTTTCATTTTTTCTAGGAAACTTTGCCTGATAAGTCTCTCTACCTTCTCTTTTTTGTTGGCCTTGACTTCTTGCCCTTTTTGAAGCCTCAACATTCCTTATGATGTTTACACTTATCGTCTTTCGAGCTGCTCTATATCATCTTTGCCGCAATCTTTTAGGAAGTGTCTCCTTCCTTCATTCTCAGTTTTTCGTCGCGTTTCGCTCGTCTTCTTCTGATCTTGTTTGCCGACTTTTTTGGTCACCTATCTTTTCGACGTTTTAAAAGATCCTCTTCTCGTTAAGAAGAACGTTTCTTTGCACTCATTAATCTTTAGATTGGGTCTCAACGGAGCATTTTTTTCCAATGCTTTTTATGCAGAGCGATGTATCGTTCCCTACAATTTCGAGAATGTATATGCTCGGCCATGAATGGACGATGTTTGTTGTTCCACCTTCTTTTCTTTCTCATAAAAAGACGGAGTTCTAGATACAAGCCTCATAGTAGTGGCGCAATCCTGCCTGCATCTTTGCTTGCCCGCCTCGGTAGTTATCGTAAATGGCATTCCTCGCGTGTCGTTTTTCTTCGCCGTGTCGCCGATCGCTTTTCCATGTCTTCCGGTGCTCTTCATTGTGCATCGGTTTTTATGGGGCGATTCTTCCGTAGAACCGTCCCTCCCCGATTTCGTCGCAACTTTCTGGCGCTCTCTTCTTTCGGTTTCCCTTATCTTTCCCTCTTGTCCCTCCTCGACGCGTCTCTTTTCCCCCCCCAGTCTGCCTTCGGCCTATTTCGAAGTACCATGCAGCCACGCCTTATGATTTAGCTCTTTTCACGAACCCGCACCTCTATCCTTTCTGTCAGCCTGGCGATTTTTTCGCCGTGTCTACTTGGTGGATTACACTGTAGTCTTTCTCTTTTTTCCGCTTCCTCCCCAAACTCTTAGTCCCAACTTCCTTTGACCTATGTTTTTCTCTAATCGATCCATTCTCTTCTCTGTCAGTCCTTCAAGAGCTCCCACCGACTGCTCTGTCCACTACGCGATGCTTATGTCTCTCACACTATCTCTTTGTAGACTACTTCCGGATCTCCAGACCGGCTCTCTTAAGTTCCTTCAGAATTTTTCAAAAAATTTCTTTTTCTGTCCTCTGAAGCCCCGGACGACTTCTCTTCTTCTGAAAACCGGGCTCAATGTTTTTCTTTTTTTTCCTGATGAACTCTATCCTTTTTTTTCGGTCAATCTTTGTGCTATTTCTTACCCCCTCATGTTAATCCTCCGCATCGTTCTCCTCTCTTTCTTTGTAGTGGGAAGGACCCTTTACAGTCCCTTTCTTTGCTCCACTCCTCTTTGTTCGACATACTTGATTACCCCCACTTATCGTCTTGCGCCGACTTGACAATTTCCTTTCTCTATTGATTTGATGAGTTCTTACTATTCCCTGTAACCTTCTTGTTCTCCTCTATGTGGTTCTTTTCCTGGCAAACCTCGTATCGCCCTTTCCTTTTCAGTGGCGAGAGATTCGTGTCTTTCGGAATTTGTTCATTCTGTTGTCTTCTCTCTCTATCATCCTTCCTTTTTTTTTTTTAGATATCTTCTCGAGAGAGAGTTGGTCTTTTTTCTTGGGTAGAAGAGCACAGAATCTCTTCAAAGATCCCCCCCCTTCCCTCTCCCCCCCTGACCAGTACAATCACCCATCCCCCCCATAGCCCTCCGTTACTCAGGTCTCTTCAGGAACTCGTTCCTCTTCCTGCCCTTTCAGCTTCTCCATCTCTGTGAGGAAATTTGTCCACACCTAAGAAGGGTGTATCTTTTATCTCATTGTTCATCTTTCGTTTTCCGTTCCCCCCCCCATTCGTCTGATCTCCTCTATCTCGGTCTTTCGTAATTACTCCTCCCTCTCCCTTTTCAATAGAGGAGATTTCAGTCGTCCTCTCCAGACGATCGATGGAAGCCGACGGCCCTACCTGCCCCGTCCCTGCAGCCATTTTTTTCTTTTTCGCGAAGCTGGATAGTCGGTATTTGACGGGCGTACTGGGTCTCGGCCGCCGATGCCAACCTTTTTTAGTTCGAGCCAAGTCCCGCATATTCTTCACTTCGTCAGATCACCCCGTCCTTATTTCTCAAGCCTCGCCTTTTCGAGGGCAGCGACGCTTTTTTTGTCGCTCAGGGCCCGGTAGCTCCGCTCTTGAAGAGACCTTCGCCCCCGCGATTTTGAGCTTCCGCGCCCCGATGAGCCCCCAGGCCTTGGCCGCCCTCCGCGGGGGTGCTCTCAGAAAACGCCCCGCGTGGCTGCCTCTCCAAAAGGCGCCGGCGAAGATCGCAGTTTTTACCAGGATCGCGCGTCGTTTTATCTCAAAGAGCTCTAGCAGTCGAGCGTGCTCGCCGGTAGTGTGAAGAGGCCAGCCGTCCGCTGCTCGGTGAGAAGGTGGAAGCATTGTGAGTTGCTGGCATCAGTCCATGTTGCAATCTAAACTCGGTACGTCGGCTCACAGCTGCAGTTAGATCGCCATGAGGTATTCCTGTCTAGCAGACGGCACTCGACTCCATTAAATGCCGATCCCTTCGAATGAGTCCTCTCTCGGGCTTTGGTTCGACCGGTTCTTAAACTGAGTACTGCCAGTTTTTCTTCGACATAAAGATTCTTGCACATCAGAGGCGTTCCCTGATCATCACTTCTTTACTTCTCTTTTTATCTGACCTTTGTTGTCTGATTACCTTCAACCTCAGTTTGTAGACTCAAACAACTCCCTTCCATTTCTCTCTTCACGCTTTTACTTGTAGATCCTATCATCATCTTCAAATACTCTTTTTCCCCCATTTCCTGTTTTAAAGAGTTTCATCAAACTCTCTCGTCCAGTCGGCGGTTACTATATCATTATTCGGTGGCCCCTCTCCATCTTCGTTAGTTATTCAATCTTGACTTCGTTGATCCTCATTCTAGGTCTCTCTGATTCTCCTGCGCTCTTCATTACAGTACTCTTTCTTGTTCTATTATGCTGAGTACCTTTTTTCCTCTCCTTTTTCTTCCCTGCAATTTCTGCAACCCCCTTGATTAAGGGCATTTCGACGCTCTCTCTTTGTCTTCCTCACCCCTCTCTTGTTTTTATTCCTTCATAGTTTTCGGTCCTCGCCCGTTCAAGGCCCTTCGTCCCGTGAAGGTGCTTCGCAGCTCCCTCGTTGGGCCCCGAGCGGTTTTTGGCGTCAACTATGACTTTTTTGTTTGGCGTTGTGCAGTCTTTTTTTTTTGCGATACAATAACCACTCTCGCCCTGATGTTCCCTTTTCCTTCGGAGTCTCCCTCGCTCTCGTATTTCCCAAGCCCTCGACTCTCGCGCGCTTTACGGCGGCCCTCGGCACCTCAGTCTCGTCCTTGATGTCACAGAACACGTTCCAAGAGATGCCAAGGTGTTTCTAAGGCATGCATCCAGCCCCAGGTTTTGACACGCGGCCGACCAGAAGATTTCTCCACGTTAAACCGCCCAGCCGCGAATTTTTCATTTGGAGTTCCCCGGCGTTTGTGCAAGGAGACAGGTTTGTTGAGCCATGCACGAACGACGCCCAACTGTTGGGGGCCACCAGTTTACGTTGTCTTGGTGGGGGGGTGGTTGGGGGTGTGGGAACGGGTTCGGTCCACACCCTTTGGTTCCGTTTACCAAATGTCACCAAGTGTTGACTGCGGTGTGTATGTTAGGTTTCTCCTTCGCGCTTAGAGTATCTTTTCCGGGTTTTACCGGAAGCTTCGGCGCTGCCTGATCTTGCTAGTCTTCCGGGCGCGTTCGACCACTCGCGATGAGAAGAGACCCTTTCCTTCAAATAAAAGATAGATTTTATTCCTGTTGTTGTTGTGCCGATGGTTTTCCTTCCCCCCCCAACTGCGCTTCATTCTTCCCTATGTTTTGGGGTCCTCCCTTCGAGTGGCTCTCGGCCGCCGTCTCTGCTTTTATCAGCCGTTCAGTCAAAAAACTCTTCCCCCTTCTTTTTTGCGGTCGCCTTCCTCGACTTTTCAATTTACATGTCTTTGTGTGAGAACGGCCCGAGGGTGGTGCCCGCCCCTCGCCCTTTGCTGCGTCTTCATGGCGACCAAAGTTTCCTGTCCATCCGGTTGAATTCCAAAGTCCGACCGCGCGCTGGCGGTTCGTGGAGCCCTATGATTCTTTTCAGTTTCCTTTCTTCATCTCCTGCACCAGATCGTTTTCTTCTTACTTGTTTTTCCTCATCTACGCTTTATTTCCTTCCGGCGCTATCTCTCGTAGCGATTTCTACTTTTGAAGTCTTTGAAGAGGCTCTCATGTTAGGTCACGGAACGCGTTATCTTTTTGTTCACAAGTCGGATCTTCTACCTTCTCTGCAAACTCGCTTTTCCCCGTAGGTTGAGTCACTCTTTGGTCCCCATTTTTTTTATCCTTCCCCTTAAAGGGAAGAGCGCTCATTTAAGGGATAGTATCCTCATTCTTCCGGACTATCCGCGATTCTTTTGGCCTTTCCTTCTCAAATACTTCTCTTCCCTCCGACCTGCTTGCATGAAGGTTTAAGACTGGGATCGGCCTTTGAATTAAATATTCCTCATTCATTCTTAGTTCACATCGCGCATCTTTATCCTTAACGTCGCCATTCTGTCAGGAAGTACTTCCTTTCTCTTTCTGAAAGCACTTGCTCTTCACCCTCCTCTTTTAGACGGTTTGTTCACTGAGTTCGCTATTCTCCTCTCTTCCCAACCTCCTCCTTTTCCCTTTGACTCCATTCTCTTATTTTTTTTCTTTCCATCTCGGTTTAATCATTTTTCCCCGCTTTTAGTGGAAATAGTCTGCTGGCTGCTTTTCTTCGACTTAGAGTCTGTGTTACTATTCCTCTTCCCTCTTCCTATTTCGTTTTTTTCTCTCCACACGGTTATTTCATCTCCCTCTCTTTCTGTATCTAAATCAGATACAAGCCTAGACTTTCTTTGCCCTCACGTTCGACTCCCCTGTACAGTACTCCTCTTTAAGATTTCTTCTCCCCGTCTTCCCGGTATCTTCCTCACAATTGTTTACTGATGTGTGCAAGTGTGGTTTTTGATGCGTCTATCTTGCGTCGCGAGACCTGGATCCCGCTTGCGTATAATGGAAGAGCTCGCTCTGTTTTTTGTTTCATAGATCGTAACGCCTGACGATCTGCTTACCATTATCACATGATGAGGACGCCCTTGAAGATTCACCATCAAGTTTGATGCAAATACGCTATGGACTTTCTCTACGTCTTCTCTTGTCCCGAACCAAGCGCGACTTACTTTCTACCTTTCTCCTTTGCGGAGTTGCAACCCAGCGCTTCTTGTCGATTTCCCTCTCTCAAACCTCGTTCTCCAACGGTCTTGTACTCTCGAGAACTCGTCCTAGAGGATTCAGGGTCCCGGACCTCACCACCCCCCCCCACACCCCCTAGTTTCTTTACACCTATGACCTACTCCAGGATCAGACCAAGCTCTCTTGTAAATCTTCATGCCCTTTTAGAGCTGCTTTCCTATATTTTGTACTTATCTCTGGCAGCACCTTCTATAGATGCCCTGCGGCTAGAAACGCTAAATTATTCTGCTCTCCACCTTGATCACTGATCTACTGTCCCTTCTGGCTCTATTGCCCTATTTTCTTTTCGCTGAACTGAAGATTTCCGTATCGATGTTAGTGTGCGAATTTCATCTCTTCTATTGCATTCGCTCTCCGCGATGGAATTGTTTAAGCTCTAGCTCCCAAGTTTCTTAATCTTCCCCTCAGATATGGGAGCTTGATTCTTATACCAATATTCCGTTCCATTCTCTCCTCCTGGGATAGATATTTGCCGATATTCTTTTGGAGATTATTACCTGGATTAAGTACTGACTTTTTTTTTGTTTCTTTCACTTTCCACAAATTTTTTCATCGGATTTCTCTTTGGTCAATCTCATATTATTTTTCTTTGGCGCCCCCTCCTTCCCTAATACTTTAATTCTTTTACCTCTCCTCCCTTTTTGATGAGTCATATCTCTACCCTCTCTTTGTTTTTGGTTTCTCCTCCATACCCCTCCTCTATTCCTTTCCCTCTCATATGCCGTCATTTTTCCCCTTTACTAAACCCCCTCAAACACTCTAGGCCCAGCCTGTACTCTTCCTCTTCACTCATCTGGTATAGAATTCCCTGGCTTTACCTGAAGCTTTCCTTCCCTCGTGGACATAGCAATTCTCCAGAGTGGTTTTGGTGCTTCATCTCCCCTTGTCGCGTCCTGGTATTCCCACTTCCATCGGGAGAGCTCCTTCTCGTGCTTCTGCATTCCCTCCTAGCCCCCGTTACCAATAGCTGAAGCGGGCAGTCGTTCCGACAGCTTTTCATCGCAATCCTCGCAAATGGCAAAGTTCAATCCCTTTTTCTCTTTTGTTCTTGATTCATCCGCATCTTCTTTTCTCATGCGAGGCCTCCTCTCTATTGTATGTCCCTTTCTGACCTTCCCTTCCCTACGGCAATTCTCTGTAACCAGCTCCTTATTTTCATCAGTTCGAGCTTTTTCTCGGGAATAAGATCTCAGCAGTGGCGAGCCAGCTTGGAGCTCTTTTTTTTTCCTTACACCTTCTCTCTTTCGATGATTTCTTGCTAACACGTTTCGCAAGTAGTTGTCGACATCCGATTGGTTTTTGTATCTGACTCTCCCTACCGATGGCTGCATCAACGTAAAAGGTCCTGTTAGATTCTCCCTTCTCTGTATCGCTCTTTATGTTGTCTCTTTTTTTTCTCTCCATTCGGATTTGCTCTCATTCTTTTCTCTTGCCAATGAAACTCATGTCGACTCTCCTCATTTTGAATCCTTTTTATTTTTCTCGATCTCCTTCCCAATTGAACCTATCTCCTCTCTCCTCTTAAATCTATATCCATCTTGTAATTTCTGCCTGGGACTATCTCCTCAATCACAACACATTCCTGTTTCCCACGGTCGTTTTGCCCTCTCGTGATCTCCTGGCTACTAAAAGATGACACCCCCCATGTTTTTCGCCCTCCTCCCGTCTGGACATCAATCGTTGCCTTGTAAGGATTGGATCCACTCCTGATTTGCTCTCCTCCCGGCTCCTTTTGTAAAATGTACCTCCTTTTTTCCCGCTGCAAAACGCTCTTCCATTTTTAGGATCTATTCACTCGAATTGTGAGCACTGGCAAGCCAGCTTGCCCCCTCAACTCTTGCCAAAACTTTCTCCCGCTGCAGGGGATAGAATGTTGGCCTCTCCCCCGGATCGTGAACATGTTTGATCGGTCTCTTCCCAGGGACCATACCCCTTCTCAAAGCTTCAATCCGCCTCTTTCTCACCGCTCGGTGCTATGAAGTTTTCTTTCCTATGCCGCCGGATAAGTGACTCACGTCTTATGATTCCTCTTGCTGATGCTCTCTTTTTTTTCCAAGGGCATGCCGTCATTTTTACAGGTAAACCTGTCCCCCTTATGTTCGCGGCGGCCCGCCGCCTCTTTGGCTCACGGAAGTACCCAAAAAACTGGGAGCTCCTTGTTTTTGACTTCAGTACTTGGCGTGGAACCTTACGCAGATAATTTACTTTGCGTGATCAAGCCTAACGCTGTCCCCCCAAGTGCAACACGAACATCTGTTTCCTATTTTTGGGTCTTCTCTCCCTCTTGGGCCACACTCGTCGCAACCAATGTTCCTTGCGAGGCAATTCGCGGCCTCTCTTTTCAAGAAGTATCAACTTTTTTTCGCAATGCTCTCGATCTTTCCTCTGCAACTTCAACTCAATACGATCCTCTTCGGCACCACCTTGTCCAACGTCGAAACCGCGACGCTCGAAGGGGGGAGACGCAGGATACATTCAACCTTTTTTTAAAGCACATGCTTCGCCAGAAGCCCCCCGCGATCGTCGATTTTTCATAGAATTTACCCTTAGTGTGCCAAGGAGTGTGTGGTGATACCATCCAGCAAAAGAACGGTCCTTCTGTCTCAGTAAACCCTGGGCCGAACGTCTCCCACCTTTGGCCCATCTGTCCTGATGTACTATGCCGGGCGCTTCGAGAGGCGAACGCAGGGGGAGTGGCCTGAGCTGAAGTATGCCTCCGTGTAGTTTTGCTACTGGCCGCCGGGTGCCAACTACTCGCGAGCCATAAGAGTAACCTAGGAATGAAAGAAAATCTTCTATAGTTTCCCAGGGTGTTTTTTATCTCTCTTGATTGAGACAGGGTTTTTTCTCCGGGTTTCATCGCGTATTTATTTGGTGAACCGGCCGTCCGTAAGTAGCTGCCTAGGCTGCGTTTTTAGATTCCGGCCAATGCACCTCACCCTGGGTTCCGCTCGCCGGGAATTGCATCGACCTCAGGTCAAGGTCCCGTTTGGTGATCCATAAGAGGGCTCTTGACTCCTTTCCGGGTAGGCGTCTTTTAGGCTCCAACCCTGGCTCCTTTCATCCAGGGTAAATATCTTCCTGAAAAATCGTGGAGTTGTATCAATCTTCTTCTGGGCCGGCTTTTGAATGATTGTCCTCCTGCAGTAGAAACGGCGAGAGTACTGCGTTCTACGTTTCGTTTTTTTTTGCCGCATCGACGCTAGTCTTGAGGTCGGCCGATGCATAGGCTTGGCGCTTCGCACTTTTTGTTGTTGTTTATTCCGAGGGAGTAACTTTCCCTTCAATTCCGCTTGTGAGTGCTTGCTCGTTTCGTCGACCCCCCCCTAAAAAAAAAAAAACAAATCGCACCCACCCTGATTTCCTTCTAAACTCTTGTTTTCCCATCTGTCGTTACCCTCACTCTGGGATATCATTTCATTTCTGACCGTCCTCCTTGAGCCCAGACTCCTTCGCCTCTTCGTTGTTTTTCCTGGATGTATCCCATCTCTGTCTGAAGCGAACCTGAACGGTTAGGAACTTCTAAGTCAAGGGATGGAGATTGAACGATTAAGTCATCTAGATTCAGCCAAAATCTGTTATTGATCCCGACGGCTGCTGGCATCTGCCAAGAGAATCCCCTAGTTTACCTCCTTATCTGTTCAACTATTTCACTTGGGATGGTCTTTGTACCCTATCCTTTCCGCCTCAACCGATCTTCTCTCTTTTTCCTCCCTCCGTTGAGAGGAATCAGGCTTAGAGTTTTCTCCCTTGGTTCAAGACTGCATGTGAAATTTTTGTGGTCATCTTTTGCTCGTGTTCTCAAATTGTATCTTTTTTTTGATCGATGAGACTCCCATCCTTTCCGTTCTTTTAAGAGGTTGCCATGTAATTCGACCTGAGCCTTGTGATTCCTCTTCCCAGCAAGATGGAAGTTTCTCACTTCCGTCCTATTCTCTGTTCCTACTATTGAGGAGACAGTCAAATGGCATTCGCTTTTGGTCCAGCTTGGCGCCACGTTCTACGGGGCTTCGAGTTTTTTTCTGTATCCCTTTGGTAGGATGTGGCAGAGTTTTTATGGCCTCTTCTTCGTTAGTTTACGGCCTCTTGTCTCTTGCGCACTGTCTTGGCTCGTAGAGCCGATTTTGCTGGCCGGATCTTGCCCTGACTCGCGAGATTCCACTTTTTTTCTCCCTGCGTATTTGCGTTGCCTAATTTCTCGGCAAACCCTCCTTTGCTCAACGTCGACTTCTACGAGCTTCTGTCCGAAACGAACGCGGCTCTTCTCTTTGATATATTCTCCCCCCCTTCGATTTGGGCTGGTCTTTCCTGCCTGTACCTTTTCCTAGTTCCTACCTCAAACCCGGAGGTCTCAAAGGGAATCTTTTTTCCCCGCGTAAATCGGCTCCATGGCGCCTTTTCGACTTCCCCTAGATCTCTCCTCCTGTAGGAACTACTTTCTTTTTACACTCCCAATCTTGCGAGTTCTCCAATACGGACGGGGGTTGGCGCCCGCCCTGCCGTCCTCTTTTCTGGTTTCCCTCTCGTTCCCCCTGAAAACCAGGTTCGAGCGGCCTTTTAGAACGCACGCGTAAGACTTCTTTTTGGCCAACCTTCTCTTTTTTTTGACTGGGCCTGTTCCCGGATGGCCCTCTTCCTCGATCCGGAGTTGTAGAGGAAGATGTTAAGAGTTTCCCTTATTTCAGGCACTTTCGCTGTCTTAGGATGCACTGGTCGATCCTTCCTCTCAAGCATGTCTGTTGAACTTGGGGACAAGGCCCCTTGCCTTCGTGATTACTCCCTCTATCTGTCTCGATTATACAAGATGATTTGGCGCCGCCTTTCCCAAGGCTTTCCCCTCTCTTTCCTAGATTCTTGCGATCCGCGTAACCTTTTTTCTAGTATGTGTCTTGTGGTTATTTCACATTGGCAAAAGCCTTCCTTCTCTTTCGATTGAATGCGAGATTCTGTTCTTGCCCAGCCTTCCTTTCCCGAACTCGGTGGTCGG
>Ga0179593_1310210_pt1 | contig 17267 bp, 19 predicted proteins | sample CZODoug2_1_08_16_FD_185931 | JGI IMG/M metagenome (GOLD analysis project Ga0179593, IMG submission 185931) | Vadose zone soil fungal communities from Angelo Coast Range Reserve, California, USA - CZODoug2_1_08_16fungal (PacBio error correction) | ecosystem: Environmental > Terrestrial > Soil >... | reverse complement strand
CTTACGGTGTAAAAGGCCCTCCTCCTTCCAAGCTAGGTTTTCTGCCCTCCTTTTCTCGCATTTTGAATCTAATATAATTCCTCTGTTCACCCACGGTCGATCTTTCCCCATTTCTCTTATACAGAGACTTCTAGGTTCGTCCTTCAGTTCTCCAGTTGTCCCCCCCCCCCTCTCCCCCCCCCGTGAGATCTGAACCTGTCCCGTCACCCCAACCAGCAACCTCCTTACCTGGACTTTTTTTTCGCATTCCCTCCTCACCGTCATGTGTTTTAAAACGGGTTTTGGCTTAATTCTTTCTTGTCGTCCTCAAATTCTACTTAGAAGTTTCTCCCCTTTTGATCCAGCATACTTTACCTTTCTTCTTTTCCCGGAACTTGTTTCTCTGCAATGGCCTTCCCCTCCGTGTAGTAATTTTGGTCCTTTTATTCAACCCCAACTTCTGGACCGTCTCTTGGTTGGACCCCCCTTCTTTCTTTGATAACCTGGCCCACTGCAAAATCCCTTTTCCTCGTTTTTTTTTCCTCTATACCGTTTTTCCCTTAATTATTGCCCCCGCTTTTCCCCACATATCACCTTCCCTTTTTTTTTGCGTACCTTCGTGCTGTTTCACCCTTCTTACATTCTCAGTCCGCTCCCCCTCTCTTCTTCAACTTCTGAATTTTTCTATTCCGAGGCCTCCCATTAGGTGACACTTCGCGCTGGGCCCGCTCCCCCCCCCTTTTCCTTTCCCCTTCCTCAGTGTTTGTTGTCATCGACTTTCCCCTTTTCTGATTTTGCCAAATCGGTTTTGCCCCAACCTTCCTTCCGCGGATACATGAGTCACCCCACCCGTCCGCGACATACTTTGAGGTCCTTTTTCCACTATTTCTGACCGTTCATTTCTCACTTTGAGGTGTTTTACTTTTTTTTACATCGGCTTTCCCCGCAAAGCTCAGCCTTCCCCCCACTTCTTGAACCAGACCTCGAATGATAACCCGCCCTTTTTTTTTCTCGATCGCAGTTTCCACAACCCCCCCCAAACGTGACCGTTTCACCGTTCCACGTCTCAATTCTTCGATCCCCCCTTTTTACTAAGAGGTAACAGTTGGATTTCTCTCTTAATTTTTTCCTTCAGGATTATACCGTTCAGTTGCTCACGGTTCATTTTCTGTCGATATAATCTTCCTTTTAGGTCACGACCTTCGTACGTATCCCCCCCTTTTTATTTTACCATGTTAAAAGGTACCCTCGAAATTTCAAGCTGTCTCCTTTTTGTCTGATTTAACCCCCCGGAATTTCCCTTCCTCCTCTTAGCTGTGATGTTCAGTCTCTCTGTCCCAGGTCCACAGTATCCTAATTCTGTTTTTTTGTTACAAAGGACCCCCTTTTTGGTCCTCCCATACTTTTCTCTATGGACATCCCTATTTTCCCTTTTCCTATCCATCCTAGTTAAAAACCGCTGTGGCGCCCCTCTGGCTAATCCAAGATTGCCCCCTGCTGTAGCTCTTTTTCCTTATCTAAGTTTTTTCTGTCTATTCCCGGTGTTTTTTAACTACCCTTCTCCTGTGGTTCAAAGGGCACCCTCGGCGGTCCACCCTCCTTTTGGACTGATTCTTCTGTTTTTGATCTCCGGTTTTGTAGATGTCGTTTCTTTGAACAAACTCCTTCTTTCCGCTGTTCGTGAACCCATGCACCGCCTTTTCTCCGACGAACAGCCTAATGGCTCGTTTGCCCCCTCCCTTCCAAGTTTCCGAGCCCGTTAGTCCTTTTGCTTCCCCTTTTCCCCCCGGAGTTATTATGTTTATATTTGACTTTCCTCCCCGTTTTTACCCTCTTGGTTCTCCGTGTTTTTCCTTTTTCCCAGCATAGGTGGGGTTGTCTCTTTGTGTTCTTCGGAAGATGGTGACCACTGACAGCCCTCAGCCTCACGACCCCCTGAGACAAACCGGGTCCTCCCCCTAACTCGTTTACCAGCCATTTTTCTTTCTCGAAGGTATAAGAGTGAACATCCTTTAATCCTCTCGCTTCCCCCTCCCTTGCGTTATCGATTTTGTTCTGTGGGGTGTCTCTCCCGCCGGCGGGGCCCGCCAATCGCTTTTCTCTCCCCCTCCCCTGGCACCCCTCCAGCGCCGGGTTCGGCAACGCACGGACACATTAGCGGCCCGCCCGCGATCAAGAACGAGGTTTCCTTGACCCCCCGTTTCGCAGTTTGCTGCCCCGCCCCCCCTCTGTCAAGAACTATATCTCCGTCATACTGGCTTTCGTTTTCTTACCCACCACGTACCGTTTTCCCGTCGCCTCCCATTTGAAAATTTTCCTCGTCCCTGTTTGGTAGTTGCATCTCCCTCCCCCCCCCATCAGTCATGTTTTCCCTTTCTGTCGGTATCTGTGAATGTGTTTTTTCTCTTAACCTTTTGTTTTAACGCTCTCCTGTATCCCCCCTTTTTTAATTTGACAGTTTCTCCTGATGCATCCCCCCTCTGGCCAATTCACTCTGACCAACACACTTTCGTCTTCGCCTTGCGCACCGGACACTCAATTTGCTATAGGAAGTATTCGGCCATGTTTTCCCCTGCGGCCGTTTCCGTCTGTTGATTTGTACGTGAATAGCGTTGTATACCTTTTTCCTACTCATTTTTTTAGAGTTCCTTTTCCCGCCCGGAGTTTAGTTCGCTCATCTTACGAATTAATCTTCACCCCCTAGCCTGGTTTGTTCCCCCCTCCTACTTCGCTGCGTTCTATTGATTTGTGTGATACGCCGCCTGCTCCTTTTATCGCTGAGGCGAATAGTAATATCCGCGGCCCCCAACCTGGGTCGAATGACCCCAGGTGCCCAGTTTACCTTTCCGAAAATCAGTTAGCGATGTCCTTTTCCTTTTTCGCCCCCTTCCCGTAGTTCCTTTTTCCTTTTTTTCCTTTATGTCCGTTTTTGTTTCATAGCCAGCGACCTCTCTTGACTCCAAAACGTTTTTCTCTTTTTTGTTGGCTCACTAGTATCTGACTAGTTGGATTGACGATAGTTCCCTCTAACCTTTTTTCTGGTAATAATCCCCTTCTTTTTCTTTGGACGGCACGGAAAAACCCCACTTTTGTTTTCCGACTAGTCGTCCCCTGCCCCATCCCCTGCGCCATGACGTAACTCCCCCGACAAATCCGGACCGGGACACCCACCTTTTCCCCCCCAACCGTGTTTATTCTTAGGGTCCTTGTTTGTATGCCACAGATGATGGTGGGGCTCTTTCCCTGTCCTCGAGGATACTTTGTCACACCCTTCTCTCTTTTTCTTTGTTCAATTAGAAAAGCCAAATCTCACCGGTCAAAGAAACTCTCTCTTATTCGCCGCGTCCCCCCCTTTCACTATTCTGCATAAGTTCAGCCGACTGCGATTTTCTTTAGGCACTTCCCTTTTTCCGCTATTTCAAGGGAATGTGCTCAGGTTTTGAAGCGCCCGAAATGGCCGTATCGCGAGGAGCTCGGTTCTCACGGTTCCGGCCCCCCTCTTGCCTCCCCCGTGGCTATCGCTTGATCACCACTTCACTATCTCTCTTTTCCTGAATCCGTTGTTTTTTCTCTCTCTGCATTGGTGTACCAGAGATAGTATCGGATTCCACGCAATGCTCCCCCCCCTTTACGCCGATTATCATCGGGCCCCGATCTCTTTTGTCCCCCGTTTCTTACCATTGGCACTCGCTTTTCCTTGAGTACCCCTCCCCCCTATTATCTAATCACCACCAACCCCTTAACCATTTTGTCTCTCTATGCATTCGTCCTCCGCACTCCGTTCGGCCTCATCAATCCCTGTACAATGCCTACTCGCGAGCTGGTATTTCGCCGACCCTCCAGTTAGCTCTGTCCTAAAACGCTTGTTCCCCACTGTCTCCTACGAGTTTGTGACTACGCTCTTAGAACCCCGACTTTCACATATACTCTATACGCATCCACGCAATTCTCCCCCGCAATCTCCCTCTATACCTATGATTTACCTTTCCTTCTGGTGTTGTACTTCCCCTACATCACCTGATCGCCGTGCACAATCCTCATCTGTGTTCCTTTTCCCGCCTTGATCTCCTCCCTGATAAGCTGCGACTTTTCACTACCACTTCCCTTGTCGGTAGGCCAATACACCCCTTAGCAGCATTTATAATGCTCCCCCCTAGAGTTACATTTTCCTGCTCCCCCCATCGTGTATTTAACGCAACACTCTGACCGAATTACATCCGTACGCTCTGACTTACCTAGGCCATCCCGGTTATGCCAAAACATGGTCGTCTTTCTTCCCACACGGAGCCCTAATCCGTCAACATTGGGTGCACAGTTTGTGAACCTCTTCCCCGGATGTCGTTATTGTTCCCCCCTCTGCCCCTTTGAAGGGAGTCTGATACTGTTTATCTCAAACTCTGTTTTGTTTCTTTTGCGTCCCACACTCCCACCTTTTTTTCTTATGACCTTTGTTTTAACGTTAGAGTCCCTCTTCTTCAAATTCCAACGCTGTCACCCGGATATTGAGCCCCCCCCCGTAACGCTAATGAGCACCTTGTCGTTCTCCTTTTTGTGGGTCTGATGAACCGAATGCCGCTTTGATACCTTCCCCTTCCATTGTAACTGACTTCATTCCACGACTACCGCTCTTACACAGATTTTTTTTGGTAAATTGGTCCCCCCCCTTTTTTTCCCCCCCAATTCTGAGGTTCTTTCCCTCTTCCCCCAAAGCTATCGCTTCATGCCGACAAGGAGCTCGCGCTGGCTTACACAATTTTTTATTATACTTTTTCCCGCGCCCGATCCACCTCTTCCTTGCTGCCCTTTGACGATTCTTCTCGAGATTCGCGAAACTTAATAAGTGGTAGTCTTTTCCCTCAATAACGGTCTAATTCACCTGCCTTGACTTAGTGAGACGTTCTCTTGAGCCTGTTTTCTATTTTCTTGCAACAGTAGCCTGGGCAACCCGCACTGGCATAGATTCACGACTTTTCTTTATAAGGTTAGACACTTCTTCCCCTTGTTGTGTAGTCATTTTCCTGGGCCGTAGTGGTCTTTTTACCCAATCATGTTTTCCGATTTTGCCCCTTAAGGTCTTCTAACCCTCCTCCCCTCGACGATTATAGCGCCCCCCCAGCCTTGCTTACTATGGAGACGACCTCCTCTTACCAATGCTCCCTGGGATTGAGCTTGCTCCACCCCTCTCGCTCACCCTCTAAAATGAATTGGCGAACTTTCGCCGATCCTCTTTTTCGTTTTTTTTAACTGTTTTTGCACTTATTGATATCGGAGTTTCTGTTTTTGCTCGAGACGCGGCTACAATGCGAGTTTAAACCCGCGTTTTTTTTGATTTCAGTCCTCTCCTGGGTGTCTTGTTTCGTCCGCCGGCTTTTTCTTTGCGCAGTGAGGCGGAACCTTATGCTTCTTCTGCCCGAAGTCTTTCTTTCCCCCCCAAGTTTTTTTTTCCTTCGATTCCTTAAGGCTTGGTGCATCGACGGAGGATATTCTTTTTGTCTGTTAGACCTTCGTTCTCCTTGCGTGAGAGTGGAAGTGCGGTGTTACCTTTTTGTAGTGGACGTTTGGAGTTCTTCTCGTTTTCCCGTTCCGAATACCGCTTCTCGTTACAACTATTCCCGGTGCCAGGCGCCTTTTATCACGCGCGTTTCCCCCTATTCATGTCCCAGTTCCCCCCAAACCCCTCTGAGTTAACCCAAAGGCCCCCCATTTTACCCCTCGTGCCGTAGGACTCGTTGAAACTGGTTTCCTTTATTGGAATGACCCTTTTCCCATTCATAGCTTATCGGCACCTTTCGGACATTTCATGTCAACCCCTCAAGATCCTTGCTGAATTGGCGTCGAAACATCGACTCCACCTAGCGATACCGCCTTCCTGGTCCACACGTATTCGTGCCCCGCCCCTATTTGTAATGTTCAAACCCCCTTTTGTTCGTTCCTGCCTTTTCATGCGCCTTGAAAATCACCGTTTCTTAGCATTTTGGTCCCTTTTTTTTGTTTTCAGCGATGCGAAAGCCAAGATGTGTTTCTGATCCTTTATCTCTATTCGTTTCCCCCCCCCCCCCTCTTGGATGTCCAGATCTAAACCCCTCTGCCTTCAACTTGTTCCGGTGACCCCAACTTATATCCCGGACACTTGGCCTGCATATATATCCCCCCTTTTTTCCCCGCATCGGCGTGTTAAATTCTTGGGATTTCTTTACTGCCCGGTCTACTTGCCCTTTGAGATTTGTCCTTGCCCACAAAAGGTTTACCCTGTCCCCATTTGGGCGAGGGCTCGATCGATTTGTGACATCACCGGTTCTCCGATCGACCGAACTCCTGTAGTGCAATGCGCTCGTTTAGATTTTTTGGCAACCCTTATCCCCGCATTCAATCCACTCTTTTTCAACTGATGCGACTTTGCTCTCCTATTGAGTGTTGCGGTACCGTGGCAGTTTTGTGTTTATGAGCAAACGGTCTTTTCAGTACAAACTACAATGTTTGTCATCATCGAGTTTTTTGGTCTGCAAGGTTTTTTTCATGCTCTCTCTTTCTTTTTCCCCTGAAGGATTTAGTCCAAAACCCAAGCACCGTTCCGAAACTTGCCGGAGTCGAACAACCTTTCTCCCTTTCACCCACTCTAATCAGTTGAAATATTCTGGACGGTTTTTTTGATCATTTTGCGGTCATTACCGACGACACCTTTTCCCCTCTTCCTTTTCCATCAGGCGTTGCCAGGAAATTCTGCCATTTACCCACTCCCCTAGGATTGGACAATTAAAGTGTCTTTCCATCTTCCCCCTAAGTACCCCCTTCGTCGAATTTTGGTTTTTACGACCAGTAATCCTGGTTGCTAGGGCTTTCGCGTAGGGATTTCTACCACCTCTGATTACTAGAAAAGCGCGCAAGACCCCATCTTTGAACCCCCGGTTGATGATTTTTGTCAACTTTTCTTACGATTGCATCCCTACTTCAGTTCAATTGATCGTCTGCACCCGTCTACATTGTCACTTTATCAATTTCGGAGTTTGTTCAAATACCCCCATCGAGGTATTTCTTCTCTTGGTTTCCCATTTGCCAAACTTACCCCCCTCGGAAGCCATTGCAGCAGCAATTGCTCCGTTCTATCCCGAAGGAGGGAGATTGCTGTTCCCGGTTGACACATCACGTAGCAGTGGAGGCTCCTTTTTTATCCCCCATTAGCCCACACACCCCTTTTGAAGAAAACTATGCCGTTTTCCTTAGATCATTGTCCATCATTTTGTGCAGTTTTATTTTTCCTGTTTGTGAAACTTCCCTTTTCCCTCCTCTTCATGTTGGCGAAAGGTTTTTTGACCCCCTTTTTCTTCCACTGGACTGAAGAAGGAGCTTTCTATGTCTCCATCCTGCATGTGCCTGCGCTACTTCCCAGAGATGCTCTTCTCTTTTTCCCATTTTTAACTTGACCCCGTTCCCGTTAGAGTTGTCGTGCTTCGTCCTTTTGACCACTTCTCTCTTTTACTCCACTTGTTTGGTTGCTCTCTCTGACGGTTGTCAACGGCGCTCCTGAACCACTGACCGCTCACGGCATTTTTCCTTTCTTGATGACACTGTATCCTCCAGTCGCTGTAACAGGAGCGCGTTACCTTCTTCATTTTATACCTAGAGGCTTTTTCTTTTTCCTTTCCTTTCCTCCATTGTCCAAAACCTTCGCCCACAGTTCTCTCATAACTTTTTTCCCTGGTCCAACCTCACCCCTTTAGGAATGTTTTATGGACGAATTCGCACTTTCCCGTTCGGTTCCCCCTTTTGTTTTTCTCCCTGGTTATGTTCAGCCTCAAATTTCTTTCTGTGTTATTCACCCTGTGAGTCCCCTAACTGGCGCGTTGTCCTACACGGCAGCAATTTGTTTAATGCTGAATGGCTACAGTTCTTGTGTTTTTTTTTCGTTTTTATTCCCCCCCCCCCCTTTTTCTTACCTTCCCTAGAGTTGGGCTTTTCCCCCAAACTTTCGTCCTCTGCTATAAAGGCGCCAATTGCATATCGTTTGCAGCCGGATTTCCGGACCTTTTGGTTCTACGTCTGCAATTCAGTCCTGAGCTTTTCCCCTCTGGTAACAAATATCCCGGTTATTTTGCTCCAGTTCTTTGGCTGTTTTGGGGTTCTAGAGAACTTTTACCCCATACAGTTCAGCAGCGACATCCTTATCGTTACCCACTTAGCCGTCCGTTCTTCTGCCCCCCCACGTAGGCTTCGTCCGCTGGTCGCCTAATCCCCCCCACTTTTGAATTTCCCCCCCCTTTCTTTCCGTGTGTTTGTCATCGAATTTCCTGGGCGCCTGGCTGGCCAACCTCTTCTTCTTTTTTCACACCTCTCTGGAATCTTCTTGAACCTCCCTTCTTCCCCAACACCCGTCCGCGAATATATTCTGATTCTAGCGTTTTTCGTTATGTTGTTTTCCTTCCCCTGCCTTCGACCTGGTGCTTGTTGGAGAACCCTCCTTCTTCTTGACCCCCTTCCCTTATTCCCCCCCCTCACTTGAAAAACCTTGCTGGACCAGACCTCGACGATTTTTCCACCTCCATTTGTTTGTCTCAATAGGCCGTTTTTTTTTCCTCAAAACCCCCAAAATTCCAATTTTCCCCCTCCCTCCCTCATAGGTTTTCACTTCTCCCCCCTTCCTCCTCCCGGCCGAGTGGGATTCACGTGATGAATTTTCCCTTCCCCCCCCCCTTCTAGTTACTCGAGCCATTGTTTCTACCGGGTTAGTTCTGTCCCTTCTCTCTTAATAAGGACGAGATTCTTCTCCCCCTCTCTGCCAGCACAAATTTTTTCAGGTACCTTTTCACCTTTAATCGGCCCTTTTTCCTCTTAGCCCGGGCTTCTTTTTCTTTTTAAAACGAATTTCCTTTTTTTCTGGACCTTTCCTTTGTTACCCCACGTCCTTCATTCGGTTGGCCACCGTCCCTTTTGCATGGCATACGATCTGGCCACCTATGCCAGGACCAATCTTTCTCTCTTCCCAGTTGCCTGTCCTCCCCTTCCTCCACACCCACCTGAGTCCAACTGCTTTATCCCTCTTTTTCTTTCCCTTTGTCCCGCTGTGGCACGGTTCTTTTTGACAGAACCATGCTTCCTTTTCCCCTGCCATGGAGGTAACGCAACTTTGGTGAACAATGATCTCGTGGTTTTTGGATTCCTTCTGTTTTTAGCTGAGTCTCCCTTCTAATTCCATCCGTAAGCGTTTTTCTGTTACTCCTCCCTGTCCTCCCATTGTCCGAACCCCCATCTTAATTTAGTGTCCTGAAAGACCCCCATTACATTTTTCCTTTCAATTTCCCAGAGTCTTTTGAAGGACTTTTTTACATCCGGTAGGTTTGCTGGTTTGAATATTTGGCTCCCCGTGCAAGAGATTCTTTTTTTTTCCCCTGCGCTTTACTTGTAATCGGTTTGTGTGGCGCGCGTGGTGCCGGCCTCCTTTGAACACTTCTTGACGCAGAAAACGCGCAACCCAGGTACATAACCATTACGACAGCCCTTCCTCGTCACTTGCAAGGCAGAGCATTTTTCCTCCCTTCCACCCTCCTCATAATTCTTCTTCCCACTCTGCTTTTTTGTTAATCAGAATGGTTGATGAATTTTTCCTCATATCCTTCGGGTTCCCTCCCCCTTGGAATCTCCCCAATGGCCCCTGCCTCCACCTCCCTCCGTTCCGAAACGTTGCCACTGACACCCCTTCGAGGGATCCCCGATCCTACTCGGTTTTACCGCATTTTAGTCCTTTTCGCTTCGTCAAAGCCCCCCTTTTTCACTACGATATCCTTCCTCTTCTTTTGACCAACCCTCAGCATCCTCGCTCCTCGCCTTTCCTTCCCCCTCCTTTCTTGCTTCCTCGAATCTCTTTTTGGCACCCTCCCTTCGCATTTCAGCTTCGGTATGATTTCCTCTTCTGTTCCTGCTGTTGCGACTTTAATCTGCGCTGTTTCCTCTCTCCAGGTATCAATCGTCACCTTCCCCTTGTTTCCAATTTGTTTTGTCGCCGCCAATCTCTGAACACACCTTAGTCCTTCTCCCTTTTCGACCCGATTGATTAAGACCTTTTGTTCCGTTTCTGCCATGCGGGATGGCAGGCGCCGTTTTTTCCCTTCCTTTAAGAAAAGGCTTTGCCTAACTGTCCTCTTCATCGCAAAGGCTTTCTTACTCCCTCTTTTTCCCCTCCTCCAGTCGGTTATTATATTTCATCTCATCCTTCCTTTTTCCCCGTCAGAAGAATTTCTCCATAATTCGAGGAGAGATTGCATTATTGGTGATACTCTCTGAGTCCCCCCTCTTTTCAAGTTTACTCTCTTTTTCCCCAAAACCCCAAACTGCTCCTTCACCCAATTCGCATGACACTTGGCACCCCAAAGTTTCATTTCCCCCGCTCCCCCTTTCAGTATCGACCTGTTAAGGAGTTAGAGGTCAAGTTCTTTTCGATTCCCCTGCTTCTTTTCTACCGAACCTCTTGACTCAGAGTGACCTCAAAACCTTGATCACTCGCTTTCTTTTTTTTGGTTCAAGAGCCTCTTCTCCTGTTCCAGCGTTTAATTTTTTTTTTAGACTCTCCCTTTCATAATCCTCTTTTTCTTTGGACAGTCCCCTTTCCAACAAAACGGTTTTCCTAACTCCGCTCATTCCTTCCCCCCCCCCTTCCTTCCAAATGTAAAGGTTGTCCCTCCCCTAAAAATCGGATCTTGAACAAAACACCCAGTTTCCCCCCCTCTTTTATGAGTAGGCAGTTTCCAATAAGTCTCGTTTTTCTAACCGCTGTCCTCCCTCTTAAATATTCTTAAATTTTTATCAGTTTTCTTCCTTCTCCTTTTTCATCAACATCTCACGTAAAGACTTCCTTTTCTTCTTCAGTTCATAGCCCCCCCCAAGATATTCTTTTCCTCCTTCCTTCGTCCGCCCCAGTTTGCTGCCCCCCCCAATCGATTCAAATGTAACGTTAAGTGGTCCCAGCAATTTCTGCGTATAGCTTCTTTGCGGCACTTTTAAAGGTTGACTTTTTTCCACTTCTTTTCTTGACATACTCCGAAATGAGCCAAAAATTCATCTCTCTCTCTCCCCCCTTTGTGTTGTGAGATTTCTTTTGTTCTCCCTCCTCCTTCTCTTCCTCAATTCCTGTAACCGTTAAACGCAGATTATCCCGGCTCCTCCCCCTTTCTTGCAATTACCACGGAGCCCCTCCTTTTTCGCTTAGCATTTTCCCCCCCCACATAGCGGAGGTTTAAGTGATTACTTTTTCATCTTAAATTGAACCAGAAGCAGGTAATTCCCCGAGTATTTCTTTCCGTTGATATGTTGCTATGGAGAGGTTTTTCACCCCCGTTCCTTTGCTTCCTCCCCCCCCTGCACCGCTGATTTCTTTCCCTCGGTTCGAACAGTCCTTTGTGGCATACCAACCTGCCCCTCATAATCACCAAGTTTTGTCCCTTGTGACCTCTCCGTTGATTTTTCTTTATGTTCGGTCCTGTAACTCTTTCTTTTCCGGATTCCTTAAACACCTTTTTGTGGAATGCGGTACCCTAAACGAGGATATGACCGATTCCTACCTATTTGAGCCCTCTCTTTCCCCTTTCCAAACGCTGAAGGTCTATTGCTAGTGCTTCCCACACTGACCCTCGAATTCTGACCTTTTTAGTCAATTTCTTTTTGGTTCTTTGCTGTATGCGTTTTTTTCCTGTTTTTCCCGCCCAATCCGGAACTGCCGTTTCCCTTTCCTCGCTTTGCAAAGATTTCGGACATTTTTTCACTTGCCTGTCTACCCTTCTAACGGTTTTGACTCTCCTAGTCACCAGCGATTAATTCAAATTCTCTGCTTCTTTCTAACAAAGCAGTCCTTCTCGCCTTTCCCCTCTATTCGTTACTTTCTTTTTCTTGCTGTGATTCATTCTTCTCTCTTCGCCTTACCACCGAACTCCTGGCTTCTTTCCTCCCGAACCTTTCCCCGGAAGAAGGGCATTTTCTGCCCATAGTGCGAAGTTATTACTGAAGGGCTCTCCCGTTAGAAAACCTGAGAAGGGCCAAGATTTCCAATGTTTCTTTGGTGCACTTTTAATTCCATCTCCCCGCCCTGTCCTTAGACTTAAGCCATGTCTTATTCTTTCGCCCAATGCTCCTCCGCCCGGTTGTTAGTCATCTTTGCTGCGTATGCCCGTACCCCACTTCAATGTGAAGATTGAATCCCTGGATCTCTTCCCATCAGCCTCTTTTTTCACTCGACCCAAAAAAGTAGCTTCCATTCACCGCCCGCCCTTTATGACCATTTCTCCACATGGGCGGAGATGCTCCAAATCCTCTTCCTCCTCTCCTTACTGGTCAAGTACATGTATCGGCCCGTCTCTCTTTGCTGCGTTTAACGGAAAGCCTGATTTTCGATCTCGGATTGTCTTGGCGTTTTGGCGACTTCTCTTGCTACCCCCTTCTCTGTAAACCGTCTTTTTCTCGCTTGAGATGGTGTCGTTTCCGTTGTTCCTGCTTCTTTGCTGGGCGCCTGTCTGGCTGAACTTTACGCTTTGAGGCTGCCCGAAGGCTTATCCAACATTCAACCCCTTTCTCCAGTCATTATCTTTCCCCTGCAGGAGTGATTAATTCCTGAGAACTTCGCTCTGAAACGTCTGTTGCTCCCCTTCCTTGCGGTCGTTTAATTGGATTTACCGTTTGCGCAGTGCTTCGTTTTTTACCCTTTTTTTCCCCGAGCACCCCTGAGTACCAATCTTAGTTGCCAGTCGCACGGATAACGCTCGAGGGTCCCAAGCTTTCATCAAAAGATTCACCCTCTAAAACCCGCGTGCCCCTTCCCCCCCAATACGTTTCGCACGTTCTCTCTCTGAAACTGGTTTCCGGTCCCCCAAATTCCCCTGGATTATTTTCACTTTGAAATTGTTAGTTCACGAAACGCTTCAGGATGGAATTTTGAGCCTCCTTCCATCGAAGACAATAGCGTTCTAAACACAAGGTTTTTTATTTTTTTCCCTCTTTCTTTTTGGTTTTGTTTTAAAAAACCAAAAACAAACAAAGAAAAATTGTCGTTGGCCCCCCCCGGCTACCACGTTTTTTTGGGGGGGTTTTTTTTTGGTTACCACAAAAAACAAAACAACTGCCCCAAAAACCCACCAACACACACCCCCCAACCCCTTTTTCTTTTTTTTTGTTTTTTTTTCCTTTTTTTTCCCCCCCCCCCCTTTTTTTTTTTTTCTTACCCACCCCCCGAATCATAATTTTGTTACACGTATTCGTGACCGTCATTGGCCCTTTCCCCCCCACTCCTTGGTTGTCAGACCCTTCCCTTAGTACCCATTGAAACTTCACCCTTCTATGACCTGACTTTTGGTCCTATGGTGTGATGAGCAGCGTTGCGCCCTGTGCGATGTTTTCTTCTCTGGATTCTGAGGGTCCTTTTCAACTCCCGATGGACCTCCTCTGAACTCATTTGAATCCCCCCACTTTTCTTTTTTGACACCCCGATATTCACGGCATTTTGCCTCCCCTCTCTCCGACAGCCTCTTCTTTGACCTTCGTTTTTCCCCCTCCCAGAAGAAACGGCTCATCCTTCCATTTCCTGATTTGTTCCCCCGGTTAACAATGCCCTTTGCCACTGTTGTCGTATCGATTCGAGGTTCGTGCCTCACGGACTTCCTTTCGATTTTCTCCCTCCCTCGGTATGCAACTCTCTCTTTAAGATCTTTGCCGGCAACTTCCTCCCCCGCGCCCCCCTTGGCCCTTATTGAGATGGGCTTTCCTATTGGTGCTTCCTGTCCACTTTTGAAAGTTTGTGTGGGTTATTTCGCAACGGGAACTTTCGACAACCCGTCCCCCTGTTTGGTAATCATAGATTTCTGGTCCTCCAGGTTGGTTGTCCTGCGACGGCTTTTTCACTCCTCTTCTTTTCCTTTCCACCCAAGCACGGTCCTTCGTCTATCCCCCCCTTGTTTTTTTTCCTCCCTTCCCCCCTCTCCTAATGAAAATCTTTTCGCGGACGGTTTTTGGATTTCTTTTGTCCTCCCCTTTCTTCCATTCTGCTGTTGTTAAACTGATTATGATTTTTTTTCCCCCTAAGGCTGCCCCAGTGACAATTCGCTGGCACCCCTAACACGTACCCTTGTTTTTTTCCATTTCAAGTTTATTCTTCCAGCGTTCCTCAGTTCACTTTTAAGCTTCCGTTTTAATTCATTAATCAGGGGATACGTTTTTCCGCTGACGTTGATTCGTCCCCCTCTATTACTATTTTGAAAACCGTCGCCCGCTCCAAAATCGCACCGTTATTTGATTTGTTACAATCTTGTCCTTTCTTTCTATGCTGTCTCACTATGAGAACTTCCTGAATCGTCTCCGATATTTTCCCTGTCCCTGTTCTTTTTACCTTTCTTGATTGTTGCCACCGCCAAATCTCCTTCTTTTCAGAGATGTGTTGAACCCACCTCCCAAAGTCCTCCCTCCTTGCAGTCCATTGCATTAAACTGATGCTTTCGCGACCCGGAAAGGTCAGGGGATTCTTTCCCTCACGGTGAATTCACTGTTCGAACTCCTCCTTTGAGGCGATTTCCCCAATTAGAACAAACCCTGATGACAACTTCTTCCCTGTTTTCCTTCGTCTCTCGTCCATTTTCCCCCTTTTACATTAACGTTGCTTTCTGCCCCCTCCGTGTTCAGATCGTCACTGTTGGCGAAGGTTTTTTAACCATGGAGGAACTGGCTTTTCATCTTTTTCCAGATTTTAGAAATCGGCAGGCCGTGTCTCTGGTTACGCTCTTAGAGGAGAGCCATGTCTTCCATGGAAACGTGTCCCTTTGAGCGGTAGGTCTCTCTCCGTTCCCCCCCCCCCGTCATCTCTCTCCTTTTACCTATCCTCTTTTTGAGCTCTGGGTCCGGTGTCACCGGCTACTTGAGATCCACCTTACGCTCCGGCACTGCACTTTAGTTGAATGGGTCCCCCTCCCTCTAAGTATATGTCCCACAGAGGAGCCGTCCCTTCGATTCTACCTCTACGGCTTCTTTGTTTTCACTTCCAAACCTTCGCCAACAGTGCCTCTCTGAACCTTTTCCTTTCCACAAACAGCAACTCACCTTCCCGGATCTATACGCCCGGCTCGCCATTTTCCCCCCGGGAGTTTTTCCCCCAACACTGGTTTTTGGTTTTGCGATTGTGATGACCGTCGTCAATTATGATTTCGACCCACGTCTTCACCGGTGATCAGAAATTTACCTGCCCTTTCTTGCTCTTTTCAGCCATTTTCTCAATGGCCTGCCTGTTCGGTTGTATTTTTCTTTCTTGTATTCCCACCACCCGATAGGAACTTTTACCCCCTTGGTTTTTGGGCAACAACCGTCATAGAGCGTGATCAATTGCCCCTTTTCCCCCCCCTATCCTGTTTTAGCCGATTCGGAATTTCTCGCTTTTCTACCGTCTGCCAATCTCAGAGTAGGCCGCTGGAACAAACTCCCCGGTTCTATTTTTTCGTTTTCTTTGCTGTTTTCTAATTCGTACTTTTTCTAGTTTTCCATCTTTCTTCGCGAATCCGTTTCCCCCTTGATATTTCCGTATCTTTCCCAGACTCGCCAAGTTTTCCACTTTCCTTCCGATTGCCCGAATAAACTTTTCATTCCATCCTTTGGTGAGTTTTCCCCTTTATACTTCTTTTCTCCTGCTTTTCCAATAGAATCGGTTTGACACCCTCTCCTTGGTCCTCGGTTCCTTTCCTGATTAACCCCCCGTCCCGCTCCATATTTCCCTTCCGCTCTCTTGTCTCTTCGCAAATGTTGTTTCTCTCCGGCCTGTTCTCCTGTTCTTGTTTTTTTCTCACCCTTCCTTTTCTTGACATCGTCAGCATGTCCCCCACCAAATGGCGGAAAAATACTCGCATGCTTCCCCCTCTGTTTGTCTCCCCTCTTACCCCTTTGTTTCCAACCCCCCCACCCCTTTTCCCCGTTGCCGCCCACGCCACTAAATAGGTCAATCGCCCCATCCTCGGTCCTTAGTTTATGGACTGGCTTTTCAAGTTGCAGTCATTCACTTTTTCAACGGCGCCCTTTGCACGTTTAGTGCTGTCCGACGATCTCACCTCGGGGTGATTTGTTCCCTCCCTTTCGATCGATAACGAGCACCCCTGGTCAGGGCCATTCCTACCTGGCCATCGTTGCCCCTTTTCCCCTGAGTCTCTTTCTTCTTTCGGATAAAACGACCGCCGAGGTTTTCCTTCGTTCTACGTTCAGCCCAACGTTCTTCCTTTTTGTTCCAAGGAACAGTTTTACGTCAATACTTTTGTCCCTCTCTGGCCATCCTTATTGCCACGGAACCTCTCTCTCAGATCGTGACACCCATGGTCTGTCCTTGAGAAGTTTTCTCTGCTCATCCCCAGGCTTTCCCCTTTTTTCCCCTCCGGATTGGGTTTTCCTTTCTAGGATTGCACCTTTTCTGGGTCCCTTAATATTCCTTTGTTTAAAACCTGCACTCCTGCGTTAAAGAAGCCTTTGGTCCACTCTTCCTAGGGGGCTAGATATTTCGTGTCGGCTGTCTCCCCCAATTAACTCCGTTCGGTTTCGTGACCTTTCACCCCTTCTGTGGTCCCCGACCGCCTCATCTGTTGGTTCATTCAAGAAACATTAACATTTTTTCTAGTCAATACTTCACTTGTATTCCTGCTTTGTTAACGGAGGTTGCTATTGTTGGCTTTCCCCTTGGGTCTCTTTCCCGTTTACCCCCGGTTTCTACGTTGCGCCTGGACTTTTGGTTGGTGACGTTTTTTCTCTTAAGACGGTTGCCCCTGACTCCCCTCAAGCAATGACATGTACCTCCACTTACCCGCCACTTCGCGCTCCCCTGCACCGGTCAGATTACGTTCTATATTGACCACGATAATCTTTTGTCTTTCCCTTTTTCAGTTAATCTCTTTTGTTGAGACTTTGGCAATTCTTCCTTCTGTTTCTTGGACATCATTTTGCCATTCCAAGCTGCCCTAACATCGCTTTTGCAGGGCACCTGAATTAACCCAGGTGCGTCCGCTCTATCTCCCCTCTTTTTTAATATTTTTTAGGTTTCTTCTCCCCTGCCCAGAGATTTGCCGCCTTCTTATTTCCTTTCCAAAACCACGCAGCATGACTGCGATAGTTTATCCATTCCTTAATTTCTCGATTTTTCCTTCTCTTTGGAGCAATCTCCACCCATTGCATTTCATTTCTTGCGGCGGTCCCCCGACTTATGCTTTGTTGTCCTTTTTTGAAACTTTCCGTTCGTGATCTCCTTTTGTCCTTCCGGCGTGTACTGATACTCCCGCTATACCCGTACCTTCTTC
>Ga0179593_1695183_pt1 | contig 17268 bp, 19 predicted proteins | sample CZODoug2_1_08_16_FD_185931 | JGI IMG/M metagenome (GOLD analysis project Ga0179593, IMG submission 185931) | Vadose zone soil fungal communities from Angelo Coast Range Reserve, California, USA - CZODoug2_1_08_16fungal (PacBio error correction) | ecosystem: Environmental > Terrestrial > Soil >... | reverse complement strand
GGGAAATAGGTCTCATCATTCTTTCTTACCCTTTTCCATACCCCAGACGGATTCCGTCAACAGATCGTGGGACATTCTGGTTAACGCCGTTCCCATTTTTTTCAACTTCTTGAGCGCTTTCTCCTATTCCGATCTCCACCAGAGACCGGCTCATTTTTTTGGCCGTCCTGCGTCGCGGCGAACTGTTTGCCCTCGGTTTCTCAGCTGTTTCAGCCTTCCTGCTGTCCGCTTTTCCCACCTCCTTCTGTGATGGTGGCTGCCCGCAGCTAGTTGATAAGAGCTTCTCTCCCCCCCGATAGTTTTTCTATTTTCTCTTTTGTTGGTTTCGCTGTCACCAATTCACTCCCTGCCGATCTGTTCTTCATTGTACCACAGAGGAAGAAGGCAGTCGGTTTAGGCCCAGGATGCTTTAATTTTGGGCGTTTACTTTTCTATTCAAAGTGGAAGACCCCCCGAACATATATTGCTCAGTTGGGCAGTATCTCGAGAGTTACTCTAGGTTCGAAAAGAACTTAATCAGAGAGTTCCCGATCCCCCAGTCAGCTTCCTCTGCAGAGCGGCCAGATTTCTCGCACTCGATCATCAGGCCCTTTTCTGGCCATTCTCGGGCTTCCAATTGCCCTTGAACCCGTTGTGCAGAATCTTCATGGGAGCAAACTTGAGAGAAATTTGCCGGTCCACCCTTAAAGGAGGTTTACCTTCTACCCGATTCGGGGCTTTTCTTTTCAGGTCGGCTTTTTTTTTCCTTTTACTAAATGGCAACGTTAACAGCTCACGCGTAAACCACTCCACCCCTTCTTATCTGGACCTATGTCGCAGACCCTCTCGCGTCCTCCACCTTTTTTCCTTAAAGCCTTTATAACATGTCCATAAAAGAATCGTTCTTCCCCCAGCAAAAGTACCACCGCGCCCCCCTCCGCGGCTTCCTGCTTATCAGGGTCATTTTTTGATTCCCGAAGCACTTTCAGCTCTTATGCCGCCCGTGTTCTGCCCCCTGCTCACCTCGCCTCCTTTTCCCCTGCGCCTTTAAGGGGTTACATATGTTCCTGGATAGTGAACAAAACGCAGAAGCCTTCCACCACGACAGAGAATTCCCCATATAGGATCACTTGTCCTCCCCCCTTCTGATTTATGCACTTCGCGTTTTTGTCGCTTGTTAGAATGTTTAACTGCAGACCCCCCCCTGAATGTGTTTCACCCGGGACCACCTTTTCGTCCTTGTAGTTGTTCGCGCCTCACAAGGACTTTCCTGCCCTAGACCAGACCTCCCGACCCCGACCTTCCACCCCCGGTTTTATTTAGTTCCTTCCTCCAACCAAAAGTCTCCTTGTGTCGATAGGGATGTCCGTTTCTTCTCCGAGGATTCTTGCTTACTCGCACCTCCCGCCATCACTTTCCGGCGGTTGTTATTTAGAGTGTTCCTTTTTCCTCTTTCTGTAGCTGCTTTCTGGCATGGTCACCCCAAGGTGTCTGGTTTCATCGGGTGGATCCGTTTTCTCTGCGCCACCCAACCAGTGCTCAATTTGCCGCCTCTTCTTGGGACGTTTACGACCCGCCGCCTCGTCCTTACACCTTTTCTCTTGTCCCCTTCCTTCGATTTCTAGATGATTAGGTTTTTTTTTTGGCTTTTTGGCAACCCAGGCGGTTCCGTTACTTTCCCCCCCTGAAAGTCAGTTACGCCGCTCGCTTTCATTGGAAGACGACAGGATCCAGTTTTGGACGAGACTCCCCTGTTTCCCTCGACCCTCCATGCTTGCTTTTCCTTTTTCGTTCCAATCCCTTCTATTCTCCCTCGCTGCCCCTGTTGGATCCGCGCGTTGAATGGTATCACCTATACCGGGCTCCCCCCCTTTTGCGCTTTTATTGTGTGAAGCTTCTCCTCTCCCAAGCTTTCCCGGATTGTGGCGGAGCATTCATTTCTCCCCCGCCACTCACACTGATAGTGTTTACACTTTGATGACACCCAAGGCTATTCTTTTTTTGAATATTCTTTTCTCACCGTCCTTCTCTCAGCCCTCCTCCTCCGTTTTTTTTGAGATCGTTTTCCCTTTCATTTATTCGCCCCCCGATTGATTATCCCTTGTTCACACCACTGAATACTTTTAGGGCCTTTCTGATTTGTCCCCGCCACCATGAAACTTGGATCTTACCCCTGGGGGATATGCATCGCCTTCAAAGCGCCTCTTCCTTCCCCCCTCGATAGGGTATGAACATGGTATTCTGACCTTCCTAGCCTGCCGGCGAGGCTTTATATGGAACCTTGATCACCTAGATACCGAATCCTCATTTCCGGACAAGGGCCAGCTTTGGAAAGGGAGGTTGTATCTTCTTCTTTTCTCTTCAGAGTCCGTCCTGACTTGAGTGGGTGGTGAACCGCGGTTTCCCCCCCCCACCAAAAAAAAAACAAGATCATATCAAAGAACGGACAGTAAGTGGTATAGCAACCCCAAACCCCCACACCGGCATTCCCCTTTTTTAGTTACTTCGACAGCCGATTTTTCCTTTTCTGGGAATTCTGTGGAGTTTTTTTCCGGATGGAACCGGCCCACGATTAATTGGGACCGCACCACCACTGTGTGACTCATACAAATTTAGACAGACAGGCGGAATCCGCCAACCATGGCCCCAACCCCCTCCATTTTTCGCAACAACTCCTGAGCAGTTCCTCTTCTACTATCTGGGAAAAATTCCTTTAGGGATCAAGGGACTCCCTTACGTCCACCCCTTTTTTTCTTGAATCGTATATTCCCTTCTCCTGACACCGTTCTTTTTTCCCAGTTAGCGAGGGAGTCTCCTTTATTATGTCTTATTTAGTACAGTCTGGAGGGTCCCTCCCCTTAAAATGTAAAGTTGTTTCCTTTTACGTCTTTTGGGGGACAGCTTTACGCCACCAAGAGTCATCGAACCCCTGCGGAAAACGTCCCCCCTTGACCGTGCATAATCCCCCTTGCACCCGTCGTTTCTGTTTCTTGCATGGTGCGCGGTCGTGTTTTTGCGGTGCTATGAACTAATATTAAAGGCATGGGTCCCGTTCTCCGGCTGGTGGCTCGCAGCCATCTTCGGTTGGCTTGTTCTTGCCGCCGTCGCTACGGAGGCCCCTTTTTCTTGACCGCCCTACGTCGTAAGTATGTCCCCCTTCCGATACGGCGGTTTTCGCCTTCCCTTAACTCCTTTCCTGGGGGTTACTTCCCATGCCTTACGGTTGGGGATGTTCTCTCTCGCTTATTGTATCCCCCTTGGCGGTTTCCTCGCCGAGGGCGGTTTCCAGCTTCGAGAAAGGTCAGCTCTACGGTTTTTAATTTGTTTCTGGTCCCGCGTATGGGGGAACCCGTTCTCCCAGTCAGGAAAAACCCTCTCATCGTCCGGCTGACCAACCCCAGCAAGAAGGCTTTTCCTCGGGTAAGATGGAAGTTTTGCCCGTGTCTTTCCATTTTTCCCCCCCTGGCATCCGGCCCCACGCGGAGCTAGGGGGTGTTTACACCCCTTCTTTTTTTTCCCCTCTTTCGTCAAGCGGCGTTTCCCCTCGTCCTCCCCCCCTTCTATGCCTTGGTCCTTCTCGAACAGTGAGAGCAAGGTGGTCGCAGGTCGCCCCGATAATTGGAAGCTCTGTTCCCCCTTTCTAAGTCCAGCCCCCCCCCGTTCAGAGACCGTTGCCTTCCCCCCCCGATGGGGGAACCCTCCCCGCTGCTCCCCACCTTCCAAGTCCTTGATGGGCCTCAGCAGTTAATAGCCGGCCTATAGATCTGTGTCTCTTCCTTTTTTTTGACGCCGGGCGCTTTTTCCCCCCACAAATCGACAACTAGCTGGCCGCTTGGATCCCTCTTTTCGCGGGCCACCCAGAGCGATTGTCACCTCCGATTTTTGATTTGCACAACGCTTCGTCCAAAAATCCCTTCGCCGGTCTCTGTTTCCCTCCCCCAGACCCCAACAACCACCTGCTACCCCTCCCCCCCTTCTCGAGTGTTCCGAGTGCGTCTCGACCTAAGGGTCGACCCGATGTTCTTGCCTTTTTCTCTCTTGCAGAGTTTTCAGTGTGTCGACGAAGTCAGGCCTTTCTTTCTTTTCTCCCCCTGCCCACGCTGTTGAAACGCCTCCAAGTAGGTTTTTGATCTAGATGGACATTGAGAGGAAATTCTTTTTTTTTTGGTTCAGATCTAGGGACCTGACGTCCTTTGCCGGCGAGAGATTCATCTCCCATTTGTTGTTTTTTTTTTTTTTTTTATCGCAGGCAAGAGCGGAACTCTTCCTCTTTAGCGTTTGTCCCCATTCTCCTGCCCATATCAACCCCCCCAGACGGGTTTGGTCGTTTTTCCCTTCTGTTTCGGTCCCAGAGATGCTGGTCGACCCTCCTTCGTCGACAAGTCTGTCAGCTCTCTTTTTCCTTCTCTTCTTTGCCCCCATCGCCCCCATTCTCGCCCCCCATGGGTTGTTGGCTTGGCACTTTTCGAGCCAGCGGAGAACTGGGTTCATATAGGATGTTTCTGACCTTTTGACCAAGTCCCTAGCTCCGATTGGCATCTTGGGGCCGATTGTGCGTCCTCAGATTTTCTCCGCGCGCCTTGTTGATGCTTCGCTTTGTGGGGAGCAGAGACTAATTTCTTTTCCTTCCCCCTGCCAGCCTTACCCCGTTCTTCTTATGTCTTCGTTCTATATTTCTTCTTTTATTTTCCCGGATTTTGGTGGTTAGCGGCCCGGGGGCTCATCCCCCCTTTTTTTTCGGAAACCGAGTATAGTTTTTTTCTTTTTTCCCCAGGATTCCGCATTTGCCGCTCCACATGACGGTCCGTTTCCCATGGCGGAGCGGCTTCTTCTCTTCCCCGAGCCTTCATGATATTGTTGCCCCCAGACACCGCAAGGCTGTCCATAAGAAAGGTTTCATTTTTCCCACCACGGTTTTTCTTTCCCCCCTCCTAACAAGCTTTTCCCCGAATAGCTTGAGGCACGGGGGTTTTTTCCTGCCTGGCCCGGTACCTGCGTGTGACCGTTTCGCTGCTGCGGGTTTAGCCGGGTTTTTTCCCTTGCTCGGGGTTTGAATGAATAAATTACCTGAACGAACCTAGGTTATCTTTACACTCCCCCCCCCCCATTCCCCCATCGTTGACCGTATCGCTCCGACCTAGAGATATCCAGCCCAATTTGTCCGTCTCAATATCGAATGAATCCCCCTCGCCGCCTAGACTGTGGAACCCCCCCTATGTCAAACGCAGTACGCGGGAGTATGCCCTCTGTAGATTAACTCTTTCTTTACGCCCCCCGGTCCGATTTTTTTTCCGTCTTGATGAGTCCGTGTGCGCCGCCGACGGCTCTCCGGCTCGGGCAACCTTGCTGTTTAGAGCGAGTCAACCCCCCCCCAGCCTTCCGGCCATCATGTACCTTCGGTAGCATACCACGCCCCTCAAAGGGAAACCCTCTACCAGACCCTTCCCAACTTCGCTACTTCAAGACATCGTCCCTCCTCTTGTTCTGTTGTGTACCCTCCCGAGGAACGGTTTTAATGAGTAAAAGCGGTTTCCATCTGTCCCCCCTTCTATTTAAATCAGTGTTTTCTAACAGGCCTCCGACATAGACAGACATCCCTCCCCTTCGTGAGACTCTCGCTACTGCGCGGTAGTCTGATGGGGTCATCGAAAACTATCCGTGTTTTATGAAAGCGGCCCTCGGGCTTTTTTTTTGAACCAGAGACCTTTTACGAATATTTTCACTTGGAGCAGCTCCTATTAGAGTGTTTTTCCCTGGTTTTCTTTCCTGTGCTTTAACGTCGGGCGGTGTGTCACCCCCAAGTGTGCGATGCGGGTGTTTCCGTTCAAACTCCCACCCCCCCCTTGCCCTCCCCTCCCCTGGAAACCCCCTTTGCTTCCTTTCCCCCCCCAGACCCGCATATGATCAGAGATCCACCTTTCTCTGTGAACCCCGCGTCTCTTCGATTCCAACAGATTTCAGTGTTTCTCCCCCACTCTCATTTCGCCGCTCGTGGTTCATCCAGGAGATTCTTGCCTCTCCATGTCCTCCTCATCCCGGATTCCTGGACATGCTGCCTCGGAGCGATTTTGTCCTTTTTTATATTCTCCCTCGCCCTCCGGTCCCGCGCCGAGCCTTTGTTGCAGCAGCGGCTCTTCCTCTGTTTATGAATATCAAGAGTATCTCCCAGCGGTTCGGGTCCGATTGTGGAGAGCCTTCCAACGAAACTACTCTTTGTCACTTTTAGTTTCCCCTGGAGGAATCTTTTCCCTTTTTCCCTCCTCCTGAGGACCCCGTAATCTATCCCGTTGTTTGTGTGATTTTCGCGCCTGAGAGGTTGCTCCCCCCCTATATCTCCCTTACATTCAGGGGTTTTTTCCCTCCACTTTAAACACTGAACCTGCCAATCTTTCGTGGATGCATTCTCCCAGAAAATAGCTCTCCCCGCTTGGTGCTTTCTCCCGCTGTCCCCGCATTAAAAGCGCGCGCTAGGTATTCTTCCTTTTCGCGACGGAGCCAATTGCCTTTCGTGGAAGGACTACCTGATTGGGGTCCGCGCTCCCTCCTCAGCGGTCCTTTCCCTCAGGGACAGTCGATGACCTGGATCCGGCTGTCTCTGTCTCTTCCTGACGAGCGGCTGAACTTTTTGGGGGGACAGTCCCGCGCTGTTTTGCAAACACGTCCCTCACTCGACGGCCCTTGAAACTCGAAAGGTTGGTATCGCTTCCTCCTAGGTTTGTCGGAACGGCAGCCTTGGGCTGGCACTTCGTTGTAGGTTTGGTTTGGCGGTCTTTACCGCACCAGATTCCTGGACCCGACCTGATACCCTCGCAACCTTTTTTGCCGCTTTACCTTTTCACCTTGTCCCCCCCCAAGTCTCCTCAAGTTACTATTCTTCTCTTTTTCTTGGGTCAGGCACACCGGACCTATCCCATAAACGGTTTTTCCGAACACGGACCCAATGTTTTCTTCAGGATGACTCAACCCCATCCTCTTACCGCAAGTAGTAGCTTTGGTCTCTTTTTTTGTATTTCCTTTTTTTTTTTATGGGTCAGTCATTGGGCGGCCTTTCACAATAAATGATTGTTGAGGGCGGCTTAGAGCTGGAGGGTTACCTCATCTTGGTCCCCCTTCAAATGGACAACCGGCCTCACTTTATACTCCTCGGTTGCCCGGTCACGGGAGCCGACGCTTTTCGGAATTTTGGCGCTTAGTGTTTGATTGTTGATGGGATTTTTCTCAAGATTCATAGGGCCATTTTCCGCGTCTCTGTTTTCTTCCCCTCTTCCTTGGTTTCGGTTCCCGGAGGCGCCTCCCTTTTCTCCACGGGCTGAATCATGGCATCCGATTGACTAGAGGTCCCTCCCGTGCCCAATTTTGAAGAGACTACTCCTTTTTAACCTGCTTATTGTGGGTGCCTTCCCCTTAGGAGTTTTCATGTTCGTATATCACGCTTTTGACTTCCCCTGGGGCCTTCCGCTTGCGGTGGCAGTTTTGCGCGCCCGGTACGATATACGCTTTGTGTTAAATTGGTTTGACCCGGGCGAGATTTTTCCCTCATTAGTCAGAAAAAACCAGCCGTCTATCGAGCAAAAAAGAACGACCCCCTGCTTCGTTTACAAGGGTAACCGACTGAAGCCGTGCGCGCCCCCTTGCTCCCCCCCCCCCTTCATAGCTTGAACAAGTTTTTTTGGAGGTTTCCGCCTTTTTAACGTCCAACCGGCTTAACAGTCCCCTTTGATGCAGCCTCTGGTGAGACTCTGCCGCCGACTTCAATCATGCCCTTTTTGACCTCTGATTGACGCGTCGCGCATGGCCTTTCGCCGGCCATCAGGTTGGCGCCCCAGCTGCGAGTTTCACAAGGCGTCTCCTTTCCAATCGCGTTCCCGGTGATGTTTACACGTGGAGGGAGGCCATCCTGCGCCACAGTCCCCCCCTTTTCATAAGAAGCGCTGCTATAGTTGATCAGGCCATTTTCTCATATCGCGGTCCTCTTCTTCTTTTGTCGCGTTGAGAACCCACCCCAGACCCTCCCCTTCCCGCTGCGTTATTTAGAAGATTTGCCCACCTATTACGCGGGTCCCCATAGCACAATCACTCGTCATGAGTTCCCCCTCCTCATCTATTTCTTTCCCCCTCCTTTTTTTCAAAAACTCTGACGACCACCCCTTGTTTCCGTGGCTCATGCTGGCTTCCCATGGATGGCCGTTCCAATGTGTCTTCTGATATCGCTTCCCCCTCAGGTAGAGCTTGTCGATGCTTTCTTCCCCCCCCCGCTTGGAATTAAGAAGGGGGAGCATTATGAACCTGGCCCCCCACTTCTTTCAGAACCGAACCGCTGTGTTGGATGGTTAAGCGGACATTGTCCCGCGCGAAAATGGGCCTTCCTTCCCGAGGGTTTGCGGGGGGTGTTAGTTCCTGCGTCTTTGTTCTCTAGCTTCTATATCTTTCCTATCCGTTTTTTTGTTTCTGAGTCTTTTGCATTAAAGAGCTGCTGGGCCCTCTCGCGGGGCCATCGGGGCGCGTTATGATTCCACCGGTTCTCCCCCCCTTTCCCCCCCTTCTTTGCTTCCGGAGGGCGTTGCAAAAGCTGTGGGCAGACGCGGCTGTCTCGCCTGAATCGTGACCGTCTTTACTATCGGGGCATGCGGCCCCTCTTCCAGCCTGAGAGAGATATCCCCCTTCTCCCCCCCTCGAGGGACTTATGCCGTGCCGATGTCAGCGGCGGCAATTCATCTGGATGTTGTGCGCGGTTTGGGCAAGTCATTCAAAAGCGCTTTTTTAAAATCGATTGGTCGTTTTCCCCGTCGAATCTTTTTCTTTCCTTTTCCTGCTAGAAAAGTCTTTTCTTTAGAGAGGTTTTTCGCTTTGTGGGGCCTCTCTTTCTTCCCCCGGATTACAGCCTATTCCTTCTTTTTCCGCGATCTTGCGTAGTTCCCTGTTCCCTTTGGCCTATGCATGGACGTTGCTTCCGGTTGCCTGTTTTTTTTGCTGGCGGGTGTTCCCTTCGGGACCCGGATAACCGTTTCCTTTTTTCCCCCGCGCCGGTGGGGACTATCCTCCTTGGCTGCCTCTCAATCGTTTCCCGGACCGCGCCGGGTTTTTCCATGGCGCGTGTCGACCCGTCAGCTTCATTCATGCCGGAGGGCCACCCCCTTCTAGGCTTTTTCTTTTTCAAGGGTCTGTAAAGGACTAGCCTTCCCTGTTTGTTGCAGATCCTAGGCCCCGCACGGGGTGGAGTTTTTCCCCCAGTGACCGGAATGCGGTTCAGGCGCCATCTCTGAGTGATGTGCATTTGTTAGCGGAGCGATTTTTCGGCTGTTTTTGACCCCAAGGATGCACCCTTTCCACATTCTTTGAGGTCCCGTCACAAACTTTCACCCCGAGCGACCGTTCTTTTCGGCCTCTCCAAATTCTGCTCTGCATGACAAGTGTCCGGCTCACCCTCGAACCCTTTTCTTTCCCTACTAAGCCTCGCATTTGTCGCAACCAAAACGCACGTAAACCGCGTTACCCCCCCCCCTTTTTCCTGGCATATACGCTTCCTCTTCGCTGTCCTAGCCTCTTCTTCTCCCTTTTTTCTGAAGGTACGGCGCCTACTGCAGGGCACACGATGCCTCTGCGAGTCCCCAGCCGAGACGGCTTCTTTGAATAGTTAGCACCTTTCAAGCCCGTCACTCCTCCCCGGACTCCCGCAAATGCCGATTCGGCTTCCCTTTCCCTCCCCCTTGCTTAATCGACGGGGCTCGTGTCCGCAGTTTTTTCATATTGAAGGTTTTTTCTAACCCTTTTTCCATCTCGTCCCCTATATCATTTAGTGGCCCGCGCCACTTCCCTTTTTCTTCCATTCTAAAGAACCTCAACCCATGTGACTTCGACAAACCCCGTCTCGGTTCCTGCATCAGAAGAAACCACTTCCCCCAAATTAGCCGGGTGTTCTATAGGGTTACTTTTTTCCCCCTATTTTCCGTGGTTATGAAGACGACAAGACTAATCTGATCGTCACCTCGATGTTTCCCTTCCTCTTAGGTACTTGGAACAGTCAACTGTTCTTGCCTTCTTTTCACACAGGTGGTTGGGGGGGGGGGGGTTCTTGCCACCCGGTTTATACTTTTACCCCTCTCAACTTCCCCAAAAGTCCAGGTTCCATGCCCTCCAGGCTGCGGTCAATCCCCCCCAACTCGCCTTTAAGTACTTTCCTCTTTGACCCTGTTCTATTTTAGTTTTTTTGTGGGCAACCGCGGCAGTGACTTTTTTCCTTCCTTCCGCTAGAGGCTAGGCACTCCGTATCCCTCTGAATCTGTCATCCGCCCGTCCTTTTGGCCTGTTTTTGTCGCCGTTTAGTGTAACGGGAATATATTTCTCCCTCGCGTGGTCCGTCGGCATTTCTCTTGCACTTACCCTCTGCTTTTATTCCTTGCTTCCCCGCCGAAGTCTTTTCTTCGTCAACTCTTTGATTTGCGCTGGCTTATCATCAGCGCACCGTCAAAGATAATTTCTGTATGTTATTCTGGCAACAAGTTCTTTCCATCACCCGGGGCGCTTCCTTCCTTCCACCTTACCACTACCGTTGTTGTTGTTTATATTTCTGAGGGTGGAGCAAACCCCCCATATATTCGCCCCCGTTTTAATGATTCCCCTTGTTGCTAACCTTTACACCCTTGAATCTTCTTTGGAGCGATGCCCCCATTTTCCCTCCCCGACCCCTTTCGCTCTATTTATGCCAGAACGTCATAATTTTTTTGTTACTGCCCTCAAGTTCCTTATGGCTCCTGGTAGCCATTGCCGGCGAGGGATCAATATATGTTCCTTTCTTTTCCACTTACAGTAGAAGACGTTCAGGAAAAGCCTTTCTGAGGAGGAGTCTTTTGTCTTTCTCCTGTTTTTAGTTTCCCTGCCCCTTGCGTGGGGGGACCCCAATGAACCGCGCTGTGCCCCCCCCCGCTTTCCTCTTTCTAAACTCTGAAAGGTTTTTGTTTCTCTCCTCTAGCGGGGTTTTTTTGACGGCAGCCTTGCTGTGCCCAGGGCCTTTTTTTTGGCAGTGTGGTTTTTCCACGTCTCCAACTCCCCAGTTGTGGCCCGCCACCCATCCTCCGTCCCGCCCAAACCCTTTTTCTTTTTCTTCCAAAGCGGCACCATGAATAGGCCTTTCCCCTACTTTTCAATAGTCTTGATCTTTCTCTTTTTTCAGAACACCCGCCGGGCTACATAAATTTCTACCATTCCTCCCACCGGCCTTTTGATTTTATTATGCCTAACCTCAGAGCCAGGCGGGTTGCAGGAAGTCACGCCTTTGAGGTGTCCCCCTTCTCTTAGTCGAAATTCCTTTTTTGCGGTTTCTCCTCCCTAACCTGCTTAGCATCCTGATTTGTACTCCTCTTTCCCTCATCAGGTAAATCTCATCGCAACCACGAGGGAAAGTTTTCCACTCCCTCCTTTTCCCTTGATTTCCCTTTCTCCCTAATCTGTTAGGAATTTTCGGTTCTTGGGTTCTTGTGTTTTTTCTTCTGGCTTTCTTGTATGCTACCTATTCCCGGCGGGGTAGTCGGGTTCTTTTCTTCAAATCCGTTTTCCTCTGGCCTGCGTTCCTTTCGACGGGACTGCTCCCCGACTGCCGAGGCGAGGTTCCCGATTCCTCCCTTCATACTCCTCCGGGGACGCTTGTGTGATGCCGGTTTTACCTCCCCCTGTTTTTTTTTTCGGTGACTTTTCGTTCGTCTTTCTACGCTTATTGACCTAAACCCTTGGCTTTGCCTCTCTTCCTTTCAGGTTTTCCTTTCTCAACGCCATGATGTTGTGTTTTTTGAAGGTCCCCCTCTGATCCTCTGTTACTCTATAGCTTTTTTCCCACAAGAATTAGCTCATTCTAACAAAGCACCGAAACGCTAGATTTTTCCGCCGTCAACATCCATGGACCTTGTCACGTTTTCCCCTTTGCCCCCTTTTTCTCCTGATTCTCCAAGATGAGCTGTACGACGTTTTGAATTAACCTGCATTTCCAGCAGTCCGTTGTAATTGCTTTTTCTATTTTAATTTTCCGCTGACGGCACATTTCCTCTTCCTGGTCCGATTCTACCGCGCGCTGTGGAGAGAAGGTAGGCCCTTCAGTTCAGTGAGAAGCGCAAAGCGATCCTTTCGCGTCGGTCAGAGACCTGTCTTTCCCAGAGGTTCTTGGAACCCTCCCCCCCCCGCCTCCCCTTCCACAAAGGAAACGGTTGGGCCCTAAATGTCCCTAGGAATATTTTCCCTTTCTTACCCCTACGCAGATGATCTGCGCGCGGAATTAGACCTTTTCTACTATCGAGACCCCCAAACCCCCCCCAAGAGCACACGCCAGATAGCGGGTCGTAGCCGCGCGGATCACCTCTCTTTTCAGCACCATCGCCCCCGAGATGAGTCCCACCTCCCTTTCTTTTTTTTCCCTGGACCCCAAACGCTCCACAAAAATCCCCCGATAGGACGCCCTTGTTCCCCTGATTTTTGAGCATGTTCCACGGCCAGAACCATTTTGGCGGTCGAGAAGGTGGATGTCGACCTTCCTTCCTCTTGTATTTTCGATCTGCCAGCGTGTCGGGGTAGAGAATCAGTTCGTTCAAAGAGGCATTGCCCGCCCCTCTTTTCTTGTTTTCCGCCTCCGCATCGGGTTGATGGTGAAGATAATTGGTGCTTTTTTTTCTTTTCTTAGCCTAGGCCCATTTTTTTGGGCCCTGCTCGCGATTGCGGCGCTTCTTTTCTCTTTTCCTCAATACAAGGTTGCTCTCTCTTCTCTACTGAACTTGAGAAAGTTTTCCTACTTTTTCCCCCATCTTTTCGTTTCATCGCTCTGCCTGTTCAGACGGAGTTGCTTTTCCTCCTTTGGTAGGTAGAATTTTTTTTCTCTTGGCTTCTTCTTTACACGGCTGGCCTATCGCATGGCTGCAACAAGCGCGACGTTCCTCCCCCGATCCGCGATCGCAACATCGCGTCTTCCTTCCCTTCCTTTGTTCCTTTCCATGCTGCGCGCGGCGACAGTCACTCGTATTTGTTTTTCCTCCTTTGACCCTTCCCCACTCCCCTAATTGGCAACTTCTAGTTGGGAGATGGTGCTGCAGCTCCCCTTCTTTTTATCGTTCTAGAAAAGCTAGGCTTCTCTGAGCTGTCTTCTTTGCGGAGCAGAAAATCTTTTTCTTCTAAGATTTTCTTTTGCATGAGTGTCACGAGGCCTAATTGACGTGATGGTGGCCTTGCTGCCTTCTTTCCTTTGGAACGTTGGTTTTTTTCTTTCCCCCACCCTCCCCCAGTGTCTTGGGGGAATCCCCTACACGGAGTTTGGTTTCTTTCTTCTGCTTTTCTTTTTTTCGACCCTCTCGGGTCTCCGAAGAGGCGCCCCATGCGCGCAGGCTCTTCGGTCCCCCTTCTTATTATGATTCTTACGTCGAGTTTACCCCCTTCTTCTCGACCGGCGCCTCAGACTTCTGCTTCCCCACTGGTTCCTGTCCCCCGGCCCGGAAATCCTAGTCAGCTGGTGCGAGCTGCCATTGTCGCCACGTTGTTTGCGGTTGGAGAAGTCCTTCCCCGTAACTTCCAGGCGGGACCCTGTCCAGCGTGCGGGGTGTGCTTTTTCTTTCCTATTCTTCTTTTGCCTGACTAATGCGAAGGGAAACAGAGGTTTTATCTTGTCCCTGTCAAACCCGTTAAAACCATCCTAGATCGGACCGTTCTCGTCGACCAACCTAACCGTCGCGACTTCTTCCAACCTGTGTCTTCTCCCCCCCCCCCTGATTACTCGAAAATGATCCCAGCCGCATCGAACACTCCCCAGCCAGTAAAAATTTTCCCCCGGGGCTATGTTTACGCGTACACGTGTCCCTTTTTCTTTATAAGTCGTTCCCCCCTTCTCTGAGCCGATGCTGCCGCCGTGGTCCTACGACGGCGACTAAGTTTCTTTTCCGGCCCCGCCGAGGTTTTTTCCCTTGCCTCGCACCCATCCTCTACGACCAGTAAACCGTCTGCCCCCCCTCAAGCATCCTCCCCTCCTCCGCCCGACCGCCAAAATGGACGATCCGTCTGCCGACCCGTAGGATTTATGTCACTTTCGAATGGGATCGAATTGTTTGCTCCTCTTTTAACTTTCTTGCTCTTCTTCAGTAGTACACCCGGATCATTAGTGTATTTCCCACCTCCCCGACTAGTCGCCTAGAAAGACCTCCTCCACATCTTTTGAGACCTTTTTTTTCCTCTCCGCAAACCGGGGTTTGGGTTGTTTGTTTTTTTTTTTTTTTTTGATTCAACCCCCCCCAGTAGCAGGGTGTTCATCAGGATGCCAGTGTATTCTTCGGCCGGTGGTGTTGTCCCCCCAGATACAATATCACTATGCTCGGCGTCGTTTTTCTCCCTTAGTTAGTTTGCCCTGGTTGCTTCTCATGTAGAGGAAAAGGTTTTTCCCCTCTTTTTAAAAGTGGTGGGGGCCAAACTGTTCTTTCTTTTCCGGTTTCGACAAACACAAAAACCAGTGACAACTCATCCCCTTTGAAGCATACATTCTCCCCTTACTCGAACAAAGAAGAATGATGTAACCCAAACCTCTCTGTGAACCAGAAGTTTTTATTTCTCTCTCTTTGCACTCAAGAGTTCCCCTTTCCTTCCCCCCCCCATGGCCAGTCATTCCGCCGCTCGATTCGTGGAGAATGCTCTCCCTGTCCCTCATTCCGGTCCCCAGTTCTTCCTTTTATTTGATCCTTTAGCGAGGGTAGTTCAATCCCTTTTCATATTCTCCCTCCCTCTGCCTAATTTTTTGTCCTTTCTCCTCTCATGGTCATAGAGGTTCGTCCCATCATGCCGATTGGTCTTCTTTCTCCGTCCTGATAGTTCGCTTCAACTGGTGCGGGCGGTCTTGTTTTGGTCTCTCCGGTCCACCCTCTTACCTCCTTGTGTCCAGATGGACACCCATTCCTCAATTCCCTTTTTTTTCGTGATTTCTCCCCATCAATCGATCTTTCCTCCTCTTTTTTTGTTGTTGCTTCTCGAGTTTTTGCGAACATCCCTTCTCTTTCGTCCCTTTTTTTGTTTTGATGAATTGTTAAGAACCCCTTTTTTCCATCTCGTTCCAATGAATTATCTTCTTTGCATTCTTCTCCGCAACCCTCTAACCCCCTCCCTTTTCGCGGCGACTCTATCTTCTTTCACATGCAGCAGGCAACCACTTTCCTTTTTTTGAAAATGATCTTTTCTTTGGCAGAGGCGCCGCCGGAGACCCTTCTTGCCTTTTCTATGTGATCCTTGAGCCTCTCACCCTTCCTGGGACCACGCGCTCCGAAGAGTTTTTCCTGGCCGCCCCTGTCTTTTTTCCTCTGGAGTCGCTGTGTCTCCTGGTCGGATTAATGAGAGACGCGGAGTCCCTCCTTTGAGTGGGTTTCCAATTCCTCACAGATATGTGCCAACCCTATTTCATCTTTTAACTACCGGCTGGTTCCCCCTAGCTTTTTTTCTAGGAAATTTTTGCGTCGTTGTGGAGGTCCGGCGCATGATAGGCTGGCAAACTTAGGGAAGGGGGACTGGTTTTAGGTTTCAGCAGAGGAACAGGAGGCCACCCTATGCATGTTCCCCCAACCTTGTGATGGCTTCCCTTTTTGCTCTTGCCACAGCCCACCTTTTCAACCCCTTTTTATACAACCGGTCGCAAACTCGACCTCCGCCATTTCCCTCTTCTTTGTCTTTTTGTATATCTTTTTCCTCACCCTGACCTCCTGTCTCCCCTTAACAAGTCATCCTATCTCCCTCATCTTACTTTGGAGGTGTCTCTGACTTCCCCCAACCATCCCTTTTTGACTTTTTTTTTTGCCGTAGCGAGTATTTTCACTCTGCCCTTTATTTCCTCTTTTCTTACTCCTCCCCTGCATGTTGAAAACTACACTGACTCTAAGAAGGTACTATCTGCATCCGAGTCTTCCTACTGACATTCATGCCTTTATCCACAATGATGCCCCCCCCCCCTTCTTCCACCGTCGAATTCCCGGGGCGGTCCTTTTCTCCAGGGGTTGGTCGAGGAATTTGTGCATTTTTCCCCCCGCGGATTGAGGTTTTTGTATGTAACCCTCCCCTCATTATGTTGGTATGATTGGTTTTTCTCTTGGGGGGGGGGGGGGGGGGGACCCCAACACAACCATCTTTTTTGAAGACTTGAGGAGATTCGCATCCCTTCTTCTCCCCCGTTTCGGCATAATCGGCTATTTTCTATCGGAACGTAAGCCCGGACCGCCAGTATACTCGTCCCTTTCATTAGCAAGGGAACTGCTTTTGACTTTTTGGTGACGACCACTTCGAGGCGGCTGAGGGACGCGATCTCACGCTATATCTGCCCTTTTTTTGCCTCGCTTTCGGGCGGTTTCCCTTTCTTCGACGAACAGTCAGATCCTCCTTTTGGTCCAGTGGGGGACGTACCGCGATCCCTATTTTTTTTTTTTTTTTTTTTCCGTACATTCTATTCCCCCCCCTCCGAGCCTTCCCAGCACCGCAGCGCTTTTATTGGGGAAAGCATGGCCCTTCCTTTTCCGGCTTGCCCCAAACCGACCCGACGCGACTTTTTCCTTACACCCACGCGGTGGATAGCCGTTTTTTAAACCCCCCCTTGTATTGCCAAGCACTTTTCTGTTGCAGAGCCTCCCCTCTAATTCTGGTTTTCCCCCCTCCCTCCTTCCACCATGACTCCTTTCCTGGCTCCCCCATCGCAATGGCTTATTGGTCGGGATCAGGTTGTCGCATCTTCGCGCGACCTTTTGATTTCGACCCCCCCCCCTTTTCCACTTCTAGGTGATTCATTCACATGGATTTCCCTCCCCCGAAAAGAACTTGTCCTCTTTTTTCAGCGGCAGCCTGATACATCGACCAGCCATTATCGTTGACTTTCCTGGAACTCCTCCCTTTGATCGCGGGTCCCTATCCCGGTCTGTCTCCTGTTGAGCAAAAAACCCCCCTCTCACAAGCCTATCCGCCTGGTACGCTCTTAAAAGAAAATCAGTCTCCCATCTCCCCCCCCCGGGGACGTGATCAATCCTCTTTGTAGCAATTGGCCCAACGCTTTCTACATACGATCCGCTTTCGCCTCGCGTCATCTTCCCCCCACCATGGATTTCCGTCTTTCTCGATCTTGCGATATTCCTGGGCGCAGGAGTTTTCTTTTCTTTTCAGGCATGCGCCGATAGCCCCCCGTTCTCTACTCCTTCAGGTCGACCAGTGCTCCCGACTGTCACCTCCTAAGAATCTAGGTTTGGTTCGCTGACATTTTTGCCGCGCTTTGCCCTCTTATAGGGCCATGCGCTTCGAGATTCTGCC
>Ga0179593_1509427_pt1 | contig 17268 bp, 19 predicted proteins | sample CZODoug2_1_08_16_FD_185931 | JGI IMG/M metagenome (GOLD analysis project Ga0179593, IMG submission 185931) | Vadose zone soil fungal communities from Angelo Coast Range Reserve, California, USA - CZODoug2_1_08_16fungal (PacBio error correction) | ecosystem: Environmental > Terrestrial > Soil >... | reverse complement strand
CAACCTTTTTTTTCTTTGTTTTTTTGGATAGTTTTTGAGGTTTGACAGACTGGTTTTTTTCTCCCCCTTTTCTTTCCCCTCCTGAGTTCGGAAGCGGTTTCCCTTCGGGGTCACGACCCTTTGATGCCTGGTTTGGCTGGGCTCTCGGTATTTTCTTCAGTTTGTCGGGGGAGATTTTGGACTCGGGTCCTTCTCTCTCTCTCTATTTGCACCCTCGCTTTTCCTTTTTTCGCTTTCTTTTTTCGTGGGCTGTTGCCTCTTTCAGAGTTTTTCCTTTTACTGACCAGAGAGTCTTGTTGCTGTATTCTCGCATAAGATGGGGACCCTGCTGATTTTTTTTTGATTCTCCAGGGTGTCTTCGTCTTGCCGTTGCCGGTGCATCGCGGTTTTTTTTTTCGCTCCCGCAGAATATGTCGACCTTCCTTTTCGGGGTCTTTCTGCACCCCTCTCTTCTGGATCTCCTGGAGGATTTCTCCGCTTTTCCCTTTGGGTTTTGAAAGTCGAGGGAAAGGAAGGCTCTAGGCTCTCCGTTGGGTGTCTAAGCTCTCCTCCTAACCGTCTTTCTTACGTTCGGGCATTTATTTCCGTTCCTTCTTTGTCTCCCGAGTTCTCTTCATTGGTAGGGCTAACTGTTCCTTTTCACATATCGGAGGTTGTCTATTTTAGGTTTCGTTCTTTTCTCTGGTGTCTCTTTGCGGGCCGTGACCCCCCATTGGAACAGCCCTTTTGGTTTTTTTTGCTGATGCTCGGGATTTTCCCTTTTACTTGCGGGGCAACGCCCTCGGTCTCCTCCGATTAGAATGGCGACTCTTTCTTCGAGAAGGTTGCCCTTGGATGTTTCCCAGGTGGCTTGCAGTTTATTGTGTTCCCCCCCTTTACCCCCTTCTAGTTTACCCCCCAAAGGATTTTTTCACTCCCCAAACCCCCAAGCGGTGATGAAGATTTGGCCCCCGTCTGGCACGGAGGCCGGAGTTTTTCCCCTCCCTGATGAGAGGCGCCTTCGGTTTCTGGCTTTTGGGAAGTGTGTTCCGCTACGCCTCAACCGCCGCGGATGCCTTCCCCCCCCCCTTTCGGGTTCCGGTACTGTTTTCAACTTCCGATTTCCCCCCCCCTGCGTTTTCGATCGGGGTTTGATCTTTTTTCTCCGAGATCTTTTGGGCTTTGCCTTTTTTGACCCCCGCCGACTCTTCCTCTCTTTGCCTTTCGGTTTAGAGTTCGTTTTTGCTTCCCCTGGCAGTCGAGGGACTTGTAGACTTTATCTTTTTTCCGTCACCCCCAAAAGAGAGCCCGGTTTTTACCCTTCGCAGGACACCAGAGTCTCCCGCCCCGCTGGCACATGTGGGGGTCTTCATCCGAGTTCGTTTTTTTGTGCCTCTTGTCGGGTTTTCATTGAGGCGGCTTTGCGGTTAATGGATTGTTTTTTTCCCTTTTTTGTTTTTTTCTTTTTTTTTTTTTTTTTTTTTTTTTTTTTGTTTTCGTCCTTTTTGCCCAGCTTGGTAGGTGTCTTTGATTTCCCAGTTTTTCGCAGTCGGGCGTGGGTCCCGTCTCTTCCCCTACTTTTGGTGCACAACTTTCCAACCATTCCTTAAGCATCCTTCCTTTTCCCAGCCCCCAGGACAAGTGGTGTCATCAACGTGGCACCCCAGGTCGGCCTGTTGACACCCTTCCCTCTTTCCCTCCCCCTCCGGGATTTAATTTGCCCCTTTTCTTCCACCCGGTTACAAACCCCCCGGCTCCCCCTTTTCTTTCAACAAGGTTTCGGACCCTCATCCCCCCCGAGAGCATTTCAGCCTCCCCTCGCTTTTTTTTTCGTGCACGAAGAAGAGTCCCCTCCGGAAGCTCGGGCCCGTATTTCCTCCCCAATAGCCGCTTTGCTTTTATATTGGCCCCCTCGCAATAGCGGTATTGCGTCCCGACCTTTTTCTCCGGAGGCCTACGCTTCCACTCCTTTTTTCCCGCTTTCAAAGAAAAAACCCAAGTTTTTTTCCTTCGTTTCCATATAACTGGATTCCTGACCTTCACTGTGCGGATGAGACCTTGTCCCCCCCTTCTTTTGATTCTACAAGTCGTTTTTTTTGCGATATGTTCTTCGGTAAAAAATCTTGTTTGAGGAGACACTGTTGTTCCTCCGCGGACCTTGACCTCTAATCTTACCCTTTTACAAAAGGTCCTGCTTCGTCGGCTCTTCCGATTCCGGGTCCCTTTTGATGCGTAGAGTTTAAAGTAGTCTTTAGTCGTTTTCCTTTTTCGCCCAGCCGTCGGCCTCGGGGCCATTGCCCTGCGCCATTGGTCTCAGTGCAGCGGGCACGGCACTTCTTTTTGTCCGGCGTGAACCCTTTTTCCTCGGGGTTTTTTTCCAGTTTCGGCGGCGTTTTTTTTGTTCATCCCTTCTTTGCTCCCGTCGGGCCCCCTGTGCGGGACCTCCGGCACTGGCTCTTTTTCCCCGTTGTTTTTTTTGAGTCATCCGGTTTTCCCACCTTGTCCCTCCCTTTGCCCCCCTACCAGGTTCGCAACCGCCTTCCTTTGGCCGTACGCCGATCCGTTCCTTTCTTTTGAAACCCCCGATTTTTGGTCAGATCAGCGGACTCGCGCTCCCGTTGGGCCGGGCTCTCTTCATCGCGGCCCGGCGATCCACCTGGTTGCTCCTTCAGATCCGTCTCGACGGACCCTCCTTCGCCTTTTTTCCAGTTGAAATTTTTTTTGCCGGGCAAGGTTTCCCCCTTCAAGTTTTTCTTTCTGTTCCAAGGTAACGCTGACCAGGCGGCTTGCGTCTCCTTGTCCCCACTCCCCCCGACCACATTTTCGTCTCCTCCCCGTTAGATCGAACTAAATGCCCGCGTGGCACCCTTTTTCCGTTCAACTAGGAACCCCAGTGGTTTCACCTAAAGGTTTCTATATGACCCAACTCGTGCTACCCTGCAAACAGTTCGGTGTAAGGTTCCGTGGTTAAAGAAGGTTTTTCCGGTTGCTACGGAAAATTGTGCCCACTTCCCGTCTTGATTTTTTTTTTCTGTCACCCCCGTTCTCCCCACATTGTTCAGGGCTTTCTGGGGATGTGGACTTTCCCCCCATTTTTCGGAGGGAAGAGCTGTTTCCCTTTGTCCTTTTGGTACTTCGGCGTTTTTGTTTGGTTTTTTTTTTTTTTTTTTCTTTTTTTTTTTTTTTTTTGTTTTTCTTCAGTCGTATCGTCCTATTCCCATCGTGTGATTCGTTTAATCCCGCCCCCCTTGGTGGGGTCATTTTTAACCAACTTTTCTTTTTTTTTTTTTTTTTTGGGGTACTAGGTACCCGGAGGGTTTACACAACCTTGCTTTGTGAGGGGACGACGTGGGCGGGGAAACCTCTTCGCGCTTTACCCCACTTTCTTTTTCAAGTCGTCCTACGGTAAACCCAGCCTCCTGGTCAAATGTTGCAGGTTAGAACTCTTAGCGCCCCCCTTTCTCCGCCGTTCCCGACCCCGGCGAACCCTTTGTCCTCGCAGACCCCGCAACGCTGTGCCAGTCATTCCCCAAAAAATTAAAGTACTCCCAGTTCCCCTACCCCCCTTACGTCCTCTCCACTCCCAGCAGGAACCATGGGTCCTTTTCCTGCCCCCCTCCCACCCCCCAGGGGCCAGGCCCCTCCTTGTTCTCACCGCGGTCTCACGCCATAACCAACCGAACTTGGTCGGTCACTTTCCCCCCTTTTGATTCCTCTGCTCGACTTACATTGTTCCTTGGGCCTCGCTCGACACCGACTTCTTTCTTCCCGAACTTAGCTGAAGCAGTTTTGGGTTTCCTCCCTTTTTTTTTTTTTAGTTCCCCTTTTCGTGGCCCTACCCCTCCCCCCGTCGGCAGATCCCGTCGACCTGATAGTCACCGTGCAGGAGCGGTTCCCTTCCTTGCGATCATCGTCCCCGTTCCGTGTGTGCACCCGAAGAAGTTCCCAAAGCACTCCCCCCACCCCCCCCAAGGGACCCAGAGGTTCTTTCCCCTGCCCACGGGGCTTCCTTTCCCATCCCCGTTTGACTGACGGGAAACCTACTTTTTTCATGCAAACCGGTCTGGTTTCGCCTTGGTACTTGCCCCCCTACTTTTTGGTGCCTCCCCCTTTCTTTTTTTTTTTTTTTGGCGTCTTGGGTTTTTTGGTTCATCTACCGGGCAACCGGCCCCCCCTGGCCCTTTCCCTGTGGTGCCTTTGCTGACTTGGTCTGAGCGCTTTCCTCGCTTGCCGCTCGGGGGCCCTTTCCCCGGGCTTTTCAACGATGCGTTTGGCAGTTTTCTGTGTCCCCCCACAACCCAACCTTTCTACTCCCACTTTTTCCCCCCTGGCCGAAACCCTCGGCCCCCCTTACGGTCGAGACCGCGATAGTCTTCAGGTCACAAACGCGTTTTAGAGTCCTTCTCTTTCCCGCTTTCTAGTTTCGTCGTGCACATCGTCCCTCCCCCCTCAATACGCAGCCGTCCCTCCACTTACTCTCCCGCAAACTCCGCTGATTTTTCCCCCACTCTTCCGCCCCTTGCTTCGGGCCTTTCTTTACCCTCTTCCTTTCTCCCACAAGGCGGAAGATGATCAGCTCCCAGACCCCCCATCCCCGATGGCTTGTGAGCGTATCCCCCCGATTAGGGACATTCTGACTTTTTCCGTTTCGGGGGAAGTGCTGACGGCACCTTAGCCAGGAGGATGATGCCGATCCTATCCTGTTCGCCGAAAGCGGCCTTCTTTCTTCTCCGATTCTGAATCTTTTTTCACCAGCGTCTTTTTCGGTCTGATCTCAGCCGCTCCCCAGGCCCAGAATGCATCCTTCCTTCACACAACTCGCCCGGTGCACTCCAGATCGTTCTTAGTCCCCGTCAGGGCGGCCGATTCGGGACCCCCTCGTCCGCAATTTCGTCGGCCGGAAGCCCGCAGGCCCCCCTTTTTTTCCGGCTTTGCAGATGGTCTTTTTTTACCGCCTATGCCGTAGAACCACGCTTTTTCCCTGCCGCCGCAGGACCGTCGTAACCGGCTCTTTTTCTGAGTTAAACTTTTTCGCCTCCAATTCTATCTCTTTCCTTTTCCTCCTTCTTTTTTTTTGATTGCCTGCAAGTGCGCTGAAGGCCTTTTTTTTTGGTCCCCGGGTTGAACGACGGGTTTCTGATAGGCTGCCTTCCGGAGTTTTCCTTAGGCCTCGCGGTTTTAAAGCCATATGTTCGTTGGTTTCGCGGGCCGCGGTCCTTGGCCTCCTTTTCCGAACTTTCCTTGGGCGCTTGGCCGGCGGGGTTTATGCCCCCCCCCATTTTTTCTCTGTTCCTCTATCTGTCCTTCGAAGTTGGTCCTTCTTTCGTCTCACTCTTCTTTTTTGCCTGGTTTTGAGGCGTCTTGGAGAGTCTCGGTTGGGATTGCACCTGCTGGGAGTCTGTATCTTAGTTTGGGCCTGTTTTTCTTCCCCTCTGGTCGGAGTCTGACTCAGAAGGGCTCTTCTTTTCCATGGCGTTCTGTACTTTTTCTCTTCATCCCTTTCGACGCACTACTTTCCCTACCCTCCCCTCCTTTTTTTCTCGCTTTTGTCCTCGCTGCCGCTTGTCGTCTCGGTCCTGGTATTTTGCTTGCTTTTCCGGGGGGGCTCACGCGCGGGTACTTTTTTTTCCCCCTTCTCCCAGTCACTCCATTCGGTTTTTCTAGTCTTGGGGCTCCTTCGCAGAAACGCTGGCTTTTGTTGGGCCTTTCGGTTTGGCACTCTGCCCGTTTGGTGTTTTTCTTTTTTTTTTTTTTTTGGTTGTGCGGGTGCCTTCTGTCCTGTTCGCCCCTTTTGACCTTGTAGATCCCTTTTATTGGAGCTGTGGGTCTCGGTGGCCGTTGCCCCATGTGATTCCCGACGTTGGTGGTTTTTTGCCCCATCACGATCTTTTTTGCCCGTTTGGGAACTCCCGTTTCTTTGCCCGGGATGCCAGTTTTACCCCGCGCAGTCCCTCTTTCACCTGCGCTCAGTTGCCATGGTGAGGCTGCCTTTTCCTCTTTTGGCTTGACGTAGCTTTTTTTTTTCCCACCACGGAAAATGAAAGGCCCTCCCTTGTGCACTGACCTCGCCACGCGTCTGGTTTTTGAAAGTGGTGCCGTTTTTTCTGGGCCACGTAATTTTGGACCATTTCCTTTTTTTTTTTTTTTTTGGCCCCCGACTTAGGGGTCTTTTTAGTTGTTGGTTTTTTTTTTGTGTTGGAGTGCCCCCTACTTCTCTTGTCTTTAAATTTCCGGCCCCTTAGATTTCTCCAAACCCAGTCTTTTGCCCACGGTGAGATTTTCCCCCCCCCCTTCCTGTCTGACGGTTGTGACTGCGATTTTTTTTGTTTGTCTCGGGTTTCGGGGTCGGCATCTCGCGCTCCCCGATCCCCCCTAGGGTTTATTGAACCCTCCTTTTGTCTTTACGATTTTTATTCCCCCGCCTTGGATTTCTTTTTCCCCTCTCTTGCCTCGCGGCCTTTCCTTCGCCTGCCCGGAAGTTAACGCCCCCCCTCTGATGACTCCCCCCCAGATGCCTGTGGGTTAGTCCGTGCCATCGCGATGATCATCTGCCTTAACGCGGGGCCATGGGGGGGTCCATCCTGACAGTTTTTCCGGGTCGTATTTTTTTGGCCCTTCCCCTTTGATACCTTCTGCTGGTTTTGTTCCTTGTGTTGTCAGTCGGCCACCTCGTTTCTTTGTTTCGGCGAAGTTCCTCTTTCTCTTTTTAGTTTCGAAGAGCCGACTCTCACTGCCATCTCGCTTTTGTCCTCCCGGCCCACAGGCCGACGCCTGCCTCCCGGCACATTTTTTTGCGGAAACTGCTAGCTTCCCTTTTATTCGCCCCTCGGGTACCGATCGTTCGACCCTTTTCCTGATCCCCCCCCCCCATTTTTGTTTTCGGGATGTTTAAACGAATCAGTTTTGCAGGTATGTCCCTCCGTACTGGTGCCTCGCCGAGGCTCACCCCCGCGTCCACCAGACCCCCCCCCTCCGTTCCCAGCTCGTCCTAGGCCCGTCCATCCCCGTCCGGTTTCCCCATGGGTGATCCCATTTTTTGCGCCATAGTACTGGGGAATTCGACTAATTTACCCGGGGGATCAGGTTTTCACTTTACCGTCGTGGACCAATGAGGGTCACCTACCCTTCTTTTTGTTGTGCACTGCGCCGGATTTTCACTCCATTACCCGGACTCCCTCCGGTGCGAGTGACGGGCGGTTTTTGTTGCAATCGGTGGTTCGCGTAGGATCTTTTTTTTTTCTTCTTTGGTTGTTTGTGGAAACTGGCCGTTTTTGGCCCGGCCTAAGGTCTAGTGCACCCCTGATTTCCAAATTTTCCTTCCCCTGATTTCATTTTGCTTCATGGGCACTGAGGCTATTTACGGGGCTTTTGTTCTTTGAGAGTAGGGCTTTTTTTCTTTTTTTTTTCCCTTCCCGGTTCTCACATGCCTTTGAAAGAGGTCACCCTCCACTTGTTATCCGTGCTTTTTGTACCCCCTGCCGGGCCTCGTTGGGTCCCTCGGGATCTCGATTTTTTCCAGGCCACCGACGGTGATAGTCGCGTGAGTCAGGCTTCCGGATCCACTTTCCCCTCCGTTGTGTTGAGAGAGACCGGTGTCCCCAAGGTTTCGAGTGTTCATAACTCCACAGACGGGTAAACGGTTGCCCCCTTTCGGGAAGGGGTGAAGACTGCGAAGAGAACGCTGTAAAAAAGTCCGGCAGTGTGTCCCGCTGGGCGTTCCTTTCCCGCTGTGGCCTTGCCCCCGAGCTCTTTCGTGCTTGCGCTTTTTTTTCCCGCGCCTCGATTTGACTCCCTTCCTGTCTCCGGTCACCTACGCGCATGGCCGTTCCCTCGTCGTTTTCGCCTTCCTTTCTTTTGAGTGGGCACCGTCCTGGCTTCCACCTTTGTCCGAAAGTTATTTTTCTTTCGTTTTTCCTGCGGTACACTCTCTTCCCTTACATTTTTCGCCGGGAATTAACGCTCCCACCTCCACTTGGCCCTTTGGGCGGAAGGGTCCCTCCCCTTTTTTTTTCTCCTTTTTCGTTCCAAATTCCCTGTTATATGGGAGTCAATTGAAGCACCCTTTCCCTTGTTTTTGGCTCGAGGGTGCTTCGGGTTCGTTATTGTGTATGCTCGGCGAACCCTTTCGCGTCGCCCCTTTTCCGTTCCGTTTGAGTTCTCCAAAAATGACTCGCCTGGGCGCAGCTCCAATTCCATCTCCTCAAGTTTTATTTGGAATTTCATTCCCCACCCTCTTTCCACCCCCCCCCCCAACCCCCCCCCCCCTCCTCTCCTCCCTCCCCCCCCCCCTCCTTCCTTTATCCTCCCCCCCCCCTCCCCCCCCCTGCCTCCCTCACCCCTCCCACACCTCTTCAAATGGGGTGGTGAATCCGACCCTTTGCCCCTATCTTTTTTCCCCCTGCTTTTCCAAGGCGCTTGGCTGGTTATTGCTTTTGCGCTCGGCGTGGCCGTTTGTGCTGACAAATTGTTTTTTCTTTTTCGTGGACGTTTAACAATCCAGAACAACCTGGCGCGTGTTGGGCACTTCGTTTGCCTTCTTATGGTCATCAATTTGCCGGGGGCTCGGTCCAAGAGGGGGAGTTGACAGAGGGAGATTTGGGATGGATTGAGTTGTTTTAAAGTTGCAGTTTGACTTTTTCGAGGCGTCTTCTTTCCCTGAATTAGGGACTGTGGGGTTTGCAAGCTTCCACGTATCCCCCCCATCTTTCCTTGGCGCCCCCAGGGCACTCTCTGCACACCCCCCCCCCCTCCGGTGATCCTGTCTCCCCCCAGATTCCTTTTCAGTTGCCTACTCACCCCCACCAAATTCACCTGCCGCGGCCCGGCATTTTTTGGCCCCCGACGTCTTTTTTCAACCCCCTCAGTCCGACATGGGAACAAAACCCCCCCCCCCCTGGTTCGCTTGGGCAACGGCCGGCGCTCCGAATCCGTCTAAGTCCCCCCACTTCCTGCTCTTTGTCCCCCGTAAATCCCCCGCGGGATCTTACGACGTGCTCGCCTCCTTTTCCCTTCTTGCGATTCGAAAAACCGATCGTCGGTCCGTCCTCTTTGATGCAGCCGGTTTTCCGGACCCGAGCGAGAAATTTTCCGGCGCGGCCGATCCGATGCTCCCCTTCGGGCAGATCAACCGGGTTTCTCCTCTCCCGTTGTGCCCCCCTGACGCCCTTCTGCTGGGACCCCGGTGAGTTCTTGCGTTGTCGTCCCCCGCTTTTCCAAGCCCACAACCACCCAACTCCCCTTACCCCTTTTTCCCTCGCCCGCAGGCGGCCCCGGTCCTGTTTTTTCAACCGTTGCCCCTGTCGAACCCCACTCCTCATCAACACGTGGTTGCCCCCCTTCTCTTCTTTCGTTTTCCAAGACGTTGTTTCCCCTAGCGTTGGAGTGGTTGGCCCTCTCCCCCCCCGCGAACCCCACCTTCCCCGACCGTCCAAAGTTCCTTAAGACAATTGTCAGTCGCAGTGTAGAGCTCCTTGCTTCGAGTTGCAGCCCTCTGCTGGCAACTGTAACCGCCCGCTTTCCTTTACGGTCACCTTTTTTGCCCCCCCCCACAAACCTTGATGTGGTTTTTCCGCCCCTCCCCACCGCTAAGACGAGATCCCCGTTTTCCCCCCTTCGAACCGGTTCACCCTACGCGAAGCTTTTTTTTACCCTGCCTTCTTCGTGCATCTCCTACAGAGTCCGTCCCCCCCCCGGCACGTTTCGTCGCGTCAAGAAGATGATCACCGCCTCCTGCCCCGATGCTCTCGGTTTCTTCCCGTCGAAAAGCCACCAATTTCCCTGTTTCTCCTCTTTCTCAAAGTCCACAGCCTCCCTGGACATCCTTTTCGCTGAGGCTCGGATTTTTTTCTTACATTCTTTTCCCGCCTTTTATCGGTTTTTTAAGGCCCCCCCCTCCCCACGGGGCCGTCGGCAAAACCTTTTGTTAGCAATTCCTGCCAGCCCCTGTGGAGGAATCTCGGTTTCCCCTGAAACCCGCATTTTTGCTGGGGGCAGTGATGCCCCAGTCCATGCACCACGATTCCCCCACGCTGACCGCGATGCAGAAGGTCTCCCCCCTCGCCAAGGTGCAGAATTCCAGTAGTCGGAGACCCCTTTACTGAGGCGACCTTTTTGCGGCCCAAGAAATGGGCCAGGCCCCTGGCCCCCGGTCCCCCCCTCAAGTAGCCTTAGAATTGATTTTTTCGTGACCCTCTCCTCGTGAAACGCTTAGGCTCCAGGCAGGCCTCAGTTTGGAGGGGACTTTGAGGCCCCTTTTTTTTTGCAAATTTCCTGCCTTGCAAACCTTCTTCTCTCTCTTTTTTTTTCCGTTTTTTGTGATCTCCATTGCCCTCCTGAAGGTGCGCTGACTCGGCCTTGACTTTTTTTTTTGGTGACAGGGTTCGCGGCCGCCCGCTTTCTCTTGTCCGGAATAGTTTTCTTTGACCTCTTCCCTGGTGCTTCGGGCGCGGGCGTTCGGCCTCGGCTTCCTTTTTTTTTTTTTAGGGGTCGGTTTTCCCTTCCTGTGCCATTTGTCGAAGTCCCCTTGGATCATTCACTTTTTGTTGTCGTTTTTCGAAATCGGTCCCTGCGGCATCCTTCCTTTTCTGGAGTACTATTCAGCAGTCTTCTTTCTTGGCTCCTCCCCTCGACCCGAGGCTGGATGCCTTGCGGGCGCTGTCCATCGGGGTTTGCCTCCCCGTCCTCAGGTTTTTTCGTGTTTTTGGTCGGTGACGCAAAATCTCTTTGAAATGGGCCCCCCCCTCTTCTCGCGATCTTCCCTTCTTTTTTTCGAGTTTTCGGGTGTCGTCTTTTTTTTTCTTCGCCGGAGCTCGTTCTTTTCCCGGTACAGGTTTAGCGGGTACTCCTTCCGCTCGCTCCTTCTGGGTTGATCAATTTCTGACGTCGCTTTTCATGGGCAGTTCTTCCTCTATTTCTCTGTGGTTCACCTCACCGACCCCGAGAGGCGTTTTCTGTTTTTAATGTTCACCTTTCTTACGTTGGGATTTTATCGTCGTTCGGTTGGGTTTTCTCGGTGGGGCCGTGACCTGCCCCGAAAGTTGTTTGGTGGGCTCACCTTTTCAGGTTCCATACCGTTTTCCACCTCCCCTCCTTGTTCAAGCGGTTGGTTTGCCTGACCGCCCGCTGCGCTTTCCCCCCCCGAGATATCACTTTCCAGTTTTTTGTCAGGAGAGGTTGGTTGCTTCCCTTTTAGCTGCCCACCACCTTTTTCCACGCCGAACCGCCACTTTTGGCCCATTTCCAGCCCCAGTTTCAGCGGTGCGGAGTTTTGTGCTGCTTGGAACGACTGGCCCCCCTGACCGTTGTTTTTGGCGGCGAATTGTAAAACCCCTTGTTTTTTCGCTGTTTTGGAAGTTGTCCGACTTTTGGTTCCCTCCGGTGGACCCTTCCTACCGGTTAACCCTTCCTACGGTCTTTATTTTCGGTTTGTCCTGCCCAGGGCTGTCTTTCACCTTTTCTCTGTGTTTAGTTTTCTTCGTGGTCGGTTCTCTATCTTTTCGCCGTATCACGCGGGGGCTTTCAACTTTCCTTAGGCTTCAGTCCATCTTTTCCTCGTGCGAGCTCGTGGCGCACGGCGCCAGTAGTTTTTTATTCTCCAAGAGTCCTCTTTTTTTAGGACGACAAACCTTTTTTTTATGGACTTTTTTTTTCTTTGTACTCCCGGCCCTTTGTCTAATCGCTTGGGTCAACCCCTTTTTGTAGGTTTTTCCATTTTTTTGCTTGTCGGCTGGTTTTTTTGTGCCGCTGTAGTTTTGGTTCGGATCCCTCCTTTTTCAGGCTAGGGACGTCCTGCAGGTTTGCAAGGCGAGTTCCCCCGTCTGCTTCAGGGGCTCGCCGTTCGGGCGTCCCGTAAAGGGAAGTAGCCGATTGGGCCCTGTTGCCCCTTGACCCTTCTGCGTCGGGTCACGTTTCAGTCCCACAGGGGAAGTGGCGGTTTTTTAGCCCGTCGACGCCTTTCGGTCCTTTAACACATTGCACCCTCCGCTGCAAATCAGCCTAGGGGCTTTTTTTTTCCCTTCACCCCACAAGGTTTTTTGCGAACATTTTCTTATTCCCCTCTTTTCACCAACACCCCCCGGTGTTCGTTTTCTTTTTGCCTCCCGCCTTGGCAGATTAGCGACATCCTCAGGAAGTCGCCATCACTCCGGTCGGTACCCCCCCCCGACAAGCTCCGGGCCAGACTCTCCTTTTACCCCCCCCCCTCCCACCGACGCGACTGGTTTGATCTTTGACATCTCCTTTCAAGGTGGTCCAGGGGCCCCTTTCCTCTCACGACCTTTCCCTGAACCCTCGAGCTCCCGCCGGTTGAATTAGGTTCCCATTTTTTTTTTTTTTCACTCTTTTACTGGTGTTCCGTCCAAGGGGGCGAGGGAACGGCGGTTTTTTGCTTCTCTCACTTCCCTAGGTGATTATAACTTTCGGCACTTTTTTTCTTCGGGCTTGGAAGCGTGTGGTTTTTTTTCCCCCTTTTTTTCTCCGTCTTCGCTTGAAGTGGGTCATCGAACAACGTTCAACGGTTTTCGCCCCTCCTGGCTACATCTCTGGGACGTTCCTTTTTTTTTTTCTTTGTACTCGAGTAGTTTTTTTTCTGAGGAAAGTTTTCGACTCGGTGGTATGAGCGGCCTGTTTCCCCTTTTCCCCCAGTCACGTTTCCATTGAGGCCCTTCTTACTTCGTGAAACCTCCCTCCTCGGGTTCTTCTTCGGCGTCTTTCCTTGACCCACGCGGGTTAGACTTCCTTTTTGAGTTACCGCTTCCACTTCCCCCTTTTTCCTTTACCCCTTTGGTGGGGAGGATCCAAACCGGTTGCCTTTCGTTCCCCTTACAAGTTCCGACAGTTTTGACACCCCCCCCTTTGTTTTCCTTGGCCGACAGTCCCCCTCATCGCCCCCGGAGTTTTCTTTCCGTTGTTCAACTTCAAGTTTTTTTTTTTTTTTCCGTGGCCCCGGTTTCCGTTTTTTTGAGGGGTCATGAGACCCTGCCGCCCCTTTCCCTTCCATTCGCCGAAGCTCCGTGCCCCCCGAAGCGTCTTTGTTTTGTGTTCTGCCGGCATGATTTTTTTGTTGTTTTTTCCATCATTCGACCTGGTGCTTTTGTTTTCCGTGGACACGTTGGGTTTTGACGTCCACGGGCCCGCTTTTCGCTGTCTGGACGTTCCTTTTTTGCTTCCCTTTTGTCAAACCAAAAGATACTTCCACCCTGGTTTTTTTTCTCGACATTGTAAATCCACCCGCCCTTTTTCTTTTTTCTTTTGAGGGGCCGCCGTTCAACTTTTCCCCCGGCTCGGTTCCTCCCCCCCAAGTGTTAATCTTTTATTGGTCCCTTTGGCGAACCCCCACATACTGTGCCCCCCGGGTGGAGCCGTCAAGGGTTCTCGTGTGGTTTCCCTTCCGTGTCGTTTACTTCTTCTCAGGCTCCTTACCCCCCTTGACCCCTGCCTTTAGAACACTTCCATTCGATGGCCGACCTTTACCTTCCCCTCTAAACATGTTCCTGTCGATGGTTTTCTTGTTTTTTCGGCTTTTTGACCCATTTCTAGTGGGGGTTCCCTCTTTGTGGACCCCCGGGAGTTTTTGCTGTGTTTACGTTCGGTGCGGTCCCGCGTCGGCTGGGCGTGTCCCTTTTTTTTCCTCGGGGCTTTTTATTCTGGTTTTTTTTGTTTTTTCATACGCCCAAAAGCTTTTCTTTTTTTTCGAAAAGAGGTTTTCTGGGAAGTTCGAGTTTTGTCAATGGATGGAGTTTTCCTGTCTTTCCGCTACCAGGTTTCCAGGTAAGCCGAGTAATTCTTCCTTGACCAATTTTCTGCCTTGTTTACGTTGCCCTCTTCCCCCGTGATCAACAGATCTTTTCCCCTCCTCCCCTCTCCCTCACTCCCGTGTCCACCCGGTGGTCAACCCTCTCTCCGCCCTGGACAACATTGCCCCCCTTCGACACCCCCCACCCTCTGGCTCCCCCTCACCCTCCCTTCTACCTCCTCCTCGCGAAGAATTCGGGCTAACACTCCCCTCCCGCCTATGCTTCCCATTTATCTTCCTCTCTCCCCCCCCCCCCCACCCCCCCCCCCAGCCCCCCCCCCCCCACTTTCCTTCCCCCCCCGCCCCCCCCGCCCCCTTTGGCTGGCCCTGTCCTCCCCCCCCTATACCTACTTTCCTGGCTGTTTCCCCTTCCGAGCTTAGTGACCGCGTGTTCCTCCAACTCCCAGTTACGTCCCCCCTTCTCTTCCTTGTGCCTGCCCCCCGTTTACGACAGCTGACTTCTCCGACTGCAACCCCCATTTTCCCAGCCTGGGCCGGCTTTGTGATCTGCTGTGTGTCCCCTTCTCGACGCATTTTTTTTTGTCTGCTCAAGCATGACCGCACGGGCCCCCCCCCCATTGTGCCCGTTTTTTTTAGAGTGTTTATGTTTTTTCTTTTCTTCCCCCGCGCAATTTTTTTTGCACCTCCATTTTTTTTACCCCCCCGACTGCGGACCTTCCCCCACATCTTCGTCGGGCTGTGTATGGCTTTGGTAATGCTTGGGCACGGCTCTGTTTTGTCCCTTTTTCACCCCCGTCGTGTTTCGGCTTCCCTGTGCGTCTGCGTGCCAGGTTCAAAAATGTCCCCAACCAGCTCTGTCCTGATTCACCAACGGCTGTGGCAACATGGGCCTTGTCCCCCCCTGCGTTTCCTTTTTAAGGCACGGCATTTGCCCCTTGGGGTCTCTATTAACGTTGGCAATTTCGGCACCGCGTCCCACCACTCCCTATTTACGGTGACAGTGCCACAAACCCCCCGGACCCACACTAACAAACCCCCAAAACCCCCCCCCGCACCCCCCCATTTCCTTTCCGACAGACCTAGCAAGTCGGCTCACCACACATCCTTGCGGCCACTTCTCCACGCCCATAACCCCACCCAACCCCACCGGTAACGACCCCCCCGCCTCCCCCCGTGACCCTCCTCACCACACTAAGTTTTGGGTGTGTCCTTTGCGGTGCGCCCGCTGTCCCCCCCCTCGGGTCTACCGTGTCCAAACACCCCGGCCCCCTGGTGGCTATCGATCTTCCCTTTTCCCCCTTTTTTTTTTCTTCCTTTCCGGTTGGCAGGCTTACCCCTCAGCCAAAGGCCCCCACGTTCCCCGTGGTAGGACTTCGCCATCACCCCGATATCCCCTCCCGCTTTTCGGTACCTTTCTCCCGATCCCCCCCCCGGAGAGACCGCGGCCACGAGGGGCCCACCCCTTCAGTGGCCGAACCATCTTTTAGGATCGGTTTTTTAAAGGGGTGTCTGACCTCGGGCACTTATTAGTCTTCCAAAGTACCTAAACTTCGTGATTGTTTGCCCCACCAACCCCCAACGTGTCCCCCAAATGTTTCCAACGTGGGCCCCCCCAGAGGGACCCCGCTCGGATAAGTGCTTCTTCATTACCTCCCTCTACTGTCCAAAGGGAACGGGAAGTCGGAATACCCCTGCTGCTCGTTTGCTTTCGAACCATTCGTTACGAGTGATGTCAAGGCACCCGCAGTCCCCTTGTTTCGTTCTGGTGGCATTTCCACTGAAAAGCCCCTACGCATTTACAGAAGCTGACTCTCTGCTATTTCTTTTTGTGGCCCTTTATGACCCCCCCGGTTTGATATCCCACCTCCCTACTTGACCCCGCCTTAAGACCTGGGGTCCGCCTGCAGCTTTTTGGGGAAACTTGTTGCCCTTTTTTTTTCCCCCCTGTGTCCCCTTTATTCGACGTGCTCTGAAGTTTCCCAAAATTTTTTCCCCAAACCAGCCGGCGGCCGGCTTCCTAGGCCCCTTTTTTTGGGGTCCAGTTCTACTCCCCCTGGGCCGTTTCCGGTCTCCGAGACCTCCTCCCCTCCCCAGAACCACAACCCCCCCCACACCAAATGCTTCTGAGGGTTTTCGTCTCCCCATTCTTCCCCCTTTTGACCAAAGGCCACCCACGCGGGATTGCCTCCCCCAGAGCATTTTTGCCCCCCAACGTAGTGTTTGAAGATCCCCATTAGTATACCCTTGCCTTACAGAAATCGAAGACTAAAGCCCACCCCCATGGGACCGTATGTGCCCCCTTTCTTTGCCGGCGGCCCCTCACCACTCTATTCCAGTTAGTCGAAGCCAGGGCTGTACAGAACCTGATGCGTCCTTTAACGGTGACTACGCACAGTAAACCCTTGCCCTTTCTTAAGAGGTAAGATCCGTTTTTCAACATTTGGTCTTTCTCTTTTTCTTCTTTTAATCCACGTTTTGTTTTTTTTTTTTTTAGATTCTCCTCCGGGTGCCTTCCTCGGGAATTTGCCCGGGCGGTCTTCTTTTTTCTCTTCCCCGCTGAGGCGTACTTTTCTTTTCCCCTTTAACTATCTGCTTGTTGGGTCTCCGGGTATCGGCTTTTTCGGGTCGCGTTCGAGGTCTTCCATGACCCGTCGACCTGTTCTGTCACCTTTTAGTGGTACTTTTTCCGTCTCTTGGCTTTTTCTTCGTCTGGGAGCTGGTTCCCTCAAGCTTCGTTGGGGCGTCCGATATGATCTTTCCCCCGAGAGGCTTCCGTTTTTGAGTTTTTTAGGGGCCTCGACTTGCGCCGGTTCCTCTTCTTCTTCCTTGCCTTTCCCGACCTCCACTCGAACTGAAAACTGCCGAAGCGGGAACGATGCCTAGCGCCTTTTTCCTGCCATCTCTTAGTTCTTTTTTTTTTCCCCTTTTTGTAGTCCTCGTCCGATTTTGGGGCGATCTGCGGGTCCGGTGGAATTCTTTCCTCGAGAATCCCTTTTCCTTTCTTCAGGTTGTTTCACCCCGTTTTTGCTTCGTTCCTAGATGGATCCGTTTCGGGGGAATTCTCCGCTTTTGTTGTGCACGAGACCCCATCGCTTTCGTTCCTTTTCCTTTCCTTCTTTTTCCCCCATCAGAGGGCGGTCTGCTCTCGTCTAGTTGGTGGTCTTTTTTGACGGTTCCCAGGGAGGCCACTAGTGGGAAACATCACGATGGCCCGTCCTCCACTTTAGCCGATTCACGCGGCCGATATCTTATCCCCTTTCTTTCCTGGTCCCTCGCGACCTTTCACTGGCGGGAAGGGGTTCCTTTGGTTTCGGGCCGTAGTAGTGACCCAACCCTCCCCCCTCCTTTAAGGAACCACCTCCCTTGGGAACGGTTGACTCTTTGCCGAACCCGGTTGGATGCTCTTGTTTGGTAAGGTTGCACTTTATTTACCCGAACCGGCAGTGCTTCTGAAACGCTTCCTGGGGTAATGGTAGTTTGGAATCTTTCTCCTAATTCCTCCCCTTTTAGCCCCTCTGGAGATTGATGGACTCCAC
>Ga0179593_1683675_pt1 | contig 17269 bp, 13 predicted proteins | sample CZODoug2_1_08_16_FD_185931 | JGI IMG/M metagenome (GOLD analysis project Ga0179593, IMG submission 185931) | Vadose zone soil fungal communities from Angelo Coast Range Reserve, California, USA - CZODoug2_1_08_16fungal (PacBio error correction) | ecosystem: Environmental > Terrestrial > Soil >... | reverse complement strand
TCGTGCACATACCCAGCTTTGTGGCTTTTTTTCCCGGTGTGTCGTACCCAGAGAGGAAGAATCCCTTCTGTCCCCCTTTTAGGAGAAGGACGGGAACCCCTTCTGGAAGATGGGAGAGTTCAGGAGTGGCCTCTGAGGAACGGGTGCTTCCCAATCCCCTGCAGAAAACGTGAAGTAACTTTTCCCAGATATTTCTTTTCCTCAACCCCTCCTCGGGCCCACGGCGACAAGAATTCCCCCTTCAGCCCTCGGTGTGCTCCCCGCGGGGCCCCGAGCCTTGTCCCTTCCCTTTGGTCTTTACCAGCTCCGAGGAGGTCGTCTTTTCCCTTCTGGAGTTTACCGCCTTGACGAGTACCTTCGCCCTTCTGCAGCAATTGCCCTGATCGGTTAACAATAGGCCTCCCACACCGTTCTTTGGCCCCGCTTGGCAGCGTGTCTGAACCCATCAACCCCCCCCCAGTTTCGGAAGAAAGGAAGTTCTCGTACGCCCCATCGTTTCCCTCGGCCTGACTAATAGATCCCTTTCCCCCCGATGGATACTTTACCTCGGTTTGCTCTTAGAGACTACTCCCCCCTATAATCCCCCAATCTGATAGATTTCTCCCGTGTTGTTGTTCCTCTTCTATCATTTTTTAGTATGTCATTCAGGGGCCATTCCCTTTTCATCAGATTCCTCCCCCTTTTCTCCCGAGGGTCCAGCTTCCGAGGGAGCTTAGTTTCAGTACGAATTACCGTCTTGCTGTTGTTTTTCCTGTCGTCCTCTTCTCTCACCTGGCTGCCCAGACCCCCCCGGTGGTCTTTTTTGCCCGATGGCGTCTTCCTCCCGTGCACACGGCTCTTTCCGCCGGTTTCTTCCCCTTTGCTGGTAGGTTCCTTCTTCTTGGCCCCCTTACTCTGAGGCTCAAAAGACCGTGATTTTTTTTTTCCTCGGACGTTCTCCCTTTCCTTTCCGCGTTCGCAACAACCTCCCTCCTTGCTGACCAAGGGCCCCTTTTTCTCTTTCCCTTTGCTGCTTGCTACTCGAACTCCCCCCGGGGACTTTCCACCGGCTCGATGGGGCCGGCTTCCTATGCTGCCACAACGCTAACCTTCCTACCGGTCATGTTCTTCCGGCCGCGTACCAGGGACGGCAAACTCCCGATCTTCAGGGAAGGGTACCTTGATTCGGCTTTCTGGAAACTTGACTCCCCCCGATACCATTTGGTCCTGGTTTTGAGGCGCCGACGGGCCTTTTCTCCGTTGCTCCCCTTGTCTCCCCGTGAAGGGCATGATCGATGTGCCCTCCTTTCCCCCCCTTCCCAGAACCCCGCCTCCCCTCCCCAAGGTGCCCCTGACGGCTGGACCAAACGCCGTTGCGGCAATGCTGGTTTCTTTTTCCCACCCCTTCGAGAGATCGACGTTCATTTTTTTCTAGAATACAAATCCCAAAAATGAGGAGCCTTCTTTCTCTTGGTTTCTTTCTTACAGAGAGGTATTTTCCCCCCGAGCTGTTACCTCACCCGCCCTAGGTAGTCTTTTTTCCCGGTTCCCCCAGTCTGCCGTTTGGATAAACACCTTAGGGCGGTCACTGAACTCTTGCGGTTCGTTTTTCCTTCGGAGAGATGCTTGTCCCTTTTCAGCTTTAATATCCCCCCAGCCCGTCCTATCGAGGGTAGACCTTTTTTTGATCCCCCCAAACACTTAGGCTAGAGACCCCGACCCTCCCCATCCCCCCCCCTCAAACACAAGAGACCCCCTCCCCCAACTCATTTGAGGTGGAGTCCAAGAATTAACTCTTTTCTCCAAAATTCACTATTGGCGCTCCATAGGACCTTTTCGCTTTCTGTTGGTTAATTCGGTCCCCCAACCGAGAACTCCCCCTCTGGCCTTTTTGGTTTCCGGGTAAGGGGGTTTTCTTTTTGATACCAAAAAACACGTTGTGGAGCATCGTCCTTTCCTTCGTGCGTCCCCCTTCCCCCCCCGATAAAGCAATTCTTTTAGAAAGCGATATTGCGAAGGAAAGTCGGTTTAGATGAAACTCAAACCTCTGGACGTTCCCCCATTCCCAATCTTAACTTCTTACCAGAGCATTCTAAGGAGCTTTCTTCGTAGTTTCACGTGCTGGGATGATCTTTTTTTCACTTCCGGGCTCTCTTGCCGAGGGGAGCCACTTTTTTTCATTGCTGGAACCGACCCACCAAGAGGCCCTGATAGCAATCTTTCCGTTCCCATTACCTATTGATACCGAGAGGTGCGTCTTCCCTTAGAAGGAGAGACCTTTCGCAGTTTCCCATTTTCTTGACTATAGTGTTTTTCCTTTGTTGGATGACCCTATTGACCCTTCAAAATTCCTTCGCCAATAAAGAGACCCCCCCCCCCCTTTCAGACCCCAGTTTTGCACTTTACGCACGACCTAAAGGTTTTTTCCTGGCTTTTCTTGCGAACATAGCCCTTCCCCACCACCAACCATGTTTTTCCTACAAGTCTTCCAATCCGCGTAGGAGCAACTCCAAGCCCCCTTCTTTCTGGGAGAAACACTTGATAGTACCCCTCGAGGTTACCCCCCCCGAGAGTCGGAATAATGAGAAGCCCCCTGCCAGATGATTTTTTCCCTGGAAAATCGTAGTCGAACGCCCCTCTTCCCACCAATGATTTCCCTTTGTATCCCGTGGTCCGTCACAGCCGTTGTAAATGGTATGCCTCTTGTTGCTTTTCGGATCTCCCGATCGAGACTTGCAGCTTTTTTTCCGTCATGTCACCAACAGGAGGACCCCCCCTTTTTCCGCGGTCCCGGCCTCCAGCTAGATTTGGCTCGTTTCGTTCGGCGGAAGGCCAGGTTCCCCCCCGCTTCTCGTCTTTTTAGAGTCTTTCCCTCACCTTTGCTTCGCCACTCTGAGTTTCCTGCACTGCGAGATTTCTTTTCGCCGCCTCGCGTACCTCCCTTCACAAACAACAATACAACAAACAACCCCTCCCCGGGAGGACCTTATGGAAGGCTGTTATCGTAGGGGAGCCCGTTCTTTTTTTTTCCACCCCCCCCCCCCCTTCCAGCCCTTTGGCTTTTTTTCGCTTTAAGCCCGCAGAGGGGCCCTTTCGACTCAGGTGGATCCTCCTCAGGCCTGCTCCTAGAAGTACGCATTGATCTCCCTACCATTTTCTCCTGCAACGTGCCCTGAGCTTTCTCCGAACCAAACGTTCCCTCATTAGGATCAGTTGCGGCCTTTCTTCCCTGGCCCCTTCCTTTTGTTCTCGTGATCTCAGATGGCGTATTTTAATCTTGCCCTTAAATGGCTGAGCCTTCCCGTCGAGTCCCCCGCTTTACCCCCGGCTTAGCAGGTGGGAGGAAGATTCCTACTCCTTTTTTTTGTTGTTGATCCATCCTTAAGAACCTTCACTCATTCAACAAAGTCTTATGCGGACCCTCCGTTCTGTAAGAAACTTTCTCGATTTTCACTTCCGCCTCTGCGAGCAAACCCCCCTTACTTCGCTTTTTTTTTGATAAGGGACGAAGAAATGATTATCCGCCCCTCTAGACTCTCCCCGGTAAGAGTGATTACTCTTTTTAAGGTCAGTCTTTCGAATGGGAGTGGCTTAGAAGAGAAAAGCCTTTCTCTTTAGATTCTTCCCCCCGTAGGAGACACCCTTTGAAAAAGTGCCCTAGACCCCCTCGACACTGTGAAAAAAGCTAGGTTCTTTCTCCTGACACAATCCCCCCAAGGGGCCTTTTTTTATCGGCACATCCGAGAAAACTCTTCTACGATTTTAGGAAAGTGAGGGTTTCCGGTGAAGAGACGGCGCTCCGGCTAAGCTTCTTTTTCGTCCCTACTGCCAAGGCTTTCATTTGGTTGTTGGCGCTTTCCTCATAACAGCTCCACGCCCGGCCCTTGGCCCGAGCCTTAGAGACCCCTATAAACTCCTTTTCAGTTCATCGAGCTGGAGGCCTGCCTTTTTGTGAACCGTCCTGATTCCCTCATTTTCCGGCCCTCTCGTACTGCGATAATTTTTCTCGTTTTCGTCCCCACCGAACCGCCTTAAGACCCAACTTGGCCCGTCCCCCACGGATCTTTCCCCTTCTAAGTGGTTTTCAATTACTACGACTTTGGGGGAATCAGGAAAGGTCCCCCCAGCGTTGTACCTTTCTCTATGAGCCGCCCTCGACAGGTTTTTTCTTTTTTCCCGCCCTCTCTTCTTTGGTCCGCCAAGGATTTTTGAGTCTGTTTAGGCCCGACTCGGCTTTGCCCCCCCGCGGTCAGTCCATGTTTGATTTCTCCTTATTTTTCCTTACCCTCCCCCTGCTTCGGCCGTTTATATTAGTAAGGTTTCCTCACCTTTTTTTGGAGGTGCGTGGTCCGTTTTTTTTCCCTCATTTCCCCAGGACCAAGCCGCCATTTTTCCCCCTTCGCCGTGGGGGTCCCCCCCCCCGGCGCTCTTATAGAATTTTTTCCCGGATCCTCCGTTTCTTCACCTAGGATGATTAATCCTAACTTCCATCTTGCCTACCTCAGGGCATTCTTCTTGAAGTTTCATCTTCCCCATTTTTGCACAAAGGGAGAGGACTCCCTTACGGGGGGAGTCCTAAAGAGGTCCGGGAGATCCTTCAACCAGCACGGAGATGTCCTTTCAGACTTTGCTCTTAAGGGGTGAACTTCTCCGGTCTCCTGCAACAGATTTTTTCCCCCCCCAGTTTAGCAGGGATCTCACGTCAGAAATTTTTGCTATGGGAACTCCGGCGCTCATTTTCGTTAGTCTCAGGACAACATTTTTTTTTGGTCTCTCGTTTTCACCTACGTTTTCTATGTTCCCCCTTTTTGGGTTGTCAGCATCAACCCCTACCTCGTCCGTTTACACTGGTTGGCCCCAGACCCCACCGCCTTGCTCAGCTAACGGGTTTTCTTGAGGGAAACCTCTTTTCTCCTTCCCTGGGTCTTGGGACATAATGAGGTTTTTCTCAAACCTTCTTGAGTTTGTTCTTTGGAGCGTTTTTTTGGTCGAGCCCCCCTTTCTATCATTGATTTATAGAGAAGAAGCCGGGATCAATTTTCTAAAGCTACAATCGCGTCTTTCCTGTTTTCATTTTCTTTCTTATTTCCAGAAGAGTGCACCCCTGCCGAGGTGTTGTTAGAAAGAATGTTAAAACCGCCGCTAACTCCCTCCTTCTTTAGCTAAGGAGACCTGAACGCGCCTTGGGCTTAATTATTCTCTCATATACGACGGAGGCGCTAAAGCAGGTTTTCTAATTCCCTCGGTCTTCCAGCCCAGCCACCGATGTTTGCAGTGTTGGTAGGCGCAGGGACAGGATAAGGGCCTTTTTTTGCAATCCTTCCCGATCGGTGGTATTCCGATCCTTCCGCCGACTCCGGATGTTTGCAGGTCTTCATTCTGAGGGTCTTCTCTGTCAGGAGCCGAGGTCCATCGTTCCTCCGGTGGCAGCCCCCCCTCAGGGCCTTCAGGAACGACCACGGAGTTCCCACTTTTCCCTTCCCTCACGGCCCAAGGAAATTGCCTTAGAGGCGTTTTGAAGCTCGAGGATCCCCCTGGAAAGTATTAGACCCCCCTTTTTAAGAAAACGGGTAAAAGTCCGGGAGTAGGAAGCTTTTCGAACCCTCTTTCAGGACCTCCTCTCGAAAACAGGAAAGGGAGACTCTTTGGCTTTTTTATCTCGGAAAAGTGGCCCTGTCAATCGATTGGTTCTCCTCCCCGGCTTCAGATCGGCGGGTTTTTCCTGCGGTGCCCCCTGCGGACCAGAACTGTGCCCCCGGTCAGCAAGGTAAGCTTTTCTCTTTCTTCCTTCCCCTCCTTTAGATGAACCAATTCCGGTTGGAGAGTACAAGATACTCCTTGGGCCCCCCAGTCCTCCCAGAGTCCACCCCTCCCGAGGACCACGTCGCCTCTCAAGGAGCGGGAAGAAACCTCTAGAGAGACAGTAACCCCTTTTTAGTTATTCTGTCCCTCCCCCCTGGTGATCGGTCATGCCAGCACCAAACAGCAGGCTCCAAGACAGTAAGTAGTCTCCCTTCTAACCCCCCCACTTCAATCCCCTTTCCATTTGCTATACTGCAAAAGGGGCCCTTGGAAATATTTCTTCTCCACTGAATGCTTTTCGACGCACCAAATTATCTCCTTTCTTCTATTTTCATCTTCCTGTTCTCTAGATGGCCATCTATATGGGTGACTTCTTTCAGTGGGCGTTCCTATGACCAATCAAGGGAGCTTTTCCTTCTCGGAGCCCTGGAGAAGTCCCTGGAGATGAGACTCACTCCGACTTCCTTCTCCATGCTGTTGTTGTGGACTCATTTTTATGGAAACCTTTCCCGGGCTCAGCCCAGAATAATGGTGTGGTCTTTTTTTTTTTTGAAAGAGTATTTTTCACGATCATGAACAAGGCCCTTCCGTGATTTTTCCTCTCTGATGGCCGGTAAGAGCTTGCGGTGACCCTCCCTCCTTGTGTCACCTTAACCTTCGCCTATCGGAGAGAGAAGACTTTCCCCTGGAATCCTTTCTTTCCCCCCCCATGAAGGGAGAAAAGAGTTCCGAAAAAAGAGACCTTTTTTCTTTCCCCACAGGGAAGGTTTCTTTTCCGGTTCCCCCTTCCTTCTCCCTTGTGCATAAGCTCTCGCAGAGATCCCGGGTTTCACCCCGTGACCTTGGGAAGGTTCTCCTATGCCCAAAGATAAAAGGCGGAAATCTGGTTGTAAGTTCTTCCCCAGCGGCGTCTTACGTGCCCCAGCCCCCTCGTTACTCACCCGGACGGTACACCCCTGCCGATATGGAAAATCTTCCATTCCATGATGCCTCCCCCCTTAATCCCGGTTCAGGTCCCCCTTAGCTCAGAACGTCCGCACCCCTTTCATCGGCCCCTAGATGTAAGCCTTGAACTTGGTCTGTAAAGAGCGATGTTCCCCTCCTCTTCTAATTTCTTCCCCCCCCCCCCCAAAACCTTTCCCTGGCCGTTTTCTTGGACAACACCCTCGTCGTCGGAGTCCTTTCGGACTCCACCCCCGATGACACCTCTCTTGAGTGCTTCCCTTGAGCCTGCAATAGCAATAACCACCCGGCAACACGATGAGCAAATTGGTGTGAGGATTGGCATCCTCGAGTCCCGCGTCACTAGATTTTTTCCGAAAACTCTTTGTAGTCTTCCTCCCCCCAGCATTCTTGATCAGGTACACCCCACCTGAAGATACAAATGGGGAGGTCATTCCCTCGTTGTATCTTCCAACAGGGATAGGCCAGAGATTTGAGCGTCGAGTGCGCCTAGGGAAATACCTCCCTGTATCGATACTGGTTGCCCCGCAGGCCTGAGGCTCGCGACTCCCTGACCCGGAAAGCTCCCCCAAACCCCAGAGACCCACCAGAAACCCCATGGTTTCGTTTTTGGATACCGCATTATTCCTCCAACTTTTTTTCCCCCGACTACTCACTCCATCGGAAAAGGATCCCTTTTTTCTATGCAATTTTTCTTCATTAGGTACACCCCCCTCTCAATGAGATACTTGTTTCTGGCCTTTTTTCTATGTTTTTTATGCTGTCCACATCGTTGAGAAAGAGATTCCGGTAGTGAGCCTTTCTACATTCACTTTCATCCCTCAGCGCGAGCGCCGGAACTTCTGCCCATTCTGTGGGGCGAAACCACTCTTCCCCCCGTGACGACCCTCCATTTTTAGACTCCATTTTTCTTTTCTTTAGTCTTCCTTAGTCAGGTCTCCCTCTTTTCGTCGCTCGACGGCTGGAGAGATCTTATTTCCCCATTTTTTCCCCGGTTGAACAACCTCGATTTGATTATTTGCTTTCTTTCTCCCTTGACCTGCCGCCCCAAGCTTTTCAATCTTTTTTTCTGGATTTAATATCCTTTCCTCAGCCGAGCGTTTCTTTGCCCTTCGACTCCCGAGGAGCGCCGTGGTCCCAAAGGACCGTACTAGACATGTGTAGTTTCTTGATCCCTTCTTTCCCCGTCCCCCCCTATCCGTGCACTTTTTCCTTGACAAAACTTTTCACCAGAATACAGCGCTTTGAAATGTGTTTGTCCTGGTCTAACCCGGGGAAATCCCTGGGAGTTCTTGAAGCCTCCCCATCGACCGAAAATTTTTTTCCTGACGCGTTAACAGTCGAGTAGCCTCGGTACTAAAAAATCGGACCTATGTTCCAACCCATTCTATTAGTATCAGGAGGTCCTAAAGTCTCCGGAGGAGGTAACCCGGAGAAGCCACTCTGGTGGTACCCCCCTTGTCGTCGACTCCCTTCAACAAACGAGAGCTCCGGGGCCTCCTTGTTCGCCCGGGCCTTTTGCCCATGGTATGCCTGTGGAGGACTCCTACGCAGAAATTTATGATCCCCCGCGGATGCCCCCCAAAGTCTTCCTTTCCCCTCCCTTTCCTCATTCCTTCCTTCAAGAATAGTCCCTGGTAGAGGAGTGATCCTTGAGCTTAAGTCAAGTCCTCTCGTTGTATTGGGTAGGAAGTAGTCCCCCCCGGCAAAAAAGACACTATGCTCTCGCCTAGGGGTCACTGTAGATTTCGCTTATTCCCCTCGGCGTAGGGCCAGCCCCCGTTTGTTGTCAATGTTCCAGCGATTTATGGGTCTTTTCTTATGAAGCCTCCTACGCCGTAACGTCTTTTTTCGTCGTTCTCCCGTTGTGACACTTCCTATCCCTGTTTCAGAGAATACCCTTTCCTATCAGTATCCCCTTTTCCTCCAGCCCTGGCTCTTCCCCTTGAACCTCCTCACGAGTGCACCAAGAGGTGATCTCCTCGATGCCGATAAGTTTTCTTTCTTTCTCCCTGGGTACCCCTCCTATGACTGAGTGTTTTTTTTTTTTTTCCCTTTATAGAAGAGGAGTATGAATGTCACCATCTTCAACCCACGAGCACCTGCGAAACTGCCCAGGTACGAACCTTTCCTCTTTTTTTCGTCCACTGGCCTTGAAGGTTGTCGATAGATATTTTAACTCCTCCCCTCCTTTTTGGTGTTAGCGGAAGCCCCTTCTCAACATCCCCAACCCTCATTAGGAGTACTGACTGTATGCTACTGTTTCATTCCTTTTGCCCTCTCTATCCCCTAGGCCGAGAACCTTCTCGGCAGTGGTCCTATCGGCTTAAGCTGCTTTCATAGTTCTTTTCCCACCCTTTCTTGATATCGCGCGAAGTTTTTCTTTCTTTTTGAGAGCATGGGTAGATAATAGAAACTTTTCATACTGAATAGCCAAAAATTCCTATCAACATAGTTCCTCCCAAATGTTCTCCCCCTGAGCCGTCCTCTCAATACCAATCAAGAAGTCCCCCCCCCCATTATTTTTTCCCCCACACGACGAGAAACATCTGATCAAGAGTTTATGAACCGTGAGGGGTAGTTTCGTTTTTTTTCTTCCAGTTCTCAGTCTCAGATTCCTCCGATGGAAAGAAATAGAGGACAAAGACCCTTGTCCGTTTCGTGGCGCCTCAATTGTGAACGAAGCCTTCATCCGGATTACGATCCCCTCGGCCCGGGATAGCATTTTTTTTTTTTTTTTGCCCCGACAACACTCCCTACCAGTCTTGATCGCGCTGGGGCCCGCGGAACCCAGTTCCGCCCCCCCCATTTTTTATCAGGGGGTAGAAACGCTCTCGGCCCCCGACCGTAGCGAGAGAAGAACTTTTCGAGAGAAGCCTCAGGAGGCCCCAAACGCCCATTCCCAGCCTTTTCCCAATTTCCCCACATGGACCCCTTTACCCCACCCCCCCCTGTCTAGACCAACTGACAATAAATGCTTGGTTGTCAAGGGAACAGTCTCCTCCCTCTGTGGTAGAAAGGGACAAAAAAGTTTCTCCCTTCCCGTTGGTTGGTTTATGAGATAAGCGACGCTAGGTGTGTACTAGCAGCCTTCGAGACAGATTTTTTTTGTTCTCTGTGGGGGAGGAAGGTCCCCTTCTTGTGCTCCTCTGGTCAGTCCCATTTTGCTATTTTTCAGCCCCCCCCACCTGACGAGCTTCCCCCCCGGGTATTTTGAGCCCACATTAAACCTCCCGGTAGGATGATTTTCTTTCTTGCACGGATTATTTTTTTCCTACGGATCCATTCTGGACCTTACAAGCTAGTGAGGAGGACGTTCCTTCGCTCCTATCCTTTTTTCCCCCGTTCCACACATTTCTATAACTTTCTACTCCAATTGCAAGATTTCTAAGTTTCGTCTTTCCCAGTGCAACTCCCCTGAACCCTGAGATCCCTCCAACTTTTTACTTCTCCCTTGCCGGGAGCTACCCCCCCCCTTCACAGCATCTCCAGAAAGTCCGGTCCTCTCTTTTGACATTTTCTCCGGGTAATTCCGACGCACCCATTCAGTTCCTTCTTACATTGGAGACTTCGTTCCCTTGACCTTGTGTCTCGCCTGGAAGTACCCTTGCCGTTCTTTTAAATCATTCAGGCCTTACTTTTGGCTTCTTTCCACTCCTTCAGGTCCCCCCAGTGTTCTTGGCAAGCATCAAACCTTTCACCATCGACCCCTCTCTTATTGGACCGACCAGTACCCCGAAGGGAAGAGAAACTTTCCAGGGAGAAGGTCCTTTAGGAGGACCCTTCTCGAACGTTTCTTGAGAAAATGCTCCCTTTTTCAGCCCAAAATGTTTTTGTAGTTTTTTTATTTTTTGGAGGGTTTTTATCACTCCCCTTGTGGTCCTTTTCCCCTTTATAGCTTGGGAGGGTTCCCCCTCCCCTGCGACTCTACAGATCTTCTTAAGGTTCTGAGTTCCGTTGACTAGTTTGCATCTTTCCACCACTCCTGCTTTCCCGAGGCCAGGAAGCCCTGCTTTCGAACCCGCCTTGCGATAATTCGGGTTCTTTCGTGTGGTACAGCACTTGGTCATGTCCGATGAGAGACCCGCTACCTTCCTTCCAATTTTGACCTCGACGGCAGTTTTGTCCTCCTAAAGAAATAGGGACCTAGAAGGTGCCCGAATTTTTCTTGCTGATCTTTCCTTTCCATGAGGTTTCTGAAGAGAAGCTGGGACCCTTGGCCATGGGGGGCAAGCCTCCGAACCCCTTCCTTTTGGGAAAACCGGCCGTCAGGACTGCCCTTTTTTCTTGGTGTTTGCATTTTTTTCTTCCACCATTCCCCTTTGCACTTCCCTTCCGTTTCCGTACGCCTCCTAGGCATTCACCCGTTTATCAGGTTCACCTGGCCCTGCCGCATAGGTGAAGAATAGGTTCACGTGAAATAAAACCGGTTCATTTTTCTGTCCCCCCCGTAAGGTGTCGTACAATCTAGGCGGCAACGTTGAAGGTCCCGGTTCCCTCCCCTCTACAGGTTCATTGCGCTTGTAGCGCATAGGCGCACCCCGACCAATCGATTGGTGTTCTTCCCGGTACCGTCTCTAGTCCCGGGACTTCAGGAGAAAATACTCTTCCGGTGCCCAGGCGACCCCCACATGTCCCTTTTTTCCCCGGGTCTCTGCCTGTCATCCCTCACTTTCCCCTTGAATTCCGTGCCTCTAGAGGTAAGATTCCCTTCCCGGTCGGGAGTACATTTGGCGGAGGGGAATTTGCGTCTTCCCGTCTTCCTGGTACATCGACAGTCCCGGCAGAAAAGCTTTGGCCTTTTCTTCCAGAAGACGCAATCCCCCCTTCTGCTGGTATGAGCCTCCCTGCGCGAAGGTCACCCAGGTATTCCCTGCATTCCCTCATTAATTTCTCTGATCGTCCCGTCCCCCCCCCCTAGTCCCTTTCCTCCTGGGCAGATGATAAAGGTCTTCTTGATGGTTCTATTCCCCCCTCTAGACGCACCACTTCTAATTTAAGACTCCTCCTTTGTTGTGTTTTTAGATGGGAACCTTTGGTGCTTTTTCCTTCCTCTCACTCAGTCCCTCCATCCCGGGCGCATCTGTCTCTCGGCAGAAGATTTCGAGGGATACTAATTTAGGGCCTCAGACTCCTCCTTTTATTTTTTTTGGTGGTCCCCTTGGGGCCGGAATCAGGGAGGTCCAATGATGAAATCCGTTTTTTTAGTTTGAAGTGGGCCCCTGGCTTCTTCCTTCCACACCGTTGAGGGTTGCGCAGACTTTTAATATTTCCCCTTCCCACTTCGAGCCCCTTTTTCCAATGCCATCTGCGTTTTCCTCAACCTGAAGTGGAATCGCTCCCCTGATAGATGACCACAAGTAGAAAGCTATTACCCCCGGGCTCAAAAAAAAAATCAGGTCTTGGGCGAGCGCCTGACTCCCCCTATCTCTACAAGGGGTCAGGGAAACCTTTCACCTTTCCCTCTGTTCACCCCGGCCCCTCCCTCTGAAAAAAAGCTCCCTTCTGCAAGTGTGTCTTTCTTCCGGGACCTCTTCAACACTTCTTTGCCTCCGGAAGTCCCAGGGACTTTCCTGAATGAAACCGGCTAGATGCGGCGAATTCCTCTTCCCAAACCATCTTCCCGGGCGGTGAGGTCCTTGTGTCACGGTTCCTCCGAGGCACTTACGTTTAATAGGTCCTAGATAATCCCCCCTGGCCGTTGGCTGCCCACCGGTTATGAATAGGACTGCACAACCCCCCCCTTACCGTTTTGTGGAAGTCACTCTCAGGAAGTTGGACAAAACCAGGACGTCTTTCTTTTTCCCATATTTTGAATTTGTCCCCAAACCGGCCCTTGCCGCCGTTTTTGAGAATGTACCAATCTGCCCCCCCCTCGGAATCCTCAAAGTGATCTTGTTATTATGGAGCTGGAGGAAATATTCCGTCGAATTAAAACCTCTTAATGACCCCTCCTACCCGGTAGCTTTTAGATCATATTCCATACCCAGGTTGGTACCACCCTTTCGTCCCCCCGAAGGTTTTCATGATCTCTTTTAGAAACTGCTTTCCCCCTTTGGAATAGAAGATTAAAGAATCTTTCTTTTCACCTAACCGTCCCCCTCGAGAGGTATTTTATCCCCTCCTTCCAGGGAGGGCTTTCTCCATCATGACCATCTCTCGTCCCCCCCCAACCCCCCAATAACCCCCTCATTGCATCGAGTTGAATTAATGACCCACTCCAAAGTTGAAAGTCTCCCTCCTTGAAGATACCTTTACAGGTTTCTCTTTTCTCCTGCCTTAGTGTCCCAAACGCGACAAAAGTTTTCATTTTTCCCCTTTTCCTGAGGTAAGTTGTTGTGCTGCCAAAACCCCTTCTTGACCCCCCATAGCCCAGGAAGGTCTTCCTGAGCCAAAGATCATTTTTTCCAGGGGGTCATGCGCCGGCGCCACGAGATTTTCCAGAGTCTTTTGCCCCCTGTTGCGCCACCGTTCCTTTCCCCCGAGCATGCTCACGTTCCGGAATTTCATTTTTCTTCCATTCCCTTAGCTTCCGCTCTTTCCTCCTGGGATTGAATATGGGAGGGAGCTCCCTTTTGACCACCCTTGTCGTCGTCTGATCCCTTTCGGTGCACTCGCGCCTGCGAAACCAAGAGCCTGATGGAGAAAGAGGGTTTTTTTTAAACTTCCTCCTATTTCCCTTTAGCTTCTTCTGTCCTTCGAAGCTTTTTCCCCGAAGTAGCGTTCTGAGAAGTGGTGGAAAACCGGATCCCTCCCCCTGTCTGTGACAGCTTTTATAAGTGCTTCTCCACCTTCTGAAGGCCCCCCGGCGACCCCTGACCCCTCCCCTCTGCCCGGGGTTCACCTTGACGAAGATTCCCCAATATAGTCCTTGTAGGCCTTCTTGATTTCCTAACTCAATTGCCTGAACGAGGTCTGAGCACCCGACCTTTTTGGTTTTCTTCCCCTACTGCAAAGATGGTCTTCCAAGAGATAGTATACGGCGGATAAATCTTCTCGGCTTTCCCTCCCTCGTTCAGAAGGGTTAGCCCTTGGTGGGTAACAGTCGGTCGTCTGACATTCGTCCCACAATGAGCTTCTTTGTCCTCCCCGGCTTGGAGTTGCCATGGTATGCTCGTGGAGGAACGGCTGCTCCCTTCCCGCTTAAGTTCTTCTTTCAACCGCGGAACTTTTTTTTTTTCCAGAGAAGGACCAAGCTGATCTTTCTATCTATTATCCTTGAGCTGTCCCGAAGGCTCCGGGCCCCTGTGCTTGATAGGGATTTTCGGCTGGTAGTTTCCCGACTTTTACCCCTGCGCCCACTATGATCTCTTCCGGGGCCCCTGGAACTGTGCTCCAGGAGAAGGCCCCCGTTCACCGTCGGAGAACGAAAATCTTCTATTTTTTATGGGCTCCCTAGTTTTTCCGCGACATTTCAACGTCTTGTTTTGGTATTAGAGTTCGCGATATGTTTTTTTGTCGCCCTCCCTTTTCCGACGCCGTGTTTTCTCGTACAGTCGCACGCTTTCAGATGATCTTTCCCCGGCGCTCATGACCACCCCCCCGGCTTTACGCTACCGGGCCCTAGCCGTGAGTGCTTCAAGCCGATTTGGCCACGAGTCTTGGAGTCCTTTTTCGTTTTCTGCGGCTCCTTGTTCAATATCCATGAAATGTAGAAACTCCTAGGAATCTGTCTTCGGTGAGACCTTGTAATATCCCCTCTTCTCAATAATAACGTTTTGTTGTTGAGGATTGAAGACCCCCCCCCCTTCACACACCTAATGCAGACCCTTCTTAATTCTCTAAGCCATCCGAGGGAAAACATTATTTCTAAGAAATCTCCCCATGATCCCTTCTTCCTCGGCAGGCCGCCACCTTCTTTAGGAATATCGACCCCTGTTGGTTTTCTGATCCCTTCCCCTGTTGAGCGCCCGTGGATGCTACACTTGTAGACCCCAAAAACTTTCTTTCGAGCAATGGCTTTCCCCCCCCCTATGATGGATAGTTTTTTTCCGAGCCCCAGACTTTCCCTCTGGTTTCGGCCCACATCTTCCCCAGAAGGCCTGCTCTTTCTGAAGAAAGTGCGTTTGTTAGCCGCAGTACGCCGAGGAGGACCTTCTCCTCCGTCCCCCTCCCCACAACCCTGTGACAGACTAGAGAGTTCTCCAGACTTAGAGAAGCTCCCGTACCAGTCCCCGGGTTCTAGCCTTAAGACCAACATAAGAGGAACGACCTGTATCTTTTCGAAAGGGCGAGAAACCCAAAGTGAAGGATACTGATGGAGGAACTTTAAAAACATTTTTGGTAGGTGTTTGACTCTTCCCTCCCGAGAGACGAAGTTTTTACTTAGGTTCTCAAACCGCACAAGACATTTTTCCCCTGGTGCCCCCCCCTTAAAGAAGCCCGTGCCCCAACCTCCCCCCATAATTCTGCTTCTTGTGCCCTCTTGATCCTACCTCTGCGTGCCCTTACTTGAAAAAAAAAAGCGTTCTCCCCTTTCCGGGGGTCTAGACTGCCTCTCCCTTCTCTGTAGCTGGATCCCCCGCCTTCGGACCTCTTGTGGGACGCCCCCCTCTTGAAGATGTAGTGGTTCTTCAGTCCAAGACTCGGTTTTCGCTGGTCCAAGTCCCTTTGAGAGGTCGCGCTCAGCCCTCCGACAAGGACTGAGTGCCCTTTAGAGTCCCTTTTCTCCAACCTTGCATCGACCCCGAGCGCGGTCTTCTGTTTTAGCCCCCGTTTCTTCTCTGAGGAGGGTCTGCACACCGTCTCAATGACCCGACATTAGGCGAGTCTCCCTGGGGGCCCTCTCAGGCGTCTCATTGCAACCCGCTCCCTTTTCTATCAAATAGCTGCCCCATTTTTAAGCAATGCTCAACCTCAGTTTCGCCTTTATGCTGAGTTTTTAAAAGGAACTTCACCTTGAGGTTCGGCCCCTTTCTTCCCAGTGTCTACCCTTTCTCCATCGTAGAGGAAGTCAGATTTCTGGTCTTCGACGTCGCTCGACGCACGCAGTCCCCTTACCAGTGGCCTTCGGGCCCGAAAGCTGGTGTGTCGAATGTTCCGATAAATCATTGACTTCGATTACCGAGTTAGCCTCCCCCAATTGCTCGTAGTTAAGAATCACTTTTCTCGTAGAAAACCTTGGTGTAGCCCCCCAGCTCAAACCCCATGATAAACAAGCTTTTTAAAAAGCGAAAGCGCCTGCGGATCCGAAGTTACCCTAGTAACATCCTCAGATTTTATCGGGTTCGTCCCCCCCCCCGCTTGAGATTGATGATCCCCTCCCCCATGAATGCGTCACTGCACCCCTCTTTTTGGCGCCTCCTTTTTTGAGGGGGATAGCTAGGGAAGGGTTACGGGAAGGGCTTCTCTTCTATGTGCCGGGGCGGAGGCCCCCCCGAGTTCGAAAGCGAACCCCGGCTGAGGGAAGCCCCCTATTTTACTCTGATTTAGGTGATGGAAACCGATTCCAAAAAAAATGGGGTAGACCAGTTGAGAACCGCCAGGTGGCGTTTCCAAACGCTCCTGGGACGTTCTGGCGTAACGCCCGTGTTTAATTCCCAGATGATCTTTTCCAGCTCCCGGATTGTCGTTACTTCTAGCGAACTGGTTCTTTCCTTCTCCAGCCCCGCGGAACTCTTGCTGGCCTTCTTGTTTTCTCTCGGGAACAAGTTTTGATTACTCACCGGACCCTTGTCGCAAGAGTGCCCTGGTTTCGGGGCCTGCGCCGTTACACCCCCTCGGAAATAGCGCCCTCCATCATGATCCCCTCAGGAGTTTCTTCTCCCTGACGTATTCCAGGAAACCCTCGGTAGGTATTTCCGGAGATTGAACCCCCGGCCCGGGGGAACGTCCTCAGTAAACCTTCACTGAGTCCTTGGCGGACCTCCCCCACGTGCAAAGCTTCATTTAGGAAGAACAACCTCGTCCCCCCCCGGAAGAATACCTTTACACCAGGATGGCGTAGCGGGTCGCCCTTAGTCTACTTTTCCCTCGATGGGTTCCAGCCGTAACGGTTCTAAAGATCGGGAAGAGGCAACGATGTCGTTTCTTGGCCCCTTTTTTTATTGCCGTTTTAGCGGACTTTTCTCGGTTTCTGTCCTCTTAGGAAAGTGACTCCAAGTAGAGCGGCGCCCCCCTTGCCCTTCAACGTCCGGCGTAGGGAAGAAAGCTTTCCTTGTTTAACCCCCCCCCCCCCTACCCATGAACCTTTCCTTGATTTTCCGCTTTTTGAAGCGCCGGTGCTGAAAGTTCTTCTTTAGCTTGACCCCTTTGGAGTCCTTCCCCGAGGAGGACGACTAGTCCGTTCCCAGGTGATTCTTCCTTCCCCGTCAGCAACGTCGTTTCCCTTTGGCCGACAACATTTTTTTCGTCCCAGGAACCATTTATGTTTCCTACCCCTTTTTTTGCCGAAGGTCATCCCCGGAGGCAAAAACTCCGAAGATTACGGATCCCAACTTTTAATTTTTTTACCTCGGAAATCTTTCCCACCTTCATGATCCATTGATGGTAAATAGGTCCTAACACCCCTACGAACCCCCCCCCC
>Ga0179593_1438911_pt1 | contig 17269 bp, 12 predicted proteins | sample CZODoug2_1_08_16_FD_185931 | JGI IMG/M metagenome (GOLD analysis project Ga0179593, IMG submission 185931) | Vadose zone soil fungal communities from Angelo Coast Range Reserve, California, USA - CZODoug2_1_08_16fungal (PacBio error correction) | ecosystem: Environmental > Terrestrial > Soil >... | reverse complement strand
CCTGCTCCTGCGTTTTTTTCCCCAAAACACGGTGCAGACTTAGGTGGCCTCCGTTTAGGTGTCCACCATCCACCTTGTCCGTCTTGCTGGACAGGCGCACCTGTCGGTGCTTTTTCCTTTTTTTCCGCGTTCCCCAGAGTTCTCGGTTTCGGCTTACTTACCAGTTTTCCCCCAAACCGAGCCGCCGTCTGTTTTGTCTGGAGTCTTGTGGCCACTGAGTTCTTTTTTTTTTGTTGTGTTTTTTGTCGCCCATTTTCTCAGATGCGATAATCTCTTTGGGTTTTGGACTCTCACGCGACTGTTTCGATCAAGTGGCTTTGCTCCTGTGATCGACACCTTTTGAACTTTTCGCAAAAGGGCCTGTTGTTTCGAAAGACCACTACACCCTTAGCTAGGTTTTGTAGCCACCCTTATCTCTCTCTTTTCCCCCCTTTCAATACACCCGTGTTGTTGGTTCTATCTTATATTTTGGTGACGAAACCTACCCCAACTAATGTTTTTTCCCCAGAGGAGACACCAATCCCCTTGCGCGTCAGCAAGTTCCGCTCAACTCTTTCTCCCCTCCGTACTCGGACTCGTAATGACTTCTCTCCAACTCCGCCCCGCCTCACGTTATCGTCCTAGGTTCGCTTTCCTGCTCCCCGAGGCTTCCCCAAGAGGCATCCCCTTCCACAACCGACGGCGTGCTTCGGAGTTTCTCCGCTGGTTCCGGTCCCATTGTTTAACCCCGAGCTCTCCTCTTCCCCCCAGAGAAACAGACACTTGAGGCCGGTCCAGTCATTTCCTGTCGGTTATGGTGTCGGTCCCCCCAACTGACCGCCGTAGACCCCCCGGCCCTTTTTCTTAAACTTGTGGCAAACCTCCGAGCAGGGTATTCCTACAGGCCCTACCTACCCGGCGGGCGATGTGCCCCGAGGTTCCGTCCCCAATTTGTCAATACCGCGCATATTTTTTTTTTTCACGATGTTGCCTTTTCCCCCCCCCTGACTTCTTTTGGCCCCCCCGAATTACTGTGATTGACCTTTCATCGGTCTGTCTCCCCACCATGCGAGCCACCTGCCCCACGACTGCAGCCTTGTTTCCCCCTGGCCGTTTCTTGGAGCAGCAGTGTCTCGTACCACTGCGGTGATGTTTTCCTTTCTCCCAGTTCGACGCGGAACGTTTTTGGTACCTCCTGCCTTTTTTTAAAATTCTTTTTAACACCGTCGACTCCCTCTCACCCTTAGCAACCGTTCCCTCACCCTTTTTTCCTTCTCTTTCCAGGTACCCTGTCTCTTCAGCGTTAGTTTCTTTTCCCCACATACCTATAAGTTTCCCTTCCGAAGATGTCTAGTGGGTTTAGCATCCCTTTCTTTGCCCCTTTGGCCAGAGTTTGATCTTCAGCCACGTTCTGGATTCGATGCCCTCTTCTGTACGGGAGTACCTATGGCCCTTTCCCTCCAAGTCATCACACCCTGGTTCTGTCACGGAGCGTTTTTTTGTTGTCGTCCCCAGTTCCCAATCGGCTTCTTGCGTTCATCCTCCTTCTTGGCAGCTTGGGAGCGCCCCTCCTTGCTCCCCTTGGTGAATTCACTGGCTCTCTCCTGTGGATCGCCGGCTTTCTTTTTGTACTTTTTCCACCCGGACCGAAGATTTGAGCCCTGTGGCCGAATCGGGCGTTTCTCCTTTTTAATTCAGGGACCTTTGGTTAATCCTTGTATGCTTCAAACTTCTGTGTTTTATGAACCCCCCCCCTGTCACCAATTTTTTTCCGCTGTGAGGATTACGATCCCCAAACGCCCTTTTCTCTCTCAACCTACCTTAGCATGCCACGCGTTTGCGTCCTTTCCTCGGCAGGGCGCTCTCTCCTGCAGTCCGCGATGAAAGCTCAGCACCTCTTCCAATACCCTGCCCCCCTTCCGTGTCCCTTTCCTTCCGATAGTCAGGTGCCAGTGACAGACGGTTTTTCCCTTTTACCGATTCACACCTATTCCTTTTCGATTTCGTGTTTCCTTCGCGCCGGAGGACAATTGATGGTCCTGGATTTTGGTCCTGATGGTCTATCTACTCACCATGTTTCCGAGACCTCTTCTTCCCCCCGGAGAATCCTTTTTTTGAGGGTCGTGCCCTCGCGATCAGAGTTTTTGCGCGCCGGCCACACGCCACTTAGTCCGCGCTATCCCGCCGGTGCGTGAGTCGGTTCGACTTCTCGCCTCCCCCTTCTTCCGGTTGGATTCGTTTCAGAGTGCAACCCCTTCCCTTTCTTCCTTATCCGTTTTCAAGATCTTTGCGGTCCTCCCCTCTTTCCGATTATGTCTGACCTCGCGCATTCGCACCACACAACCTTAGGTTTCGCCCCCAACTCATAGATGATCGGCGTTCTTTTGGTTTGTTTTTCCCTCTTTTCCCTTTCAAACGCGGCGGCCAGCTGCGCTCTTTCTTGGACTCCCCTTAGTGCCCGAGTCCGGCGTCGCTGGTTTTTTTCCTTAAGGAAAATCTGGTTTTCCGCTGGCAACGATCGCGAGCCGTGAGACGGGCGGTTCCTTTTTTCATTACTTGAGCTGAGGCCGACGCCGGGTCACGGTGGTGGTGCCCTGTTACAAAGCCGGGCCGGTTCCCCCCGGTGGCTTTTTCTCTGGGCTCGGCACAACGCCCACTACCACAGATCCCCCGCTATTCTTTTTTTCCCCCGAGTTGACAAGGTCGCACATTGCATCCTAGCCTTTCTTTTTTCTGATTAGCGGCCGGGTGGTTCTTACAAACTCATCTACCTCCGCTTTTCCGAAACGTTCCGCAAGCTTGGTGCACCGAGAGGGGTCTTTTCTGATTAGTTTCCTCCTAGTAGTTTTTTTTCGCCGAAACTTAACGTCGTCCTGTTGGACGTGTTCTGCCATTTCTCTGATTCCCACCAATCTCAGCGGGCGTTATTTTCCCTTTTTCGCGTTGCCCTCCCCTCTAAATTTCCCGGGGTGGTCCCCTTCCTTTGGTGGGTTCGCGTTAGGCGCTTTTTTTCCGCGGCGGGAGTCCCTTGCCCTTTCAACTTCCTATCGACGAGCGTAGCCCTTACCCCTTTCAACTTCCCTTCTAATATGGTCTTTTCTCACTCCGTTCGTTTCCTTTCTCCTGCCTGAAGCTCAGTGACGACATTTTGACCCCCCCCCCTTCCAAGTACATCGGTGCCCCCCCCCCCCTTCCTCTTTCAGATTCGCCCCTTCTTTCGTCCTGAGGCCGCCACCCGTTATCCAATGCACTTTTCTCCTATTTTATATATGATGGCTATCTTTTTTTGAAGGTTCGTCCCCCGACTATGTCTGAATTCTTCTTCTCCCTCCTCTCCCCAAAGAGAAGTTCTGATGGTCGTTTCCCCCTGCTTTATTAGTCCCACTCTCGATCTGCAATTATCAAGGCTTACGAGAACCTTTAGTTGCGTAGTTACCCCTCAATCTTTAGAGGGCCTTTGACCCCCCGTATAGAGTTTTGAGACACGGTCGGTTTGATTACCATTTAGTTCTGGCCTTCTGCCCCTCGCTGCCCCCCACTTCAAGACACCGGCTCCCCCCGTGCCTCACCACCCTCCGCGCTGGAGGCCCTCGGCTCTCCTGTCTTCTGACTGACCCCCCCGCTCTACCCTCTTGATCTGGGTACCCCCAGCTCACGGGCAAGGGAAGCCACCTTACTGATCGCTCTTGGGCCGGCGTCCCACTCCGCCAGCCTGACCACTTTGATCCCCTTCTTTCCCCCGTTGATGAACCTTCGGAAAGTGAGGTTATGTTTCAGCCCCACCCCTCTTCCCTTTCCTGACGCGAACCCACGTAAGGGATTCTTTTTAGGTTTGCGACTTTCCCCACTCGTGCCAACCCTCCGTAGTCTTTTATTTTGATCTGTAGTGGGGTTTTTCCCCCCTTGAGAACGTTACAACGTGCCAAAAGCTTTTTTTTGTACCTGCTTTTTTAACATCAACCACCCCCAGTGACGCCGTCTTCATACCGATGAAGCGAAAGCTGCTCATTATTTGCCAGTTTTACCGTATTCTGCGACTGTTCCATCTCACCAAGAACCGGCACCTTTTTTCCTTTGGGACCCCCACCGCTTCCCTCGCCTTTCTCTCTCCCTCCGTTGTTAGGTCGCACGTGCAGGTTGGCTTCTGCGTGGCCCTGTGTGCATCTACTTCTTTCCCAACAAGCAATCGCATGACCAATGCCTATCTTTGTTGAAAACTTCGGTTGTTGGGCGGAATGCGCGATTTTCCTTCCTACTGTTGGTCTGGAGCGATAAATGCTTCTCTGCCCCCTAGGAGGGAAACTTTCCTGCTGTCCGCAATCCACGCCGTCGAAATTTTTTTTACTGTCTCTTCTTCCCTCCCCCCCAACCGCGTTCTCGCGGACTACGTTTCCCTTTTTTCCCCCCCTTTTCGACCGCGAATATGGGCACTACCTCCCCGTAAAGTTTTCAGTCCCGCGGTCGGCATCGAGTCTCTCTTACCTCTTGGTTTCTGAGGCTTTCTTTTCTGCGACCCTCCGTTACGCATACCCAGTCATCCCTTCCTCTCCCTTGTCCTCCGCTCCAGTCGGCCCCCGGTTTCTGCTTTAATGATTGAAACCTTTCACTCGTCATTTTTTTGCAATCGAGCTTCTCCAGATTCCGGTCTTTTTGGCTTCTTCAGATTGTGCTGTTAAGAATTGGTCATCGCGACCTTCCCCCCTGTATCCTATAGCGCCGCTAGAGACGCTGAAACGCGAAGTTCTTTGCATTGTTTCGCTGCTCCACGTTCTAGTAGTTTTCATGCGTTGCTCGCTTATGAAGCAAACTTTTCGTTTTTTTTCCCCTCTTGACGTTCTCCTCTTGCGCCGACTTGCGGGATTTTTCCCCCTTTCTCTGTGGCCGATTCTTTTTTTCGGGCCGCCATTCCTATTCGGAATGGCTCCTCGTCGCGCTGCCGGTCAACGACTCCCGGCTATTCCTAGAGTTCTTTTCCCAGTCGCCTTCCTTCTTGACCTTGACGAGGCCTAATCGCTCTCGCGTGGCTTTCTCTACTAAGGGTGGAAACTGTTAGACTCGTCCCGCCGATCCCCTTGTTATCCTGTTGTGGTGTGCTTACTTCGAAGTGCCCTCTGTTATAAGACGGGCCGCCTTAGCATCTGTCTTTTTAGCCGTTCTCTTTTCTTCCCGATCCATCTTAGTCCAACCGTTCACGCAGTCCTTCTTCCTCAATTGAGGCCCGGAAGACTTCGACGGTGTCCCATCTTTTGTACAAGTAGCAACGACCTCCTTCTGCAGGTCTTCTTCCCCCTTCCAAATAATCCTGAACCCTGGTGACTTTGCTGAACCTTTTTTTTTTTCTTTCGTGAGCGTTTTTTTGCGTTGGTTCTCCGTTCCCCCTCTGAGTTGTTCCGTTTTGGTTTTTATCACTTCACAAGAATTTTTGGTGCGGACCTGCTGCGCCATCCCGTCAGTGACGTGTGCTAAGCCGTTTCGGTTGGCTTCTTTTCCTGAATTGTGTTTTGTCGCCTTAAAAGTCTCCCTGATATCCCCCTGTACCTATTTTTCAACAAAACCGTTTTATTTCTGTGCTGGCTTCTTCCTTCTCCGTGGTAAGAAGCGCGAGGCCCTCTCCTCTTCCTGTTGGACTTGGTATGGAGGGCTTTGGACCCCCCCCCTTCCTCTGAGTTGAACATTTGTCAGAACGTTTCTTTTCCCTCCTTCAGTGATTTTTGCATTCCCCCCTCAACGGAGTCAGGTCTCTGACCTTTCCTCACCGGTAGGTTTTTTTTTGGTAGGCCTGCGACTCCGGTCCGTTTCGTGACCACCCATCGTGATAAACCCCTCTACGCGTTTTTTGTTCTTCGTGATTTCCTCTTTACCTCCCCTCTTTTTGTATTGCCGGCGAGTCTTTTGTTTACCCTGTGGATTCGGCCGACGAGCGGGGCCGATCCAGTGGCTTTTTTGCTTGTTCCTAGCCCGGGATTTAAAGTTCCCTTTTTTCTTCTACCTACCTAAAAAAGACTTGAGCTTTAGGGTTAGTTTCCTTTACCCCTTCCTTTCTCCCTCTATTTCTCCCTTGTTTTTTTTTATAGAGATATTGAAGCTTTTCCTCCCAGACCCCCAGGTGTTTTCGTTTTATTTTTCGCTCCAATGCCCCCTTTCTCTCCGCATTGCGAGCACAGCGTGAGCAGACATGATATTCCTTTTCTCTTCAATGTAGTCGAGTCACCCCGCCCCTCCCATTCGACAATCGGCCCCCCCGAACCGTCTGCGCCGCTCGCCCTCCACCCCAACAAAGCCGGCGGCCGCATTTTTTCCATTTGATCACGCTGGCGGTACACCTAACCCTAGCTGCCTTACCCAGAGCCCTTCCCCCGTTGCGTCTCCAAGTCAGCCTTGACTTGTGCTTTGTTTCCCCCTATAGGACTTAGGCCACTATGCACTTGGGGGTGTTTCCCCCTCCTCTGCCAGTTCTCCCTACACTTTGAACTCAAGCCCTCCCCTTCTTCAGGTTGATGGACTAATACTTCGTTCCTACGCGGTAGCCTAAGCCGTTACTCCTATTCCAACAGCATGTTTTTTTTGTGTCCCCCCCCCCCCCTCCTTTTTTAAGGTTAGTTCTTTCAATCCTTTCTTCTCCCCCCCAATTAGAGCCACGTCCCCAACAGAGACTCGGCTCATACACCCTGCCGTCTCTCTGTGAGCCCCTAGGCGCTCTGCTCTTTCTGTTGTCATTTTCTTTCCCCCTTACTTCAAGGGCGACCCGTCTCAGGTGGTCACCCCCCCTCTCCCTCCTGCCCACCAACTCGTAGTACGTCTCAATGCGAACCCCTTTACCTAGGTTTAATGAGTCTTGACGTTCTTATTCCTTCTGAAGTTTTGTCACCTGATTACTTTGTCACTTCGAACTATTTTTTTCTTTCCTTCCATGAGGATCCATTCATGGCTGGAGGTGGCTTAGGGGCTTCCTTCCGAACGTATTGATCCATGCCTCTTGCGGTCCAGTAAGGCGACGCATTTGCCATTCTAGCCACCAAATTTTTGTCTTCGCCGATCTTCGGTCTTGTCGGCACTCAGTCACCGCTCTATTTTTTTTCTTCTCCATACCCGACGGGGCGTTCCTCCTCTCCCTAGCTTCTCTACCGGCGACTGGTCCATGGCTAGATCCTTTCCTCTCGTTTCCCCAGTTGATACGCTGTCAAGCCTTTTCTGACCTCCTTTCCCGTTGGCCCGGTTGAAAGTCCGGGCACTCCCCCCTCTTTTCTCATTCCGTGGTCTTGGCAAGCTTAGCAAATTCTCTTCCACCCAACGTGATGATCCCGCGATCCCCCTTTTCACACGACGGTGCTAGCCTCAACCGCCTCTCCTACTCGTTTTCCTGTCCACTGCTCTATTCGTCTATCAGCGAATTTAAGCATTTCGCCTATGGCCCCTTCTTTCAGCACCTATTCATAACTTCCCCAGAACGGGACTCTTGTTCTGTCCCCCCCCTGGCATTGAATATGAACGCCCCCTTTTCCTTCCAGATTCAGCCGAGACAGTGCGACGTGTGTTCAAGGTCTCGGTCCCTTCTCTTCCAACTTGTTTTTGTATGGAGGGATTAATGATTATCCTTCCTCGACTACAGCTTTTCGCGCGCTCTCGTCCGGACCGCGCTCCCCTTTTCTTTCTTCGTGCCAGATTGAGCGGACTTCCCCCCCCCGCCCCTTTTCCCAAGAGACCCGAGTTTATTTTTTCTTCGAACCCCCTTTTCACCAGATCGTGAGTCGTGTTCCTGCTTTCCTTTGTGACTACTTATTGTTTTTGATCCCTTTCCGGTGGTCCCTTCCCTTCTTTTTTTTCACCAGGCTCAGCCCGAGGTGCACCTGATGAGTCCACCTCTCGATTCAGCCACCACTCGAAGATTTCTCCAGAATTGGTGCCCTGGTTTCCGGTCAATGCGGATAGCGGTTGCCCCCCGATTTCATACCCCTGTTGGTCTGACTCCTTCAACCTTCCTCTAGTGCGGGACTTTCGGGATCCCTGAGTTTTTTTTTTTCAGGAGCGTCTGGGGTTCTTCCCGTGTCATGGCTGGGGGTTCGCTGTCCCTACGCGAGACGGTCCCTACTTTAACCTTTTTGAGGCGGCGACGGATTTCGATTCCTTAGTTCCCGTCTTGTGGCTGTTAACCCCCAGACGACGACGCTTTTCCACCACCGTTTTGAGACTTTCCCGCGGGGTCAGTCCCCAACGCCCACCTCCAATCAACCCTTTCTATGACTCCTTCTTTGTGTTTCCCACGGTCGAAATCTCTAGCAGTTCCTTGTCGGCTCTTTGGGTGTTGGCGACACTTCTCCTACTCCTCTTTCCCCTCCCGGTTAAGACTTTTTGGACCCTCCTCGGGGTCTCTCTCCTTTTGGTCTGCGCGGTCGTTTCTTCCCTTCGTCAGCTATTAGCGTGTTTGGAAGTGCTTTCCTTTACCCAAAGCATAAACTCGCTCGCGATTTTGGCTCCCCCGGGTCCTGCTATTGTCCTTCCGCCCCTCCAGGGGTTGCTTCCTCCTTTTTTTGTTAGCCCCGTTATTTCTGGCAGCGGGCGGTCTCTCTTCCCTCACTCATTTTCGTCAGCTCCTTTTTCCCCCCTCCCTCTCTCATATTGCGGTCTACGCAACTACAGCGCCTAACCTTCTTTTCCTTCATCCTCTCCTGTGAAATCCGCAGGGACATACCACATGACACTTCCTTCCTTGTGTCTCTTCTTATTCAGAATTTCGCCCACCCTCTTTCCCTTCTGCTCAGTTAGTCAAGCCCATCTTTCTTTCCTTTTCCCCCTCTTTTTTTTTTTTGCGATCTTTCTGATGGTCTTCTTCCCTGGTGGCCGATGGCTCTTCTGTTTGGCCCGAATTCTGATCGCCGGAAGTAATCTCTCCTTTTCCATGGTGGTCGGCTGTTTTGTCACTGGCGATTCTGCCTTCTTCTGCTCTCTAACTTCTTCTGGTTGATAGACCGCATCGTCTTTGCGGCTTTTCCCTTCTTTTTCGATTCCAATGTAGGCTCCTTTCGTTTGCTTTCTTCTCCCCTCCCCCGCTCCCACCCCAAGTAGCCGAAGGCTTGACCCCACCCCTTTTCTTAAGACAACCCGGTCGGTGGGCCGATGTCTTCCATCGGCTCGAAGGGGTCGGTTTCCCGCCGGCCGCGTCGATTCTCTTTTTTAATCCCTTCCTCGGGCACGAACCTTCCAATGTAGGCTTCCGGGGCCGTTTAGGCCCCGGACGCGCTTACCACGATCGCTCTCCCGTCTTGTTCTTTCGACAGTTCTTCCGCGGATTTTTTTTCTCCTTTTCCCCCTAACCCCACCAGAGGCCGCGACTACGACCCACTCCGGTTCTCGCGGCAGTGACGTCCTTTAGACTACTTTTCCCCGAGTCGTCAAGAGTTTGGATTTTCCAAAACGGTTTTTGGGCTTTTTTTTCTTTGCCTTCCCCTCCCGCGGTTCCCCCCTTCCAACATCTTGTTGTGGAAAAACGTAGTCGGGGTCACATTCAACACCCACCTTTCCAGTTCCGGCCGCGATCCGTCTCCCCTCCCGTCAGCCCCCCCATGGCCCGCGCCGGCTTCGTGCTGTTTCAAGCTGCCTTGGAACCCCCCCCTCACCTTCCAAATTGTCTCCGGGAACCAAACCGCGCCTCTCCGTTAGTGCCTCCCCTGGTTGTATTTATTCCCCCGTACGTTATGTAAGGTGCCGGTCCCGGTACTTTTGCCCCTTTAGAATCTGTCACCCCCTAATAGCTCTTCCCCACGATTCTTTCTCCCTTTTTTTGGTTTAATTCGCTTTTCCTCTCGACGCCTTTTTTGGAGCCTTTCACATTCTTCTACGAGGAAGTTTCCCCCCATGCTTTCGTAATCGATGCTAATTGAAACTAGTTACCGATGTAAAGTTTAGACCCCACACCCTAACCAACACCCTCCTGTTCTTAGATTCTTCCCCGTTAGGTTTCCCTTAGAGCCAGATTTATCGAGCTCTTCTTGGCACCCCAGAACCTAAAGGTTTTGTCTTCCTCCCAGGTAGGCGAATCTTCATGAGCTCTTGACCCAGATGTCGTCGAGGAGGATTAAACCTTCCCATACGGTACACCCTATATCATTGCTCCGGTCCCGCAGATCCAGCGGCCGGTCTAGCTGCGTTCATCCTTTGAACCGGCGCGTTCAGCTGTCCCCCCTGCCTATCCGGACCACGATTCCGGTCTGGGTAGTTGTCTTTTTTCGCGGTTGTGTCAGAAGTTGAAGCTTTCTGCCCTGCTCATGGGTTGCGCGGCCTAAGACTCGAATTCTCTCCAACGGTTAAGTTTTCGGGCCCCGCTTGATCTTTTCTTGAACTCTGTTGGCTCTTTTTCTGTCACCTTCACTCTGACCCCTTTTGTGGAGATGCTTTTCTCCAGATTTGCGCTCCCAGAGGATTTGCCCCGACGTTCCCGAGACTTTCCCAACGGGCGCTCCGATCGGACATTCCATTTCCGATCTTTGCAGTCCGCGATTCCCTTCTTTTTTTATCCAAGGGGGCAGTCGCCGTCTCGGGCGTCTTTTTTTTTCTCCGGCCCTCAACTTCTTTTTTCCATAACTAGTTTCTGCGAGTTCTTAGTTCCCTGGTGTAAACTTTTTGCGTGTTTTCCCTTTCAGCCTATTCATGGCGCAGTCCAATGGTTTTTGTGATGACGTCGTCTATTGCCTTGTTCGGAAGGGCTAGTTCTCTAATCCACTTCTTTTTTCGTCCGCGGCCCTAGGTCGTTCAAAGTTTTCACAACGAACTCTTCACTCATTGCACTGAAGACCCCCCCTCTTTCGACGTGTTACCCCCTTCGTCTTTTTGGAATGCTAAACGACGCGCATAGCCGGTCTTCTTACCGTCAAGGACTTTTCCCTTTTCACCCTGTGAAGTCTTTTTGCCCGTTTTTTCTTCCTGTGTAGAGCTCGAATGAGTGTTGTCTCTTTTCGCCCTTTTTACCTGCGGGTCTTGACGTTTTCTCGCGTGTGATCACCTGACCAGCACGCCTTTGTCTTGACTGAATCTTTCCCCTCTCGACGGTCCAGTTGTTCTCAGTCGTGCTCTTTTTTCCCCCCCTTTTGACTCGAATGTGTGATCTCCGACCCGATTCCCCTATATCACTTCCTTTGTTGTCCCAAACCATTCTTTTCTTGGTCAAACCCCATCGTGCGTCTTGTCTTCCGGAGAGTTGAGGCCGTTTTTCTCATACGAAGCCTTCCCTTCTTTCTGAGTGCCCGGTATTACGCCCGGTGAGTTTCCCCCCCCCCCCTGTCATGAAACTTGTGGTCACCTTTTAGTCCGGAGTTCCCACCATCACTTTTTTTTTTCTGAATCACGTTCGGTAGCTGGTGCGTCTGCCTGTAAGATGCTACGTTTGTTTACCGGCCCTGCTTGCTAAAACACACGCCAGCCTCTTCGTTTTTTCGTGTGTCTTGAGTTCAGTCCTTACTAACGGTCGACCTTTGGCGACATTCGGGCTCTCTATGCTGTTTACCTCAGTGGCGCGAGTTTGCCTCGTCCTTGGCTCTTCCGTGGTGTTCTGCGACTCCACCTCGTTATAGACGCAGGTCCGCTCCCAATTGCATTGTTCTATTGGTTTGACGCGCCTACCCCCCTCCCCCCTTTAGCGTGTCGCACCCATATTTTTTCTTCTTCCCGTCATATTGTTGTTGTTTTTTCTTGAGATCTTGTAGAACGCAATGAAGCTCCAGGTGGTTCGTTGTCTTTTGAGCGCTCGAGGTCCCCCATGACATGATCCCTCCGCAGGTGCCTAGCACCGCCTTCTTTTTTTAAGAAACCGGCCGTGACCTCTTTTCGTGCGTCCAATCGGAGTCCCCTTTTCCAGGTTTTCCTCGTTCTTCCATGTTTGACCCTATGTCCTCCCTCCCAATCCACCCCCCGGCCGTTATTGATTTTTTGGTGCTCCCCCCGTTTGGCAGTTTTATTCTTTCTCCCCCAACTCTCTCGAAGGCAATTCACCCAGAGCACCCACCGGGCTTTTTTCTCTTCCCTCCATCCGTTTCCCCCTTTTTTTTTCTGGTTTTTCGGACCGCTCACTTAGGCCGACGTTCTGAAAGTTTTTCCACCACCCTGCCTGAGCCGGCTGAATGAACCCACACTGTCACTCCATCCGGAAATCCTGCGTAGATGTCCCCTCTCCGAACCGCAGACATCGCACCCATCCGAACCTCTTTTCCGACAACACTTTTCTTTGGCCACCCTCCTTCGTTTCGCTCAGGGTCATCCTTTTCTCCCCAACCTTTCTCACAGGTCCACCCACCCTGCAGCGGCTTCCCCCAAGTCCTTGTTTCCGATTCTGCAAGCGCGCACACCTGATCGTTTGTTCAGTTCTTAAACCGCGATTCTTGCAGACCCGCATCTCGTGGAAACGGGCTCGCGTTCCACCCTTTCGTTAACTGGAACAGGAGACACCTTTCCCCCCCCCCTTTTTTTTCATGCTTTGCTTTTTTCTCCCTTCCCGATATTTCGGCGTTCGTCCGACATTACACCCCTCCTCCGTGGTAAATGAGAGTGCTTTACGGGCTTCCCCTGGAGCATTCCTTTTTTAACTGTTGGCTTATCTGGCTTCCCTTCCCCTCACCCCTTGCTTGGTCGAGACCCCTTCTTCTGTAACGTCTTGGAACCTTTTTCCCTATAGACGTACCTCCCCATCCCGTATAGTCTTCCTTTTTTGCTTTTTCAATCAGCACCCCCTTTCGCTTCTTCGCTCCCTCCTCGTTCTGGAGTTTTTATATTTAACCTCCCTTCTCCTCTACTTAGATCTTTGGACCCTCGGACTTCGTGTTTTGCCTTTCCCGACGCCGCTGGAGCCTTTTTTTTCCGCATATTCCTGCGCCTTGAATGCCGGTTCCCCGTCCTGATTTTAGTTCACGCTGGTGGAGGCCAGATGGAGAACTAATTCCCAAAACTTTTTCTCGTGTCTTAACTCTTTTTTTCTTTCCACTCCGCGGATCTCTACCCCGCCCTCGCTCGTTGAGTCCTGTCTTGGGCCCGTCGAGCTGCCTGAGAATTTACCCCTCTTCCTTCTTTCCGACAAAGCTTTCATTTTTTCCAACAAGTCCTTTTCCCTTTTCGTAGCGCCCTTGTTCCGCGACCGCGGTGCCCCGAGTTTTCCCATCCTCTCCAGGATTTGCGCCTGACGGATCCCCCTTGTTCTTCCCTTACCCTTTCTTTTCGCTACTCGATTATCTCCTCCGAATACCGGTCTTAAGAGAGCCTGATGCTCTCCTTGGCCGACACACCCTTTTTTTGTGACCTCGCTCTCAGTCTGTGCATTTGATTAAACGTCCACGTATTCCCCCTCTAATCACGGACTTATGCTTTCTGTCTCTTTCTCCACTTTCTCGTCTCTCCTTCTGGTCAATTGAATTTCCAATCATTTGCTTCCCCCTTTTAATCCGTTGGCTCGAAGACTATGAATTTCCCTCCCTTGCTTCTCATTGATCAACGTCCAAACCATCTTTCTCAAAGCACCTCTATGCTCTTTGCGGGGGTCCCCTCTTTTTCTTCCTTTTGCCAGTCGTCATTAAGTCTCTTCTTCTCCCCCCCGTGGCGGGAGGCCGAGTACTGAGTCATCGATGGTTTTTCCTTAAATCTACCCTGGACGGGGTCCGCTTTAACCTCTCGCCGAGTTCGCTTGCATTGGCGAATTCTTTTTTCTCCTGGCGGTCGCCTCCCTTTTACCGGGGTTTTTGTCCATTTTTAAACACAGCTGAAGAAGGCTGGTAAACACCCCCACGTGTAGTGTTTTGGGTCAAGGAACCCCCCCCCCTCCCCCCCGATCCGACGCTTCTGGTTTTTTCCCCTCGTCTCCAAATTAGCCCTGTGCGCGAAAGCCGTGGTCACCTTTAGTCCCGTGAGGTTGGGCTTACCACTTTCCGTCCAGACCCTGTTATCACTGCTTTTGCCTCCTCGGGTATAGCTGATAGTGGTCAGAAGCGTTTAAGCCTTCCCCCGAAACTCTATCCGGGACTTTTTTTTTTTTTCAATTGGTCCTTTCTCGGTTTTCTTCCACATGATAACTCGTCGAGGTTTCCTTCTCACCCAGTTTTCTGGCCTCCCATCTCCCAGCCAAGGGGTGTCCATCCCTTTTTTTGTTTTCGAGTCCCTTCGACGTGGTTGCCGATCTTTCTCCGTTAACACCTAATGATCTGCCGACGGTCTCAAATAGAGAGTTGGCAAGGATTTTTTCCTGACATATGCTTTCTAACCTCTTTTCAGATCCTACTTCTTTCATTCCCTAAGAGATTGCCCGTCAGCTTTCCCTCCAAACCAGGCACTCTCTATTGGGAGGTTTTGATGTCTACTTAGTCACCGTCTCGTCGGTCTTCCGACTTTACCGGACCAAGTCTCCTACATCTTCTCCATCCCAATAATAAGTTTTGGTTTCTCTATGATGGTACTTGTTTTCTGCCCTTCCTGGGAAGCTTCCCCTTTTGGTTTTAGTTTACCTCATTATTACGGAGAGTCCCCCCCCTCTCGGGTCACTTTTTTCGGTCTTCCTAGTCAAATGGATCTTCTTCCTATCGGATCTCGTACCATCTTATCCGTGACTCTTTACAAGACATAGTATCTCCGACCATTCCTATTGCTACTCTCTGCGATAAGTTATCTGCCTTAGTTCCCGGCGCCCCCTGCGGGAAACCCTGTCTCCTTCATGATCCCCCCCCACCATGGATCCATCCCCCCTGTCCTTTGCAGATTGAGGACAGATTCCTTCGCACCTGGTAGGTCACTTCCGGCCTAGCCTCTTTTGTATCTTTTTTCATCACTTCCTCCCCCCAGGTCGGGACCGCACTCCAATGATCGTATTTATTTTTTCAGGTCGGTCCCCTCTTATGTTCAAAGCTTATTTTTTCGGACCTTTTTTTATGACCCCTTTCGTTCCCATCCTGATTTTAGTAGAATGTTTTTTCAGCCCCAAAGAGGATTAGACTCTCCCCCTAAGTTGATATCCTCCCATTGACCGTGGTTTTTCGACGCTTTTTTTTTTCTTCACCCGAAGGACTGAGGCATTGTTTTTCTTTGGCGTTGTTTCATGAGCAGCGGACCCACGGCAAACATGTTTTGTGTGTTCCCTTCCTAGTCTGAAGGGTGACATCCCAACCGTGCCGCGGCGTCTTCTCTCTAGTCGAACCCGTCAGCCCATGTTTCCGTAGCCGGCTCCTTTAGACGGTGGCCAGGAACCCCTCCCTTCCCATTTTGCTTCGGGAACAACCCCCCCAGCGCGTCACTTAATCGTCCGCCCGCCCGGTGAGTCCCTCACGAGCTAAGGGGGAGTTTTTGTCTGGTTCTCCCTTTCTACTCCTGTGCACCTCTCCGCCGTTCAAATAAAGATGCTTGGCTACGTTTGTTGTTTTTTTCATCAGGGCGCTTTTGTCCAAGTCTCCGCTCGGGGCGGAGTCCTTTGCCCCCCCTCAGGCGCGAGCCATGATGACACGGGATCCCCATTCTTTTTGACACTCTGTTTACGAAGACCACCCCTCCCCTTCTGCCCAGAGATGCACGTTTGCCGCCCCCACCTTTTTTGCTCGGGCTACGTGGCCTTTTTCCAAGTTTCTCACGCTGCTGATATCGAGGGCACCCCCTCAAGAAGGTTATTTTCCGCTTTCTGCGCCCTATATACGGACCCCTTCTTCGCCTACCATCTGTCACCAGCGAACACTCGCGCCACGCATTACCCCCTTTTTTATCTGTTGCCCGTTTGTCCTCTCTTCCTTCGTGAATGCTTCTGTTTTACTCTTGTCCAGCCACCGCGGTCAATGGCACCCTCCCCCCTCTTCTCCCTCCCCCCAGATTCGGTATTGGTTGTGCTGCTTCCGCTTGTCTTTAAAGCAAGTTTCACGTCGTCCCGGGCAAGGTTGGATCCCTCCTCCTCAGAGCGATTTGCATTTTTAACCGCTTTATGATATTGTTTCCTTATTGATCACTTCGTCTTTGGACGAGTTTATGACCGCACCTCTCAACCCCCCTTGGTGTTCCTAGGATTAAAAGTCGGTTTTCCCCCATTATCCAACTCGAAGGTTGGAACGTTTACTTTTCCACTTTCTCCTGAATCCTTAGTCCACTGGGCTTCCCTGCTTTTTAGACCATGCCCGTCACGACGTTCCAGATTCAGGATCGACCCTAGTGAACAAGTAGACGTCGCGGGAGCCGCTGTTTCCTCTGCTAAAATCGCTAATCGCCCTCTTTTGCAGGGCTGTAGATGAGCCTCGTGGGCCCGTTAGTGAAGCCCCCTCTTTCCGCTCTCCGGGCGCCAGCACCTTGTTTGGTTCTCTTTTCACGCTCTCGTGCATAGTGACGCCCGGACGGTCGACGAGGGGCATAGAAGAAACCCAGACCTAACTGTGGGCGCCTAACTTAGATGCCGTTTTAACACCGGGGCAGAAATCGGACAACCAACGGGCTTGAAGAAGACATCTCCCTTAGGATACAACCGTCGTACTCGTACGGTTAGCCAAAGAAGAAGCTTCATATGCCCAGGACTTCCAGTAACGACTACTTGAACGTTTTATGCGGTCCCTTTTTTTCCGATTGCTTAGGTAGACTATCGGGGTGTTACGTTTCCTCGGAAGGTGACCAAAAGCCTTGAGGTCGGAACCGGTCGGGGAGTCTAAACCTGCAACGACCCGCGAAGCGTACTCTACGACTGAACCATATCTAGGAAATTTCCTTCTAATCCCCCGCCTGTGGTTTTCCGGTGTCTCTCATGTTTTGATAGCCCCCACACGATTCACCTCTAAGTAATTCTGGGGAAAACCCACAACATTCTTTTGATTGTCCACACATGGTTTGGGGGTTAGGGCTGAGGCTGCCGGCTGGGACTTTTTACTTGGTCTTAGAGGCCACGTAATGACTGACCTTCTCGTGTGGAGCCTAGGCGATGGTCCTCAATCTTCTAGAGTTGAACACCGGGGAAGCAGTGTTCAATGTCTACGTCGGCTTGAATCACACCAATAAAAGGGATTCTGATGACCTTCTATTGCGGTTGCGAGGCTTACAGGCCCGTCACGGAGCTAGTTCGGATACCTTACTTTTACCCAAAATACGTAAGTCAGAAGGGGTTGGCGTTTATGCTCTTGTACGACTGGTCTCCCTTGTTTGCTAACTCCTCGCTCGGCGAGCTTTCCCTCTTTCTATGACTTACGGAGAAGAGCGGTCTCTCACGTGGTCTTGATTCGACTCTGTCCTAATAAGTCGGAAGCGAAATGCTCCTTGTATTAGTTGATAAAGCCGTCCCCTGGTGTTATGGTAGTTTCCCCCCCAG
>Ga0179593_1346319_pt1 | contig 17269 bp, 22 predicted proteins | sample CZODoug2_1_08_16_FD_185931 | JGI IMG/M metagenome (GOLD analysis project Ga0179593, IMG submission 185931) | Vadose zone soil fungal communities from Angelo Coast Range Reserve, California, USA - CZODoug2_1_08_16fungal (PacBio error correction) | ecosystem: Environmental > Terrestrial > Soil >... | reverse complement strand
AGAGTCTTCCTCCGCTGGGTTCCTGCTTTGGAGAATTAGTCTTTAACGAGCTGCACAACTTTTTATCTACAAGTCTCTCCTGGTATCCTTTTTTCCTCCTCTCCGACAAGGTCCCTCTTACTTTAGCTAAAAAGGGTTTCACCCTGATCTTTTAGTTCCCCGACTCACCATCGCACCTGTCAAAAGATTTTCCTCAGCATCTCACCCTTTACGGATCCTTTACCCGATCCCTTCTTCTGTTGTGTGAGAGGTCTAGTTCTAAGTTTACTTCCTGTCTCAAACGCGCTTTTTGCCTCTCTTTCGACTTCTGGCAAGGGTTTTTCCTACCCCCCTCTCCCAAAGCCGTGCCGGTTCGCTGCCGTCCCTGAGGCACCCCTCCCATCCCCCCGACCGCCCTGACAATCGCCTGCCTTCGTGACTCTTTTTTTTTCGCCCCAAGGCCTAGGCCTACGACCTCTCTTCTTGGACGAGTCCTATCAAACATTGATTCATTTTAGAGGAGATCTTTCACAGTGTTGGCTAGCACCGACAGATCTCCAGATATGATTTTAAGGTAGTACTCTTCCTTCATTTTCGGCTCGTCCCACCTACCTGTCTCGCTGGGCGCCTACCGCCTCGGTGTTCCACACCCCCTCATGAACGAACTCAGTTCAAAGTTGTGCTCACCCTACCTTGTCCCAGGGTGCGGACTCCTTTTGTGTTTGCCGGTTCCCACGGTGGAACGGCCCTCTTCCCACCGCCTTTGCTAGTGTGAGCCCGCCGGGCTCGATTGATCGGTTCCTGGACCCATGTGGAAACCTTCCTTCTGACTTTCTCCCCTATCAGCTTTCTCTTCCTTTTTTCGCAGTCGCACCGGCGGACGTATCGCTTTCTTCCCCCCCGCACTCTTACCGTGAAATCTCTTGCTCCAGTCAGGTAGAGACCTTCGCCCCAGACGCGCAAGATCAGAGTCTTCCTCTGCAGGATTCGATTGGATTTCCCACTGGACTCCTTTTTTGTTTTCATACTCTTTCACTTTTCTGGCTAGATTTGGCTACCTTTTTTTTCTTCTTCTGGCGATCCCATAAACTATTACTACAATCCCCGCTCCCCCCCCCCCCGCCCTTTTTGAGAGGCTCTTCCCCGCCACAATGCTTCTCTGCCCCGAGCTTCACTTCCTGGCCACCTGATCTACCAAGTCCACTCACCTCCCTTTCGTTCTTCGTTCCACACCCTGAAACTTCGTATGTGACTCACCACAGATGCGCCGCCCTTTAATATAGATTTCTTAGGAGGTTTGTACGCCACGAATTTTCTCGGCTTCCACGACTTCTATCTTTCTGGACTGGAGCTCTGTTAGGTGTCTCCTGATTGGTCCTCCTTTCCTTTTGACTTTTTTTTTTTTGACCTGAAAAAAAATAGCATCCTCTGCCTCTCCTGTGAAAGTAGAATTTTTTGACTTGTCCACATGTCTTGCTTCCCTCGCTGGCGAGCATGATCTCTGTTTCCTCTCCCTTTGTTTTTTACTTTTTTTTTTTTTATACATCGTTCACCCGCCTCACATGTGTATTAGTACCCTCCGAACAAGGATTTCTCACATTGTATTTAGTCTCTTCTGTCAAGAAGAACCCCCTCTTTTTTGTCTTACTTCCTTCACATCCATTCCCCGCACCGAACATTCCCTTCGTTCCCTTTCTTTCACTTTTCTTCCCTATTATTGAGTCTTTCCCTGATTTTTCCACTTCCCCCTTTTATGCACAACCCTGCCTCACCCCCTGAACTTCACTCCATCCTGCTTTTGTAATTTTTCGTTCTTCGTTTAAGTCGGTTCTGCACGGTCTTCTTACTCCTCCCCCACACCCGGCCACCCCCCCCACGATCCCGTAATCCCCCCCCAAAACCCCCCCCCCCCTGATTCCCTTTAGCAATGGTGCTCGTGTACTCGTGGCAGGTTCTGCTCTTTCCTTTTGACCTTCTCTTACTTCTTCCGTGAAAAAGCTGGGATTTAGAGACTGTTCCTTCATTCTCCTACCCCCCCCGGCTGACTCAATGAAGAGTTCTCTCCTTCTGGTATTTTGTCTTCCCTTGGCGTCCTTGGTCATCCTCAGCTGACTGCTTCTTGGTGATGGCGTTTTTCTGTATATTCTCTTTCCCTGCCCCCACGGTTTCCCATGATTCCCCGTTAAGCCCCTCCTTTTTCTGTGTATTACTCGTCGTCCTTGACTACTCTATGGCATGGCATCCTCTCTGTTAGGGTGGTCCCTATCCTTCCACTTGATTAACGGTTCCGCCTCTTTATTTTTCTGCACCAGTCACACCTCCTTTCTCCGTGTACGGACCCATTTGCTTCTTTCGTTCTTTCCTTTTTCGCCCTTGTTTCCTTTGCTCCGTTTTTGGTCATCTTCTGGTGCAGGTCCCCCGGTTATGTGAGCAAGCTTGGAGGTTTGCATGCAGGTTCTCTGAGTCCTTGCTTTTTTCCTCAGTTTTTAGTTGTGTCCGTCCCCCCAGAGTCATCGCTCCTCCCCCCCCCCCGATTACTTTCAGACTGACACTCTTCCCCCATCTCTTTCTGAACGTTTTTTATCCCCCTCCCACTTCTCTTTAGAATATAATTTTGCTCTCTTTTCCGGGTCTGACCGCGTTTTGCACTGCTTCTCGGAAGTCGACAAGTTACTTTATGTCCGTCGCAAAAAGTTTTGCCAGCCCCTTTTTCCTTTCGAACCAAGGCAACGAAGCGACTGGGTTCCTCTTTGCAGCTGCAAAGCGTAAGAAGAATTCATTCCCACCTTCGACGTGCCTGAAGAGTCTTCTTCCCCATTCTCGGGAATCCTAAGAATCCGCCACCTCGGTGTCTGCATTTTCTTCTTGACCCCCCTTATCTGCCCGGCGGCCAGCAAAACTGAGGCCCTGTTTGACCGTGTCATTTTTTTTCCCAAGAACACACTTCCCAGCTATTATCCTCCTCTCAATCATTCCCCAGTGTCTTGAAAGTTCCAGAGTGATCATTTTCCTTGACTGACCGCCTACTCCACTCCATCCATCCCTCCCCTATCTTCGGACGTCATGCCACACGAGTTCTTCCGGTACGCCCCCCCTTGAGGGAAAAATCTTGTGGCTTTAAGAGACTTCTCTGACTCGTTTTTCCAGGCCCTTTGGGACACTGATTCTTTAAAACCGTTCACGCCTTTCGTAGATAACCTCCTGCCCGCTGTTACGTAGTCCCTTGTAAAGGTCATCGCGTGTTTCTCTCCTATGTGGCGCTCCTTCAGACACCTCCATTCGTCCACGACTCCCCTCTATTAAGCTAAATTTCCTACTGTTAATTCGAATTTGCTTCTATCTCAGGGATTTACTTTTGGCTTTTCTTGCCCTTCTCCGAAGACTTGAATCCCCTCGTCCTAATTCCCCTCCATGCTTCTTTTTGTCCCTTCTCTTTTATCACACACAACCAAAAAATTTATTTCTGAACTCCTTGTACGACCCATTCTTTCACTCCTTTCTTGAAGACCTCTCTTTTTGTACCAGATGTAAAATCCCGTTTTCTAGGTACCTCCATTTTCTGCTCACCTAACCCCGGTTCAAGAACCTGTCCACACTGTCACGTGCCAGTATACTTTCCCAGGTATCCCTCTGCCGGCTCTGTTGGGGCTCCAGTGCAACTTTCCCTGACATTCAGACCAATCCTGCTTCCACTTTTCTTACCCTACCCAGGAGGGATGCCCTTCTTCCGTCTTCATAGCTCTCTCTCCCCTCTTCCTGCGACCATGCGATCTTTGCTTCTGAACCTCCCTGACCCATCTCACAAAGCGGTTTTTTTCCTTCGCGGCTCCCCTCTCTTTTCTCTGTTTGCTGGTGTCTCTCCTTCTTTCCTCGCAATTCGCTTCCCTGTCGCTCTCCTTTGACTTTTCCGTTCGCCCTCGTCTTTTCCCCCCCCTTCTGAGAGGATGCCGTTCCATCTTCGCCACCCCTCTTCTCCTTCAAACGCACGCGAGGTTGCAAATCTCTCTACTCCTTCTCCGTCTTTATCTCTTGTCGCTTTCCCGGCTACTTCCTGTTAGTCGGCTCCTGACTTCCTGCCGCGCCCCACCCCTCCCACCCTCAGATAGTCTATAACGCCTCTCACTTTAGTCTCCCCCGTTTTTCTATCCCCACGCTCCTTCTCCCTGATTCCCCCCTTTCCTGCATCAGCAACGCCCCCGCGGCAAACTGAGAGCTTCATCGTGTAAAAGTTGGCCCTTCAACAAAACCGTTTCCAGCATGAACGGTGCTTTAAGTGCGCCCCCGTTCTACCGGATTAGCATTTTGGGGTACCTAATCCGTTGAGGTACCCCATTCTAGACCTGTTCGTCCACCATGCGTTGTTTTAAGGGAGCTGGAGCTTTATCCGGACGCCTTCAATCCGTTCCCTTGTACACCCTCTTTTCCATCTCTCCCTTTGAGTGGCCTGTGCTGACCATTAGTTTTGTTTCCTATTCTCCCACCCTAAAAAACCCCCCTCCCACGGTTTTGCTCCTTCTGTACTTGCTCCCATTCCGGCAGGCCTCCTTACCCTTACTGTCTGAGCCGGCTCGAAACCCCCTCGCTTTCCTATTCGTAGTAAGAAGCCCTTTTTTGTTGATGTCTAGTAAGTTTTCCTTTCTTCCTCTATTCGTCTTTGTTTATATTGTTTTGGTAAACCTTCTTGAAGCCTCCCCTCTTACGCGCTTAGTGGAAGCCCCCCCCAGGAATCAATAGCCCCTCACCCCATCTTTCTTAAACTTTGTAATGCTCTTTCAGGTTGACCTTCTGTCACTCTTTCAGGTTGAATCTTTCTCTTAAGTCCTCAACCATTTTTTTATACCCCTCCCAGGGGTTCACCCTCTTTCCCTATTCCTGTTTCTTCTTTGTTTCAATCTATTATCTTAGTTGAGCCGGCCCAGGTAGTTGCAGGTGTCTACCTCCCTCCTCTCCACCCCTCCCAACACGCTGCGAGTGCTTCTGGAGCACGCAATTCCTTTTCTCGGCTCGAGGTTTTCTCCAGCGAGGACTTTTTTTTACTCTAATTTTGGGGTTGTGGAGTCTCCTCATCGGCATCAAACGATAATGCTGGCCCCCCCCCTTGTAGACTGAGGTGATGCTCAATGGATTTTGGATTGAGTTTCTTTCCGGATTGCCCCCCCCCACCCAGTTCCCTCGTCAGAATCAGCACTTTTTTTCGCTTTCAAACTGCCTACTCCCCAAGGCAATTCCTTCGTTGCAAAAGGTGTTACGGGGCACGTTTTTATGGAATCACCCTTCCTCCCAACCCTGCCCATTGTGACTATCCGCTCCTTCCTCTATTTCCTGGAGTCTTGGTGGAGGTTTTTCTTTCACTTTCTGGCTTACTTAAGTGAGATCCCCGTTTCTGTTTTTCTAGGCGGGCAAACCGTCTCACCCTTCAACAATTTTTCTTTGATGCATCAACCCCTGATCACCTCCCTCCGTTAATCTTTCTCTTCTCTGTCCCAAGTAATAGAAAATGCTCTCGGCCTCCCTTTCCTGAGTCTAAGAACTATTTTTCCTGCTTTCTTCTATCACCCCCGTGGATAGCGGCTGTGGTGCGATGAGATCCTCCTCCAGTTTCGTACTTTCTAACCAACGCCACTTCCTCTATCATAGTCTCGACTGCCTCTCTTCTGTTTAGGACTTATTGGTCACCTTCAGCGTCGGCTCTTCAAAACTGTTTTGCTCCCCCCCCCTTATCTCGTAACCCTACCGCTATTCTCCACGAAACCCTCTTTAAACCAGAAATGAAAGTCACCGTTTTCCTCACCTTCCGTGTCCCCCCGTTCGTCCCGTTTTTTTTTGTTTTCTTCCCCTTGTTCAACCTGTGGGACTGGCCCAAAGATGCAAAACCCCTCTAACGGTTTAGAGCCTGCGATTCTTTTGACTGGTGTGTCCTCCCTAAAGTCCGTCTCCTTTTATCCCTGTCTTTTCTAGGTCCGGTTTTCTCCTTGACGCCTTCGACGTCCCTCCTGCTTTCGTGATCCCAACGAAATGCCCGGTTGTGCCTGAACCGAGGATGGTTGATCCATCCTTCCCGACACGAACCCTCTCTCCCCCCTCCGGACTTTTACTCCTTTCCTCGCCTCCTAGAGATTCTGATGTTCACACCTTGTTTGCCTGTTTTTCTCCCCATCGGGTGCTGTCTGTTCCTATTCTGCCTCCTACTCTGATCACTCGTTTTTTGACTACTGGGTCTATCCTTTTTTCTTCATCACCGCCCGTCACTGCGCGCGTTCTGCTTCTTACAAATACGGCTATTCCTCCAACGTTGCAAGATAATTCTTTTTCCACCTGGAGGAAGGAACGTCCTATGTGGCAGGGCTGTGCTGTCCATCCTCCACGTATTGGCGACTTCTTCGCGCATTCCATTTCCCGCGTGTTTTGATCTGGCCCTTCCCCCGAGACTCCTGCCTCCCCACGTTCACCTCTCTTTGTCGGTCTCCCTTTTGGTCAGCCTCTTTTATAGGTGGCTCATTGGCCTTGTTTTTTTCGTCCCCCAATAGAAGCGTTCCGCGAATGTCCCTGTCCGGTCTTTCCTTTAATTAACAATTCATTCTTCCGTGGGTTTATCCTCTTTCTCACCTCAGCCGGATTTTTTTCCTTTCCCGAGCCTCGAGGGTATCCATCGACCCGACTACAAAAGTAATCAATCCACGTTGTGGTCTTGCCGCCGGATGATCTTTTCCTCCTCTTTTGTTTGGCGATCTCCGGTCACACCTCCCCGAATTTTTGTTGCTGGTCTTCCTTTCTTTCCCGCCCGTGGTAGCCCATGTTCTTAAGGGAGCAGGGCCGGGACCGCGGGTTACTGTCCCTTTCCCTAGCAAAAACCCCCCCAGAATTCCTAGTTAACTATTACGCCTTAGTGGCTTACTAGTTCGTCGGGGCTTGTCCTGTCTTGCCCTGTCTGTTCTTAACTGATCGCGCAAAAAGAGTTGCCTTCCCAAAAGATTTCCCCTGCTATTTTATTTGGCTCGAGGCTCTTGTTGTCGCTCTAAGGTTCATCTTTTCCCTTGCCTCACATTTCCCCAACTGATGGGACCTATACTCCCCTCTTCCACTTCCTTCCCAGACTCTTTTTCTTTCCCATTTTGTCCCTCCTTTCGGTGTTTCCGTTCCCTCATTTTCTAGAATTATCTCCTCTTCGTTTGTGTGTATTCGTTTGTCCCCCCCTTCTTGAGTTTCCGCTTCTCTCTTTGTCAACGTTTAAAGACTTTGCGGTTTGAGGGTGCACGCGGAGTTTTTGCTTTAATAAGGTCTTGTGAACCTCTTTCGGCACTGCCTCTGTGGGAGTGCCTCCTTCGTCCTGTGTAACCCCCAGCTGTGAGATTTTACACCTCGGTGGAGGAGGAACCGGTCTGTCATCTTCTTGGTTATTCTTTCGTCCTTTTTTTCATCCTGAGGTACTTTTATTTTTTCTCCGTGCTCTTTCGAAGCTCCCCCCGATACGGATAGGACTTCCCCCCCCACCCACTAGGACATTTTTCTTTCCACCCTAACTATCTCCTTACCATAAGAACAATCAGTCCTTCATCCCTCTTCCATCTTCGGATGAAAGCCTCCCCCCATCTTCTTTTTCCCCTAAGTTTGTTTGTTGATCTATCGTTCGGTTTTCCCCCGCAGGCTAGATGGCCCTCTGTCGAATTCAGGGTCAGTTTTTGGTCTTTCTGATATTGACAATCTAGTTTGAGGTGGCCATCCATTCTTTCACAAATCATCCTTCTACTCTATCCCCTTGTTCATGTCTCCTCGAAACCTCCACCCCCCCATCATATCTTTTTTTTTCGAACTTCACGTTGAGATGACAAATTTTGCGAGCCGGTATACAGAAAGACCCTCCCCCTCGTTTTATAGGTGGTTTCTTCTACCCCAGTTATTACTTTCCCGGCTTACTCCACCCCTCTCTCAGTTGTCCTTTTTTTTCACACTCCCTGCCTTCAGCTAGGACGCGTCTCCTACATCCTCCCCAGATTTTCTTTCTTTTCCCCTCTCCACTTAACCTGAGACTTGACCCCACTCCATTGACTCAGTTGATGATCACCATCTTTCTCGGTTCCCACTACATTCCTGGTCCCCCTCTTCTTTGGATTTCCGCCCCCTCGTTCTCCTGACGTATCCTTCTCGATCGGTTTTTGGTCATCTTTATGCCCTTGATGTACTCCTTTCTCTCTACCCAATCCCGCTCTTTCCCGACGACAATCGTCTTACCGGGAATCGATGGGGTAGTTTCCTTGCGTCTCAATCAAGTGCCCAATTCGACAGACGAACCTCCTTTTTTTTTTTGTCGCCTAACGGCCTACTTTTCGTATTATTTTTCTATTCCCGTCCCTTCCTCTATCCCTGCGTCAGGGCCTTATCCCAGGAAGCGTTTTTCCCCCCTCATCTCCAGTGAAATAAAAGATCCTTCCTTTTTGCCCAGAAGCCCCCCCCACCCAAGAGGTCTTTACACCTATTCCCGGCTTCACTCAAAGTGTACTCCTTTGCTTTTTTACTAACCCCCCTCTGCTGATTGAAAAAGATGTCCCTCCTCCAGGGTTCTCTTTACCGTCTTTACGCGATGAAAAATGTCCTCCGCCATTGGTCCCTGTCTCCTGTTGAACCATTCTTTCCAGACGGCACGATGGTGTTGTCCGACACTCCACAACCCTTCTGGCAAACTCGCGTGACCTATCTTATCACTTGACATAGCCCTCTAGTTGCCTTGGCCTGGAATTTATTTTTCGAGACTCTTTTCCTGGCCTAGTCCTTTTCTGTCCCTATTGGCGTGGTCCCCCTCCTCCACCGCCTCAGGGCGTGTATTCTCATTGGCCCCCCCTGTTCCCTCTCTTGCGGCGCTGAGGCAGCTAGTATTCTTTCCTATCTATCTTCTTTCTTTCCTTAGTTTGCTTTCTCATAGTCTCTGGTTTCACCACCCCTTCGTTTGATGCCCAGTCCTCCTTCCCTTCCTACATTCCCCGCTCCCTCAGTCGTAGAAAGAAACCCTTCCCTTGCAAGTCTGACCAGAAATTTGACCGATGATGATTACATTACCTCTCGTTATTCTGATTTTCTATGTTCTCTTTGGTTTCCTCTCTTGAAACAGCTCCTGTCCACATAACTGGGTCGTCTTTTTCCCCCCTTCCCCTCCCCAGTAAATCATAGTAGCCCGCTCTCTCCTCTTTTATCATTCGCCTTGATTTTACCCCCCCCGGTCGCCCCTCTCAGAAAGCCATGCTGTACTCCCAATAGTATTCAGTTTGGTCCTTGGTTTAACAGTTTTAACCAGAACAACCCCCCTTCCTCCCAGAACCTATGAACGGGGTGACCTCCCTTCATTGATATACATGGGATGTTTTCAGATTTTTCTGACAGCCTTTCTTTCTTGGAATTCAGCTCCGTCCCAAGAGGAGTCCTTTAGGTTATAATAGAAACTCCTCTTCCCTTTCCACTTATTCTCCCTTTTCTCCCGTATTCCCCCCCCTTTCTGATTAGTGGGATGTGTCTTCCCACCTTCCATCTAAGTTTCGACTATTCACTCACAATTGATTTCACTTTTTCTTCGGACTTCGTCCACTTAACTGCATCTTTCGTAGTCTCTCTACGTCGTCCCTTGACGAAAAAACTAGAGTGCGACCTATGCGCGCATATCACCCAGTCCCATTGATGGCTTTTCTACTTTGGCCTTCTTCGCCTCAAACCCCCCTCCCTGCTTGTTGAGCGGCTGTGCTGACACCGGCTGTCGCACCTCTCAACAGTCCTCCCGTTTTATTTACGTAACCCTCTGCCTTACTCGCCACAACCTCCACCAGCTTCCGGTCACCTTTGCACTTCGGTCGGTAGTTCTTTCAAAGTTCCCGGATTGCTCTGGTTCACTTCATTAACTTTAGCCTTCCCCAGTGAGCGCCCTAGTCAGTTCTTTATATTGAAGGAGTCCCTGTCGTTCTGCTATAGGCCGTTTCGCATCCCTCGTTACTCCCCTCTCTTTCATTTAGCAGCTCCTCCTTCCCTCTTCCTTCATTCAGTTGTTCTCTCTAGGTGGTCGTATCGGCTTTTCTCTCATACCCCGTTTGTGTTTATCTTCATGACTCCCCTGAGTTCTTCATGCCTTCCACTTGCGTCTCTTTCCCGCCTAGGAGTTGCGAAGATGGGTGAGTTGGTGCAAGAGATTTCTCCCTATGATCAATCCCTAGCCTCTTTCCCTACGACTATACTTTCAACCTGCCTATACCTTGCTGACTCTTTTCCTCTATTTTGGGCGACACTTCTCGCGATCTTCACGTTACCTACTAGGTGACAGTTTGAGACAAACCTTTCAAGCTTCCCGCGTCCGCACTGAGCCTTTTGTTCTTCCTGATGATCCTGTCTACTGATTTTTCGGACCCTCATTCGCCGGGGGCGTAGGTAAATCCTGTCCTCCACCAACCGCGCAACAACCGCTGTCTCATCCCATACCCATGACCTAAAATTCAACCTGAATTTTTCCGCTCTTCGGCCGGACCATCGCACGAGGGGTTCGCTCTATAGCAACTAGTGGACCTTACCTCGAGGACTGTTGCCCGACGTTCTCCGATCACTTATCCCACTCGGGGGGTTTTATTTCGTCTCCCATTCCTGTGCGCTCACCCAAACGACTCTTCAGAGTATCCTCTTTTTTCTGCTCAAAGTAGAAGTATTTGCCTGGCGCGCCTTCCTCTTTTCCCCCACCTCCCGTGTCTACCCTGGCGATTCTGCCGCAACGCACCAGACGTCTCACCGGGTACCCCAGCCCCAGCTCTACCATCGCCTTCCGTTGGCCTCACCTTCCTTGACCCCCGTTCGCTGTTTTTCTTATGCCACGTTCTGTTCATGTGTCGTCACGTTTCTTTGCCACCCGCTGTCACAACGCGACTATCGTGTCAGAGAACGTTCGTTATCCCCTTCCCCCCTGCCCAGGCGGTCATCCGCCGACCTCTTCCCAGAGTTTCTTAATGTGTCGAATTGCGTACTGGCTAGACATCGATTATTCCGTTGATTACAAGGCTTGTTGTTTACCCATCGCTTTTTCGCCATAAGTGTCAGCATGAATCGACCAGCTCTTCTAACATTTTTTCAATTTCCATCCCCCCCACTCTGCGCGACTTTTTCCATTCCTTCTTGGTTGTCTGAGGAAGAGTTGACTCGGTACGAGTTTTAAGATTTCCCCTTGTTTTTTCCTCGATTGTCTACGTCTTCTCAACCCTACCAAAGTACGCAAGGCGGATTGAGTCTCTGCTCCCGGCCCTTCCTTTGCCGATCGTCCACAAAGCCCTCTTCATGGAGTCCTCTCGGAAACAGCCTTTTGCGGTTTTGCGTTCATTACATCTACAAGTCTGTCTACTTTCTACGGAATGGACCTGTTTTTTTCCGCTTTGCTCATTCTCCATCCGCCCTCCGGGCATACTTCAGGTCGACAACCTACCTCTGTTTAGAGGTTCATCTATTTTCTATTATACGGCTGGGCTTTCGTTTGATTTTTTCCCCGTACGAACCCAAAGTCCTCTCGGACGCGAATGTTTTAAGTAGATGGAACTTGACCTGGTTTCCCTTTATTCCGTTTTCTTGTGTGCTAGACCTCTCTCTCGCGACTCTCCCTGGATTTCTTTCCATCGCGGTTCACGCAGCATCGAGTCTGTACAGTTTCCCGTCCCAGGCGTTAACTTCACCCCCCTCTTTTGCTGTTCGTTTTCTTTCCTCTGGCTCTTGCCCAGTTACCCTTCCCTTTTGGCTGTTCTCCCGGTTAACCCGCACTAAAAGTCCATTGGATTTTTCTCCCTCCTTGACGACCAGAAAACTTTTCATTGACTCCTCTGAAGTCTATTTTCCCCACTATTTGCCACGGTCCATATACTCCTTCGACGTCTTAAAGAATAAGGAGTTCTTTCATCTGTAGTGGTCGGAGGGGATTGCTTGCTGGAAGAGTGAGGACACTGAAGGCGAAAAGACGGCCGAGAAATCAGACGCTGTCTAATGCCCCCCTCCGCAGATCTTTTCCTCCTTTTCTTTCCTTTGTACCTGCCCCCCTTACGTGATTTTAGTTACTCTGATTTACCCCCTCTTCCCAGGGCTGTAGTCTGCTTCTCCTCTCGTCTTCTTCCCTCATTTGATGGCTTCCTCCGATGTTTCCGTATTTCTTTTTGAAAGAAAGTCTTTTTCTCCTTATCCTCCTTGAGGGTCCGATGCTGGTTCTTTTTTTCCCCTCCGTGTCTTGAACCGGACCGTTTATATTCATTACGAATTTTATGGTTTTACGTTTCTGAGTCGCGGACATACTTGAGGGCCTTTTGCTCTCTCTTTTGGGACCCCCCTCTGGAACTAACTGGTCCCTGTTTGCCACCCCGGGCCCCCGTATAAGTTTTGGTTTCCTCCTCAAATTCACTGAGCGGTTTCCGTCACCACTACTTATTCTTCGGAGGTGAGGATACCTGAGTCCCGACCTTTTAATTCTCTCGTGTCTCTTCCTCCCTAAGAGGATGGTGCTGGCCTTTGATGGAGGAGACGTTGCAGGTTTTTGAATCGACCAACCCTTCTTTTTCTTTCGTCTCGATTGCGGACACTTGGTCACAGGAACCACCAGTCTGGATTTCTTGTCAAAGAAGAGTCTCTCAAACCCCCTCCCCTCTTCCTGGGCTTCCTCACAGCGGCCACGAGTGAACCTTTTTCTCACCCAGCCCATTTTTTCTTTCTTTCTTTTTCTCCGATCTGTTTTTTGCAGAGAGAATTTTCGGTTATGAAGCCCTCCGTATTTCCTTGTCGGAAAGTATCCCAGTGGTCCGACTGAGGTTCAGCAGGTCCCCAGATCCTCGTTGACGGACCCTCACTTGTCCGTGCCCCCCGCAAGTCCTCGACTTGTCGAGCCCCCTCACCCCTCTACTCAATACACCAGCGACAGGACCCTTCCTCCTCGCCTTAATCCCCCCCCCCCCCCCCCCCCCCCACACCCCACCCACCCCCCCCCCCCAACACACCCCCCCCCCCCCACCCCACACACCACTCCCCACCCCCCCCCAAAAAAACCCCCCCCCACCACACCCCCCCACCCACCCACCCCCCCACCCCCCCAACTCCCCCCCACCCCCCCCCCCCCACCCCCCCCCCCCCACACCCCCCCCCCCCCCAACAAACCCCCACCCCCCCCACCCCCCCCCCCCCCCCCCCAACCACCCCCCCCCAACCCCCACACCCCCCCCCCCACCCCCACACCCCCCCCCCCCCCCCCCCCCCCCCACCCCCCCCCACCAACCCCCCCCCCCACCCCCCCCCCCACCACCACCCCCCCACCCCCCCCCCCCCCCACCCCCCCCCCCCCCCCAACCCCCCCCCCCCCCCCCCCCCCACTTAAATTCTTTAAAGCTGAGAATTCCTCCTACCCCTCCCTCGACACCAGTTTCCTTCCCTCTCACTTCTTCCCCCCCTTTTCCTGGATAGTTTCCTGCGCCCTCCCAACGAGACTGTTGAAAGCGCGCTTTGTTTCGACATCCCTGATCTTGCAAGTAGACGTCGCAGAACTCCACAAATCCATTCTTTCCCTTCCCCACAATCGCACGTCCTTCTTTGTCCCCCTCTCAAGTTACTCCGCATCGTTTCTTAGTCTACTGTGCACCCATCCTTTCTTCCCTGCCACCTCCATCCTTTGCCAATCGGATCTCCCTCCATCGAAGTTGTCCAGCTTCCTTAGATCCCCAGCCCCTTCTTTGGACCTTTTTCTGCGAAACATCAGTTTTCACGTCCCCTTACTTACACCTCCCTCTCTGAACTTATCCGGTCGTACTTGGCGTGGTCGTCTTTCTAGTGCTCCCCTCTTATTCTGACATCAATTTCCTTGTCCTCAAACTCTCTTCCGCCACTCAACTGCCTTCCTGCGTTACTTTTAAGAGGTTTTCCCTTTCCGAACTTCCTCTGTTCCGACTGTTTCCTGACCATACGTTAGTGAATACCCAGTCATTCCCTAACGTGAGAAAATGTAATTTTTTCTTTCTTTCCCGTATATTCTCAATAACACACCCCTCCCTTTTTTCTTTACACCTCGGAGTTCACGACCACCATTGATGTTGCTTACCTTTTTCGCGGGAATAACTTTCTGTGACATGAGGTCCTCCCATCCGGGTGCGAGGTACCGTCATTACTTACCTTCCTCAAAAGGCCTTTGGCCCCCCCTTTTCCTGTTCCATTCAGTGTGACATCTATTGACCTCTAGGTGCACACCTTCCACCCCTTTCCCACCCAGGCCACCCGTGTCGACCTCTCCCCTCCTTTAACAGTAGACTCTCCCCTATTGGGAGCCTGTACTTCTTCTTTCTTCCATTCGTCAGCAACCCTCGTTTCCCCCTGGTGCGCAGCGGTCCGGCCCGAAGTTTTGGATGACCGTCCTACATTAAAAAGCCCCCCCTGCTTTCTTTTTCCTTCTTCAAGGTTGACAAAGGTATCTCTTTTTTTCTTACATGCGAGGTTTTTCCTTCCCCTACCTAAGATGAATTTCTCACTGGGAGTTGCATCACTAGAAATCTCTCCCCGGAGTTTTTTTTCCTCCGGATGCTGCTTTCGTCACCCCCTCACCTCTATTCTAACTCATAATTTTTAACCCCAGTCTTGTCAGCTCTCTTTCTCACCTCGAGTTCGTTCTTCAGGTTTCCTTTTCTCACCATGTGTCCAGACCTCTTAACTATTTTGATTCCTAACTTTTCGCGCTCCGTTCCTTTGAACTTCTATCACCTCCTCACCATTGCTTCTACAACCAGTTTAGTAATATCAGACGCTTGAGTTTTTTTCTCGTCAGTGCGTTTTACGCTTGAATCCCACCGTTGACCGTGCCACCACCACCTGGGACACTTTGTTTTCTTGCCGGCTTCTGCACCTTTTATGTCTGTTAATCTTTTTTTAATGACGGGAGCTTTACTTTAAGTCTCTAGCTCTTTGTCTTGAGGTTGAAAGAGACGAAGATGCCCGGGCCTCGTTAGACATGCCTCCTTAGTTATTCGTTCTCTATTTCTGTCCTAGCCCCTTACTAGACCTTTTAGAAGACTACCCCCGTTTTCCCCGGTTAGGAGACGGTCCGGCCCCAGGCCCTCTCTGAGGAGTAGACTTCTTATGGCTATTCGTCGCTGTGTAAGATTCCCTATCCCGTCAGCTTCATGTTGGCTTTGTCTTTTTTTTCCTGCTCACGCCGCAGTTTGTTCTGCGCGGTTTGCTTTACCAGCCTTTGAACCTCTCCCTAAGCGCGTCGAGCTCTGGACATCGGAAGTAGAAAGACATCCACCCTCCCCCAGCCAGGCACGAGGAACGCTCTTCTGTTGATCTTTCTTTCCCTAGTGCCATGTTCTCCCTTTTCGCTTTGACTTCCCTTTTTCAAAGGTGTGAGAAAGTCCCCACTGTTGCAGCTCACGAGTAAGATGCAGTCTCTTAGATCATTTAAGCTCGACCTCTCTTCTTGATCTGGCCAGGTAGTGCAGCTCGTTTTCCCGACTCTTTTCACCCCGTCCCCCCTATGTGTTCACTCGTCTTGATCACGCATTCCAGGCTATATCTAGTCTTTTTAGTGCGCGATTCTCTCTTTTTTCCTTCTATGGTGTTTTTATCTAGCAAAACCGACACGACCCCACGAGCTGTTGCTAAGCCTTTGAAATGCGAAGCGCTTAGCTGCGCCATTTTTGTTGCGGGTTGAGAAGGATGTGGTAGTTTTTCACGATCTGCCCTACCTGGCAGACCAGACGACGGGGTCTCGGTCCCACCTTCCTCCTAGAACTGCAATCTAGAAGTTTTACCGGGATCAACCGGTGAAGCCCTCTCCCATTCCTCCCCCCTGCTGGTGACACGAGCAGCTTTCACCGTTATTGACGTTTGCCGGAGCTGTTTTTTTTGTCTATTCATCTCCGGTGGAGGCCTTAACTTCTGCTCAAGCGTTGTATGCTTTTTCCTTAAGCCCCCCCCTCTCACCCCTACTCCTGCTTTACGTTCCTCATGATCATCCTGACCCCGGATCACCCTACCTCCCGTCCCACCCCTCCCCTGCCCACGTCCTTCTCCCCCTTTGACGAGGGTTTCTCTTAAGGCTAGACTCTCGGCCACCTTCAGTATTCTTTTTTTTTTTCAGTACCTTTTCCAACCTCCCATTCTCACTCGTTCTCTTTTATCTCCGGGAAAATTCTCCCCGTACTGTCCATAGTCCACACGCCATCGAGCACGAGCTTTCGAGTCGTTCCTCCCGGTCGATCTTGGCTCCAGCTTCTTCTTCTTCCACCTTTCTTCCCCTTTTCTCCTAAATTAGACCCTCGTTCACGGTCCATGAAATCATCCGGTCAACGTGTTCCGCATCTCTTGGTCCCACCTTTTACTTTTGCTGGCCTCCTGTGGGGGGTGCCTTGTTCCTTTGCGCGTAAAAGTGCACAAATGGATCTTTTTTCAGAAGGCGTGCTAGGCCCCTTTCGTAACCGGGGGTTCATTCCCGCCGTCAAGGAAAGTGATCAACCCTATGGTTTACCGGAAAGGGGGTTTCGCCGTCTTACGGAACCTACTGACCGCAGATTTTTCTTCCAAACGTCAGTTTACCCTCCTGATTGCTGAAATCAGAATTCTCCCCGACATCCTACCCCTGATGAACGACATCTCCCAGGTAATGTTACCGAGCAAGCCTGCGGCCTATCGTTGTTTCTTCCCGGTGTTTCGCTCTCCCCCCCTGCCAGTGTATGCTCGTTTTAATCTGAGAGCTCTCTTGCTCCTAAACGGTTTTTTCAAGTGTCACCCTCCCACTTGCCTAATTGAGGCGCGTCGCAGCGTTCCTTCCATACTTTGCCCTACCCACTTCTACACCGATACCTTTGCAACCCCTGGTATTCCTCTAATTACACTCCAGTGTTTCGTTTTCTTGGGATGTTTCCTCCGCAGGGTGAAATGCTGTCTTTAATGGATTGCTAGCATTTACCCTTAGAATAATCGCGGCTCCGGCTGGCCCGTCCCCCCCCTCAATGGCCTTAGTTTCTACTTTTTGGTGTCTATTTCGTTGGTTTCTTTGACCGGGGTGGAAGGACTTCCACCACATCTCCTCAGTTCCTCGGACTGTTCACCTCTACTTGACCTGCCATTTTGGCCAAATTTTTTTCTTCTGGGGTTGCGGATTTCGCTCCTGCTCTAGAGCATACCTATGGATTTTCTTTTTCCCTCTTCAACTCAATCCTCGAGGGGCTAAGTTAACGTCTTGGATGTTAAGCCCTCCCGGTTTTTTTTCTGCAGTACGGTCCCCTGCAGTACCGCTTTTTTGTGTGGGAGAATCAGTGGCACA
>Ga0179593_1648872_pt1 | contig 17270 bp, 19 predicted proteins | sample CZODoug2_1_08_16_FD_185931 | JGI IMG/M metagenome (GOLD analysis project Ga0179593, IMG submission 185931) | Vadose zone soil fungal communities from Angelo Coast Range Reserve, California, USA - CZODoug2_1_08_16fungal (PacBio error correction) | ecosystem: Environmental > Terrestrial > Soil >... | reverse complement strand
TTTCCCTCGACCTTTCCGCGATTGGTACCTTCTTGCTCCAGGGCCTTAGATTCGAGGACCTGGCCATGCCTCCGGTTTTGAAAAGACTTTTTGCGCCGCCAAGTTTTTCTATTCTCGAAAAAATAGCCCTTCGAGAGCATTCATTCTTTCTCTTCCCCCCCCATGAAGAACAATCGCAATTTTGTAGCCCCTACGAATGGACGTGGAGCCGATCGTTTTTTACTGCCGTTAATAGCTTCCCCCTTAGCAAAGCGTTCGAGGGTTTCCCTCTCTCTTCGCCATCAGGCTTCTCCTCTTCCCGGTTAAGCATTTCCCCCTTCTCCTACACTCGACGTTGGCGTAAAGACACCCCTTCGAGGCTTTCGTCCCGCTCGCGCTTTTTTTTTCAGAACGGACTTTCCCAAGAGATCCTTCTTCCTTCCGAACCGGGAACATCTCCCCTTCCCCCCCCCGGACATTTTCCCTTTTTTCCCCAAATGCGTTTTTCTTTTCGGAAGCCATAAGATCGCTTGCGCTTTTGTCCCCTTTTTCCCTATCTTCAGGAAAGTCGCATTTCTTACCAGACCAGAATCCCCACCGGTCCCAGCACAGAAGAGCCCCCTTCCCCCGATTGATTACGCCACCTCATGATTCTCTGAAAGGTGACTAATTTCCCTTTTTCCGCGATATGCGCTCCGCCGACGAGTTCCCCTATACGATTGCCTTCTCGACAGTCTCTCCCCCCCCCCTTCCGGACAGTTCTTTCCCCCAGCACCTCAAGAGCTCTTTCCTGAAAGTGATCGATGATCGTGATTCCCCCTTCTCCCTGCCACAAGACGTTTTTTCCTTTTTTTCCCTGGAGACCTTCTTCCCTTTGATTAGAGATTTCGCCCCACATTGGCCTTCCCCTTTTTTTTCCCTGGCCCTCTCCTTCTTTCTGGAATGAGCGAATTTCAGTCTTCTGCTTCTGATGAGGATAGCTGAACTCTGCACGGTTTTCCGAAGAGCCCCGCGACTCCCTCTTTTTCGGACTACTCCCCCCCCTTTTAGCGTTAGTTCCTTTTTCTGTCCCCTCCGGAGATCTGGAGAAGTGCTTACTCTGCATAAATCTGATGGTCGTATGCCTTCTTCCTCTTCCTTTTGTTTGAGCAGTTCGTTCCTTTTTTTTCTTGTCTAGGAACTCCCCTTTCCTCCCGATGAAGATGTCCCCTATAAGAGACTCTCCTCTCCTCAGGCGATCCATCCACGCGGCTTGATCGTAATTCTTCCATGGTAGAGCGATCTTCCGAAACCCGAACGTCCCTCTCCGGAAATTTTTTTTTATTTGTGTTGGGGGTTCCTCTGCTAGTCCCCTCCCTTGGTGGCTCCCCTCCTTTCCGATAGCGGCTTTTTCTTTTTTTCTTTCGGATAAGTACTTATGAGCCCTTTGTCATGCAGGGCGAATGTCCAGCGATGAACCCTTTTTTTCCTTGGGAGGCATTTCCCTCACCCCCTTATGACCTTTTCCTCCCTCCGAATGGAAGATTTCGCCCCTTATTACTGAGTACGCTCTTTTTACATTGGCCTGCTCCCAGGACCTATTCCCACGGCGACGAATTCTCCCACGAACTGCCTCTCTCCCTCCCAGCCGTTGTTTTTCTCTATTTCTTTTCTGTCGACTAGTCGACGGTCCCCAGTTTTTTTCGGGGGCGGGCTTCCCCATTTTTCAGAAAGATCCTTCCTTGTCTAAGAAGGTGCGCCGAAGAAATTCCCTTTCCCGCGTCGGCCTTCGGGAAGGCAGGGACACGTCCGACGACCAGTGATCGAAGTCTTTTCATAGATGCGTTGCTATGCGGGCTACTCCGTTCTCTCTATGATTTTCCTTAATCCCGTAGGATCCCTTCCCGTGGGTTAACATCCCCAACGAATAACTCTCTTCCGTCTGGGTCCCCTTTCTCGTCTCGTCTTTTTTTTTTCGGCCATGATCTCTCCCCCTTTTTCTCCTCTAAGAGCTTTTCTCTTAGCCGGATACTTATTTTTTTTTAAGATTCTAAGACGCGACCTTTTTACCCTGTTGTTAGTTTTTCTCGACCGTACTTTTTGGACGCCACGGCTTCCCGAACCCAGGAACCCCCCTTCCCCTTTCCTGCCCATGCTGATTGCCTACTGCCACCCTCCCCGCGATTCTCCGGCGCAGCGTCCCTTTCCTCTCGACCAGGACCTTTTTCGCAGTTGGATTTATTCGTATCTGGCTTCTCTCCTTCCGTCGTTTCTTTTGTCATTCCCCTCCTCAGCTCCCCACTCCGTCTACTTCGGTACCCGTCAGATTTTCTGCCGACTTGGCGATCAAGAGTGTTCGTTCGCCGGACTGGTCCCCCATGGTCCTGAGTTTTCATTTCCCTTCTTCTCGCAATTGTTAGTAGTCCCCTCTTTTTCCTTTTTTCCTGTTGGGCCTCTTTCAAGTCCGCGAGGCACATTTTCTTGCGGGACTTTTTCCTGGTTGGTTCGAAGAAGTTGCCGGGGATGTTTCATCTTTCTTCCTACCTTGGGTCCCATTCTTATATGGTCTAGGCGGTCCCAGTGGTTGTATTTCTCGAACTGGGCGCCAATGCAACTGGTATTCCTGCTGGGCGATAACTTTTTCCTTTTTTTCGTCTTTTTTCGTTTGTGGATGATGGCTCCGCCTCGCGAAATGTCGCGTTACTGACGATCGGCACGATGATCTCTCCTCTTTTTCTCGATTATTCTTTTTTTTACGACCCTTCCCTATGAGTTCTTTCAAAGTTTGCTTCCACGGCACATCTGTTGTTTTTGAATCTTCCGATGTTAACCCTTTTACTCTCCTCACGTGTTCTTTTCGTTTCCGCGGATTCGGCTCAAAAGCCCCGATCATCTATGCGAGGCCCCGAGCCGAAGATTTTGAGATTTCCATTAGTAGTACCGTTGGTCTCTATCTGAGTAGGTCTTCGATGATATTTAGACGTTCCGTCACCTCGACCCGTATACTTATGACTTTCGGAACGCTCGGCGCCCAAGGCGCCATTTTTTTTAAGATTGACGCGTGGGGCTTAATGTTCGAAAGAGACATTCTTAGTCAAGAAGCTTTTTTGGTGTTCCCTTCCTCTAACTTTTTCCCTTCTCCTCCGATTCTTGAAGTCTTCCTCGTACTGGCCTTTCTTCTCTCCCTGCATCGCTTTTTCCTTCCGTATCCTTTTCTAGTAGGAGAATCTTTTTACTAGAAGAGGCCACTTTTTTTTCGGACGGTTAATCCTTAATAGATTCCCTTTTTCCTCCCTGATAGGCTGAGCAAGAGCTATTTCGTCCCTCCTCTTCTTTTCGAAGGTGGGAGACTAATTCGGTGTACCAGGGTTCGATAAGTCTGCCCCGTTGTGGGCATCTCCCCTCTTCTCCTTTTAGTATTCTTCTTCCTGCCTCGAATCGCTTGCTTGTTCCCCCCAAGATAATAATCAAGATGGGTATCAGTATTCATGGATTTTTTTTCGCCGATCGTCTGTCCTTCTTCCCCGCTGACGGCCTTTTCTCCCGTAAAGTGTTATATACCTTCACCAATTCTTTCCGCGCGGGCTCCTGTTCCCTCCTCGATCGCTATACTACTTCCTCAACAGGATTTTGTCGAGGATCACCATCCCCCCGACGACGGCTTTCCCGATCGTCTTCACTTTGGTTCTCTTCGCTACGTGATCGGGCCTCCGTAGAGAGAGTGTCTTTCCGCGTCACGCAAGGAGATAATCCCCTCTTTTGCGCCAGTTCGTATCCATCCTCTCCCTCTTCCTCCCTACGTTGTTGTTTTTGTTTTCTCTCCTGCCCCTGTTTTCCTTCACGTCTTCCTCGTGACCTTAGGCTTCTTAGATAGATTTCCAAAGTATACACTTCTCTCTGATGGCAATACCTCAGACGGCTTCTCCCAGAATGCAGTTTTTTTTTAGGGAAGACGTTCCGAGGTTGTTTCTATTTCAGTCATTTCCTACACCGTATTTCTCACAGCTCCGCGATGTTTTTTTCTAAAGGACTCTCCTTTTCGATTGTGTTTTGCTAAGGCGAGGACCCCACACCTTTTTCTGGCAGCCCCGTAAGCTTTAGAAGCCTCCTTCTGCAAGATGCCACGGAGTTGAACCTTCACCATACTCCTTTAGTCCTTTTCCTTTCTCTGTTTTCGTTCCCTCTCCCCCTCGATGGGGTTTTGCGGGAGAAGTTTTGTGCTCTTTCGAACTCAAGAGCGCCCCCCTAAGATCGGCTCGATATCATGATTCACGTACCTCATTAGCAAAGACCTCCGCTTCGCCTCTTTCCCTCTGCTGGCTCTGGCACGACAGAGCGAGAGGCTCCCATTGGGCCTGCGAGCCTGGACACTGCGAGCCTTTTTTCCCCCCGCGTCGATACTTTTTTTCATTTTCAGAGCCTTCGAAAACATGATCGCAATTGTTCCAAGTCTCCCGAATTTTTTTTCTCTGAAGTTCGCTGTATTCCGTTCTCTCCGGTGTGTCACACTTCTTTGCGCCGAAAGTTTGCGTGAATCGGAGTCTCCTCGCCCATCTTGCTTCGAGAGAGAATTCAAACTTTCTTTCGGAACAATGAAGCTCTTTCATCGACGCCGAGAGTGATCGAAGAGCGTTAAGGGACCCTTCTTTTTTCTAGAAGACCTCGAGGGTGGCTGCACTTTTTACCCCCCTTCTTTTTCCTCCCAGAACTTCCTGTTTTCCAGACCCTTCTACGACGTATAACCAGATGCCACTTTCTTCCCTGTCTCACGATCCCCCTTATTAGGCAGTAGGAATCCCTCTATGGAGAGAGTGCATCTAATGGGGGTTTTCATCGCGCGTTTCCTGCGCTCTGATGAAGCGGCTACTGTCCCCAGGATTGCCCCTTTTTTCCCCTTTCCCGTTAAGGCTCCACCATTTTTTACCCAAGGCTATTGAGCGCGGAGGCCTGTCTCAGAATCGCGACAGAGACCTTGCAGGTGCCGATCTTCATTTAACTTCCCTTCGTCTTTTCCCAGCAATCAAAACTCAGCCCCTATCGATTTTCACCTTTCAAAGATGTCGCAAAGATCCCTTCTTAGTGCTTCCCTTCTCACATAGGCGCTTCCCTTCTCCCCCTACACACTGGCAGAACGCATAAACTAAGACTTGAGTTTCAGCCGATTACCCCTTCCGAGGAAATCTCTTTTCCGCTCCTTCCCCCTCCCCCCACAGAGAGCTGATTTGCTATCGTGAAGGCCCCGGGCGGCTGACCACGAGTTTTCTCTCTTTCATCTTCCTGGCGATAGGATGACCTATTGTTGCTTTTTTTCTTTACCTTGAGAAACTCTTCTCGGTTCCCTTAATCCTTCTCCTTTTCCTAGCCTACTTGCATTTTTTTTTTTTTTCCTCTCTTCTGTTCTAGTTTCCTTCCCTTCTCATCCCCCGGAACACACGCGGCGATAAGCCTTTCTGTGACCGAGAAGAATTCCTTTCGCTGCGAGCGTCGGGAGGAGCGGGGCGGCGCCCGGAGATTTTTTGGCCGTAGGAAATAATTTTTCTTCTTTCATGTCTCGGAAGTCTGTTTGTCTCTTTCCTTCTTTCTCACAGATTACCCCTGTGAACACCTGTCCGCGATGAAGCGACCTTGATCTATCTTACAAGAAAGTTCAGCAGAAGGCGTTTCATTCACCCTCCTTCTTTAAGTATAGATTCTCTTTTTTTGAATGCCCACCTCACGCGCTAGTCGAGGCCCCTCCTTGACCGCGGCACAGTTCTTTTCCTTTTGCAGATTTTACCCTTTTTTTGCTCGAGGTGCTGGCGGTTTCGAGATATCATATCTTTTCGCCGCATGATCGCTGTCAACGCCCCGCGAGAACTTTTTTTTGGGCGCAGGGAGTTGCCTTCCCCGAGGTCCCCTTCCCCGATTCTTCCCTGGCTTCGCATCCTGTCGAACTTGCTTCCTGGCCCGACGTATAGACCCACCGAATATTGACGAATCATCTCTCCTCCGTTTTGGTTGTGAGTCTTTTCTCCGTCGTCGCATTTTCTTTTAGACTTCTTGCGGGCAGTAAAGGGCCGCCTATTCCTTTAGTCCCCCTCATCTGTGCGAGCACGATAACGTGATTATTGCGTCTTTTTTTCTTTCTGGGCCCAAAAGACTGCCGCCGACTTCATCGCCCCCTCTCTTTTTCGACTCGCTTATTGACGGTTCCGCGCAGCTCTGCCTCTTCGAGAAGACTTTCCTTGTCCATACCTCCTTTATTTTTGGTAAAAATCCCCTATCATTTTTTAATGGACATCTTTTTCTTTTGGTAGAAATTTTTTTCCCCTCGTTCGGGTTGGAATTTCGTTCCAATTGGGAAGAACCTTTTTTCTTCTCGTCCGCATTTGTTTTTTTTATGAAAGTATTGTAGAGTATCGTCCTCCTCCTCTCCTCATCGCGTAAAGGTTTTTTTTGAATAGGACGACTCGAACGGCTCAACAACGGTCTCTACTTTTTCCCCCGACCAATCCTTTTCTTCTTCAATCCACGCGCTTTTCCGGCGCAGGCAGTCTCTCGGTACCCTCCCCTTTTTCTGAAGCGAAGTTTGGATTCTTCCTTGCCCCAATTCTGGTGATTCTGGTGCAGGAATTTGCCTTTCCTTTTCCCCCGTCTCATTTTTCTTCTCGAGGACGGTTCCTTTTCCCTTTTTCTCAAGGAAGATTCTCCCTTCCTGGCACGATGGTAGCGATTATTACGCAGATTCATTCTAAGATCTTCGCCGTCCTCCGAAATCGTAGTTCAACGCTTTCAGGAAGCCTTTTTTCCCTTTTCACTTTATACGCGAGTCCATTCCTCTCACTCCCTGCTTTCTGGTGGATTCTTTTTTTTTCTCGAGCCGTCGATCATCTTTTGATCTTATTCTTCTTCCGTGATAGTAGGATTTGGTTTTAGAGCCGCAGAATGGTCGCCGTGATCCTTGTTCATGACGCTCTCTCTGGCTCTTTTTTCACGGGGTCATTAGTCGGTTTCCCCGCGTGTGGATGCTGAGGGCTCTTTCATATGTAGAAGTGAAGATCGGCAAGTCTTCCGATGGGACCCTCGATTCTCATGCTCCTCTCTCCCCTTTGTCACTTCAGTTTGAGGCCCGGCACCCTGGCCGGTTTTCCCCCTCCGCTGTTCCCGTTCTCCCCCCTATTTTCTTTTCGGCGCTTTCGGCTTCCGTACATAGAGAGCGGGAAGAAGAGAATAGTTTTGATGAGGGTTATCCCTCCCCTGTACTTCTACTTCGAGGCTTTTTACCTCGCGTTCTTTTTCTTTGCGATGATAGACGTCCAGAAATTCACTTTTGCGGATAATTTCCCTTTCCTCTTCCGTCGGTAAAGGAACCTTTCCTTCCCCCCCTTCCTGAATGTAGGCTCTCTTTTTTTTCAACGATTATTCCTTTTTTTCTCCCGAGCCGACTTAATGCGCCCTACTCTCAGGGGAGAGTTTTCGCTCCTTAGAACTTTTCCTGTTCTCCCCGCCGTGTTCTCTTTTTCATCCGTCATAGGAGGCTTTTTTCTCGTTTTTCTCCTCAGCTTCAACCTTTCGCGATCATTTCAGGAGCCTCTTCTCTTCTCCGATAGACTTTTCTCGTCTTCTGGCGGTTCATTCCAGTACCTAGCTTTCCCCTGTACTGGCACTCTCGGAAGGATTTTGGTACCTTCCTCTTTTAGTACGCTTATTTTTCTTCGCCGGCGGGGCTACTTCAGCTACTTTAGTTGACTAGATCGGGTGCTCGGCCCGGAACACTCTCTCTTGGCAGCTCTCTTTTTTCCTCGAGAACCGCTTTCTTCCAGTTCCTCCCTTGAGTTGCAAGAGATTTTTACTCCCTCTTTTTTGAAGACGTTTATTCATGGGGACATTTTTTTCGAGACGATTCTGGCTCTCGTTCTGAGCTTTTTTTCCCCTGTCCCCTTCTGAAAGCCTTTCTTCTCCTGATAAATAGTTTTTCTCTTCTCCCGAGCTGCCGATAGAGAAGTAGAAGATCTACTGGCTTAGAGAGTTTAATATTCAATGACCCACAATTTCCTGGGTCCCTCTTCTCCTTCTTTAAATGTTCTTTTTGTCGTTTCTTCTTGGCCCGCGCGATTGATCTGTTGCCCGAATTAAGGAGTTTTCCAGAGGCCTCGGTTGTCCTTACAAGGCATTTCTTCTTTCCCTTTTTTCCCCCTCATCCTCCGGTTTTCTTCCTTCTGAAGTTTTCTTTCCTGCCCTGGAAGTTGCATCGTTGTAGTGAATTGAGCTCCAGAACCAGATACCCGAGAGCCCTCCCCGACTTAACCTCCTGACGATTCCTTTCTTTCCTCCTGATTTTCCCCTTCGAGGTTTTGTGAAGAGCCCTTTAGAGACAAAGGATTAGCGACGATTGGAGAGCTAGACTTCTTCTAGACCTCCCTTCACCCCAGAGCGTGATCCGGCCCCGTTCCACTTTTTGGAAGAGGAGTAAGATTCCTCGAGAGTCACTTTTTGTCGGATCCCTTCCCCCTGAATACCGGCTCCCCTTTTTATTTGATTTTTTCTTTTCCCCTCAGAGCGTCGCGGCGAGAGCTGGGTTCTTGAGGTTTTTCTTCCAGATCCAGAGTGATTCTCCGAGAGCCTTCCCGCAATGGTAACTCCTTCTCCCATCGGATCCCTCTCCCCTCCCCGAATGCTCCTTCCTTCTGACTAGGGTTTCCCACGACCTACGGCGGAGTCGGTCCCAGATTACCCCCTCTTCTGGACATGAAAGCCGGTACGCGTCCCCTAGTCTTTCTTTTTACAAGACGCTCCCATTCTTTTTCCTCTTCCTTTGGTACCCTTCTCCCCCGATTTTTTCCGCTGACCCCTAAAGATTCCTTGTCCCCCTTCCCCCTCCTTAAAGACATAGGCGCTCCCGTAACATGATTATATTCGCGACACCCATCTTCTTCTTTTTTTTACTTTTACACTGATAGGGCCCTTTTAAGCCCACCGGCCATTTTTATTTCAGGAAGAATGAGCCTTTTTGCGCCGTATTTTTTTTCCGAAAGTGTAACTCAGTAGACCTTTTTCGAGGTTTTTCTGATAATTCTACAATCAGTTCCTAACCCTCTTATATCAGGTCCTGCTAGAGTCCTTATTCCTACGACTCAAGGCGTTTTTTTTTTTCCTCAGACCCCCCTTCTTAGGCGTTTTCTCCTCCCCCGTCTTATTCGTCGTTTCCTGTCCGGAAACTTCAGCTCGGATCGCCGTCCCCTGCGTGCTTTCCCGTGCCGGCCCCGCCATTTGCTTTTTCCCCGCCCTGGGCCTCCTTGTCTCCGGTTCCTGCCTTTTTGCTTCAGAAGTTTTCTACGAGAACGCTTTTATCTTATCCCGTGGACTCAGTGCTTCCCTCATGAATACCCCCCCCTGCATCCCAACTTTCTTTTCCTCCCAAGTAAATCCTGCCCAGCATACTTTTTTTCCCGAGGGTCCCTTAAACTTTCCCCCGGCGTGCGTAGCAGGACACCAGCTTTTAATCGAGCCACCCCAGCCCTAAGGATGCCCTCTATGATCACGTATATTTTGGACCCCCCGCGAGGCTTTTTTCCTCCCCCCTCCCATAGAGAGATATCCCATTTCTTTTCGATCGTGAACAGCTCCTTCTTTGACGACGAAGCGGGCAGTGGAGTCCGGTATTTTTATAATGTCCTCTACTCTTCGAGACCATCTTTCCTTTTTTACGGTTCATATTCCTTTCTCTTCTCTTCACTCAGTCTCGGAGGATCTTTCTTTAGGCTTCGTGGAAGTACTGACTTCTCCTCTCATTCCCCCTACGCAGATGTTTGCGAGAAATAAACCCGTACCTCCTCTCCTTTGGTACTGAGAGGGGCTTCCTTTTTTCCTGTTCGCGGAGATGTTTTTTCTCCTACAGAGATTGGTACTTCTTTCCGTGAAGGTTTTTTTTTTTCTTTTTCGGCGGAGTAGACCTTTATTTTCTTCCCTAACCTTTCCCCCCCTCTTCTTTCTCTTTGCGTAGAAGCTCAAGAGGACCTTTTAAGCATTCCTCCACTTTTCGACCTCTCCTTCCCAGGGAAGAGATTTCTCTTTAGTATCTAGAGACTTTTTTTTTCCCACAGAAGCAGACTATCTCCCGCAATGGTTCTCTTTCCTCGGACAGTCCCCCTTCCTCTTTTAAACCCCTTTTTTCTGAGAATGGAGGGATTGCGATTAGCTCTCCTCTCTGAGCGCCTTCCTCTCCTCGCCAACGAAGAGTTACACGCGGACAGAGGAAGTAGTCCGTTTCCTCCCGCTTTTTCCCTTATCCATGAAACGTTATTCGGAGCCCCCTTAGCATTTCTTCCTCTAGCTGTAGACCTTTTCTTTCGAACAGGACTTGCGTCGAACCCGGAGACTTCTACTCCCTTCGCATCCTATCTTCCTTTTTTGAGAGAGAGTCTTTTTCTTTCTCCGGGTAGATAGTAGAGGGATTGGAGGGCAGTCCCCCTTTCCTCCTCTATCTCTCTTCCCACGCCATTACCTTAAGGTGGTTCTCCTTTCCTTTTTCTGTCGTTAGACTTTTCCCTTGTCAAAGACTTTTCCTCCCTAGGCACTCGCGACGTTTCATCGCCAGTTCCTAATGAGCGGCCGTAAATTATCTATCATCTCAGAACTGTCTCCCCCTTCGACTTTCTGATAGGGTACAGCTCTCCCAACTTGAATATGTAATTGCAGAGTTTTTCTGTGGCTCCATTGAATCTCGCCTTTTTCTTCTTCACTGATCCTCTCCTCTTGAGAGAAGTACTCCCCGTGGATAATGGCGTCTGCACTCTGCTCTTGATTATAAGCAGCCCGCTTCTTGCTTCCCATTTTTTTTTCGGTCTATTTGCTTTTTTTTTCCGCCGGACGAACTCTAACAAGGTTTCCCCCCCCTACAAATCGTTTTCTTCCTAACTTTTTTTTCCCTTTTTCCGGAGCCAGGCCCGCTACTCCCGGTTTAGCAAGAGACAGTTTTTTCTTTCTTCCGGAAACCCCTTTCTTAGACCTTGCCTGTTCGGAGTCCGAAGTGTTCTTCCTTTCACTCTAACTCCCTTTTTTACCGGCTTCCAGTAGGGCAAGATGGCTAAGTGACTTTTCCCACAGCGTAGAAGGTTTGGCATGGTTTTTTTTCCTTTCGATCAGAGAATTTTCTCCTTCTCTTAAACGCGTCGAATCTTTTTTCTTTTCAACTCTAGAGACTCTTCCTATTCTGCGTTTTTATGGTTCTTCTTCAGTCTTCTTAAAGGCCTACCTAGATCTCGGCGGGATCCCTCATGGTTTAGTCGGCGGGAAACCTTAGTGGGTTTTTTTTTGTAGCACTTCTTCGAAACTGTGCTCTCCTCTGTTAACTGGCCCTGTCCCGAAGATACTTTTCTTTTCGATAAATCATACTTTCGCGTCGGTTCCCCTTTTGTGGATGATGATTTCAGCGCTCGTACAGTAGACCTTTAGACGGCCGTTTGTAGTGCTTTCTGGCTTCTTTGTATTATTTCCTATAACGATGACATTCCGTCCTCATTCCCCGGGACGGCACTTTGTCCCGGTGGTTGACTTCAAGTTGTTTTCGTTTTGCCCCTTATAACCTCTTCGAGTTTCCTCCTTTTTAATATTTACCTTTTCTCCATCGCTCTAGAGAGGTTTCCCGCGAACTTTTCCTTCTTTCTGAGGGGTTTTTTTCCCCCCCCCGTGTCTCGTCGGACGCGAGAGATGTCTGGACCGAGATCTCTTTTCGGACTACTGATTTCTAGAGGCTCCCCAAATAGACCCTTTCTTTTTTTCACTTCGATGAACTTCTTCTCTCCAGGCCAACGGCGCATTCCCAGGAGTCGCTTAAAGAGTGCCTTTTTTTTTGTCTTCATGGTGACTTCCCTTTTTCTTTAGCTGATCCCGCTTCTTAAGTCCGGGGCAGATTGAGTTTCTCCCTTTCTAAATAACGTTCCTCCCGAGTACCCCTTCTTCAATTCCCCTCTTCACTCCTTCTCTAACTTCCTTTCCATAGGCCTCTTTGACCAACCTCGAGCAATACCCTCTTTCCGATTCCTCCTTCATGAAGAATCCCTACTCGGGGACGTCCTTGGCAGGCACTGTTACTTAACTTTCCATGTTTCTCCTATAGGAACGGATGTATTGTTTTCCCCCTCTGATACTTAGTTCCAGTTGATCTTTCTCCTTTTGATTCTTAGTTCTCCCCTTTTCCGTGATGATTCTTTTTCCCTGGCACGGAACCCTCTTGATATTCGGTTTTTTTTTTCCCTGTCCCCTCCCCCCCCGATCCTAGTCTGATTTCTCTCCTTTTTCCCCCTCTCTTGGGAAAGATCCGGGTTATTATGTTTTTCCAGTTCGAGCCCCTTCTCAGTCTGGCTCTCTGCGGACGACTTCTCGGTCTCCCCTCCTTTCCTTTTGCACGTGATCAGGCTGTTCCTTGCGTCTTCTGCCGCTGCGATCCCCCTTCTGTAGCGTTCGTCACCGAAAAACCTCTCCCTCTCCCCCCCTCCCGATCTTCTCTGAATTCTTTGTAGTAGTTCGTTTCCTTTCCTACTAGCTTTTTATTTTTGTGGAATTCTATTGAACTCTAGCAGAGTACCCCTATGAGCAGTCTTCTACACTTCATTCATATATATTTTCCCCCTTCCCTTTTTGTGAGAGCCCCCTTTTCAGAAAGGCCTATAGTTTCGACTGGTCCCTGCTATTAGGCGCCCCGATAAACCCTGCGCTAAGGATTCCCACCCTCCGACAGGAACACGACCTTGTGAATCCCCTTCCCTTCAGGCAGCTGTAGTTTTTTCCTTTTGAAGATGAGTCTGCGACATCTTCCTTTCTTAGCCCCCACCCGTACCCGCACGATTGCGCGCGTGAGTTACTCCCCGCCGCGGGATCGGCTGATGAACCCCTTTCCGAAGGTTTCCTTTCTCCCCTCGAGAGTCCTTTTTTTGCGCAGACGTCCAACCCGGCACCGGACTATTAAACTTTTCGCGAGTAGTTTCACAGTCCCTCTCGATTTCGACAGATTTCATGCAGAAGCGGACAGAGCTGTCTTCCCGCTCGCGTCTTCCCTGTTCAACGTGACTCGGCTAGAAGCTTTCTCGACGATCTTTTCTGCTCGGGTACCACAGAACGCCGGCCTCTCGGCTCTGACGGCCAGCGAGTTCCGGTTTCCCTCGGTGCGCCTCCCCTCCTTCCCCCCTTCGTCGACTTCTTAAGAGTCCCCGCTCCCCCATGTATCGCGAAGGGGTCCCAGAGCGATTTTCTTCGGCGATGAATGATCCCTCCCCCCTGAGGAATCTTCCCCTTCCTACAGGAAACCTTTGTCCAGAAATTGCTCGGCGACAATCGACATATATGTCTTGAGAGATTGCATTATCGGGACGTAACCCTCCCCCCCCGGAAATATTTCTCCCCTCTCCCCTCCTTCTGTGGAGCAGCTTGACACACGATTAATACATCGACTCACCCGGTTCTGAGGTGTTCTAAGACCCACTGCAGACCTCAGCTCTCGGGGCCCTTCTTCCGTTAAGAATTTATGTATAAGCCTTTTTCTTAGTACCGTCTTTATGTTGGCAGACGGATCGATCCTCAATCTTGATGCCTTTACCGTGGCCCTCTTTGAAGGCCCCGGTGAAGGAAGAAACCCTGCTTTCCGCCGGAATCTTCTCCTTCTTCGCAGGACTCCTGTCCAGAGAGGGTCATCTCCCCCGTGCCTCTCTTCCTTTTCCCCTTCCTATTTTTCGCAGAAAAACACAATTCCTCCCCCCCCCCCCCCAGACGCGTTCCAACAGTCACCCTTTTTTCCCCCCCGCTACTTCGTGCCTTGAACATTGCCAACAGTCGTCCTCCTCTGCGAACCCCCCCCCCCCCCACTGACCAGATGAGACCCGCTATAAGAATCCTTGCCCTTCTCTCGGAACCTTTCGGACGTTCTTTCCCTCCACCATTTCCCTCACGAGAGAGATCTATCGTTCTAGAGATTTACCGTCCACGATGCCCTCCCCCTCCCTTTTGAAGCTTCTGAGTAAGACGATTGATGATCATGAGCCCGAACGATCGCGACCCCATGGCGGCAACTTTTCCCCGGTTGGTCACTTTTCCTTTTTTGCAAATGATCTTCTGCATGTAGAAGGGACATCTAGGCCGGCCATTCTCCTCCCTAATAAGAGTTCTTCACTCTCTGTGCCAGGCCCCTTTCCATTTCCTTTTCTCCACTCCCCTCCCCCGCTTCCCCTGTCGCCTCCCCTCCCCTTCTCCACTCTCGGCCTTTCGCCCCCTCCCCCACTTCTCTCCCCCTCTGTTCGTCTTTCTCTCTCATCTCTGCGCCACCTCCGCTTTTTCCATCCTATCCTCCCTCTCGTTAGTCCTATTTGCTTTTATCTCCCCTCACCCTCCCTACATCTTGTAGTCGCTAGATTTACCCCCTTCATTCTCACCTCCTTCCTTTTGTCCTCTCGCCGTCTTTCCCTTTCCCCGTTCGCTCCCCCCCCACTCCGCTCCCCCGCCTCCTTTCCGCCCCACCCCCTTCCCCCCTTCTACCATTTTCCTCCTCCTCCATTCGTGTTCGTCTTCTCCTCTCCCCCTGATTTGCTCTTCTCCTCTCCCCCTTCCTTCCACCCCTGCTTTCGTTCTGATTTAAAGTACCCGTCTACTCCCTTTCCTTTTTTACGCTCCGACCCTCCCTCCTCCTTTCTCTTTCCTCCAAGTATGTTCCAACTGGAGGCGAGCGTTTTCCCGATGAGCGCGCTTCTCCTTAGATCTCCCCCCTTCCCCCTTGAACTTCTGGCCGTAGGAATATGTCGGATTGAGTCGATTCCGTCTTTCAGGCGTGCCCCTCTTTTTCCCCGTAGACCTTTCCCCTCGATTGATTTTAGCTCTTTACTCAAAAGATACGTAAGCGTCCCGATCCCCCGCCTGCGCTGAGCTTTGATATCCGCGAGCATTGAATGAACGAGACGTCTCTCCCGCAATGGCCCCCCCCCTTCCCCGAGGCCGTCCCCCTTCAGACTTTCCCTGGTAAGTGAGGTCATTTGCGTGATTTCTTTGTCTCATTCGACCCGGATCTTTCCCGTCATGCCCCTCCATTGCGAAAACCGGCAGAGCCCCCTCGCAGGGCTTTGCCTTCTGCCCTTTTCCGAAGCATTTCCGATTCGGCGAACCGTTCCCGTAGCTGGAGTCTTCATCCTCCCCCGGCGCCCCGAACTTACGACCTACGACCAATCGTCACTTTTTCCTCCTCTTTTGAGAGTTTGCGCGTTATAGATTCGCGACGGGTCGAGCTCTGGCCTTCTTCCGGAAACGTTATTCCAGCTTGGGCACGTCCATTTTTCCAGAATGTGTCCTCGAATCGTTGACATTATTGATGGTCAAGCCTTCCCTCAACACGAATCGCAATAGACTCTTTCCCTTCCTGCATGCCTTTTCTATGACCTTCATGAACCAAGCCTTACTAGATTTATCTCCGAGAGCCTCTCCTTACCCGACAGGACCCCTCTCCCCTTTCTTCCCTCCTTTCCAAAAATTCTGTCCTGGAGATTATTTTATGTTGTAGCCACATCCCTGCGATATTTGTAGTTTTTTCCTTTCTCCCCTCCGCTAGACCCTTTTCTTCTAGATGACGATTTTTACTCTTTTTTCTCCCCGTAGACTTTTCCCCCCTCCTTTGTAGAGTATTCCTCATCTTGACAAGGTGTTACTTTCTATGCCTCCTCTTGGCGACGCCGGCTCCTTCTCAACAATTTTTTTCCCGAGATAAATCGAAAACCTCCTTTTTTTTCCACAAATTTTTTTCTTCCCTCTCTATAACGTTTCCCCCCCTCTCTACATCAAGAAGATAGTACGCATTTGTCCTTTTATTTTCCCCCCAAATCTGGATGATCGATTCTCTTTCGGCGGAGAAGAGACTTTTACATTAATCTTTCCTCTTACGACCCTCTTCAAGTTCTAGACGGTCCCTTGTTCGAAGGACCTTCACAAAGGTATAGGTCACTCCCCTCCCCGGTCGCGATTTCTTCTCCTCTTGGATTCTTTCGACATTTTTTTTTTCCCCTGCGTTGCCGCTTTTTTTTTTTTCCCTTTCAATCTTTTCAGAGAGTCAACTCGGTCTTCTGATGTTTTTTTCTTTTCAGGACCCTGTACGGGACCCTTCCTCCTTACGACTTCGGTCGCATTCTAGTGTGGCCGTCGGGGTCTTTTTTTTTTTTGCAGAAGAGTCCTTGAATGTTACCCCCCGTTCCCCTTAACGATCTTTTCCTTCTATCTTTTTTTCGGTTGCGGTGTGGATGCTTGTCGCCAGCTGACTACCCTTTCTACGTTCCTGAAGACTGCAAGCTATTTCTCCTTGGCGCGGTGTTTTTTCTCTTGACTTTCCCTTTCATATGACGGCTTTCTTTTTTCCCGGCCGCTTTTTTTTTGCCCGGGCAACGCTGTTACCGCTAACCTCGCGTGCGTTGCCCGTCGATTTCCCCTTCACGCCTCATCGCGAGCGTTCTACGAATCCGTTGAATCTATTCTTTCTTGAGACTACCTTTCTTTTTGCAGGATTTTTTCCCCGTCGAGCTTTTCTCGATCGCCGGAAGCACACTCCGTCTTTTACTTCCTTCGCGATGACTTTTCCCTACGATCGCTTCCAGCGAGTCGTTGCCTTCGTTTTCCCAAAGATTGTTTTTTCTCATGGGGGACCCCCTCTTTTTATTGATGAGATCTCGACCGATGAGGTTCGTCTCTCAAGAAATTCATATTATTGAAGCCTTCCTCTCTAGGCGGGTTTTCCTCGGCCCTGGAAATCCTTCTCAATTAGAGATTTTTGCGGCTTTTCGACACGAGACATGGGGACCCCGCGTCTTCCTGTTCATGTCTGTATTTTCCTTGTCTGGAGTTAGTCGGAGGCTTTTTTGTTAACTCTCCTAATTTTTTTTGTCTTCTAGTTTTTTTGGAATTGTGTACAAGGGAGGCTCCCCGATCCCTCTCGGCGTTACAATAGATTTTTTCTGCTCTTTTATTAGAGCCCTTGCTTTAGTAAGCCTTTTTCTCCTCTCTTTTGAGCAACGCCCCTTTCCACGATGGGGACAGATAAGTCATGGTCCGTTCGACCGCTCCTCGGCGGAGCGCTGATTCGGGCCTGAACCTAAAGTTGTTTCTCGCAGGTTTCCCCCTTTTTTGCTTCCTGGCGCTCTCCTCTCTCTTCCAGGACGTTATAGGATTTACCCGCTTTTTATATTCAACGAAACATCATTACTGCGGCACCTCTCGATTTTCATGCTGATTTTCGTATTTTCCCCTAAGAGCAGTCTTTTGCAGACCTTAAGAGCCCGCCGTTCCCAATGTTCGACGTTTTCCCCTCCAGA
>Ga0179593_1512250_pt1 | contig 17270 bp, 13 predicted proteins | sample CZODoug2_1_08_16_FD_185931 | JGI IMG/M metagenome (GOLD analysis project Ga0179593, IMG submission 185931) | Vadose zone soil fungal communities from Angelo Coast Range Reserve, California, USA - CZODoug2_1_08_16fungal (PacBio error correction) | ecosystem: Environmental > Terrestrial > Soil >... | reverse complement strand
TGTGTATTTGAGGTCTCGGAGTACCTTTCCACGGAATTACAAAAAGACGATCTTCTCTTTCTTTTCTTCTTCCCCAGACTCATCGAGCTTCAGGCGCTTTATGCGTGATCTGAGCTGGCGTCTAGTTTCCGCTTGTTCGGCTTCCTGGATGGCTCTCTGCACCACGTTTTCTTTCCGATGATGTTCTTCCTCAAGCGCGTTCTTCGCCTTCGAAGGACCCAAAACAGGATCCAGCGTACTCCTTACTGTTTTTATCTGGTCCTGCGGCGCTGGTGATACGAAAGAAGAGGCCATCCTGTCTTTCGGGTTTTCGGAACTTATTAATAAGAGGCCCTCTGCTTTGACTCTTGACGAGTCGACTCCGGACCGGATTCGCTTGTCCCGACTCAATTTAAAAGATTCGATCATATGATTTACTTTTTACTCGTTCGGCGTTTGTATGCTGGGGGCCGCTCACGGTACCCTTCTCTGGTTGCTACTTTGCCTCTGAATTTTTTTCGTGAAGAAGATAATTACCCTTGATTGCGCTTTGTTTTTCCCCCACTTTCGGTAAGGTGAAAGGTTCATGTTCCAGTAAAGTATACCGTGTCACTGGACCCCTTTTGGCTTTTCTCAACTAGTCCGCCTTATTTTCTTGTCGTCCTAAGAACAGGAATCCATCGTATGTTCCCCCCTTGAATCTCTTTTCCCTAGCCGCTTCGCAGATCCGTGCCGTTTTGGCTCGGAGTGCGCCTCTTAGAGGATTCCTTCTACATTACAACGACGCAGACCTCCGTGAGTCCTTCCCCCGCCGGGGACTCTGGCTAGCTGGTTTTTCAGATCGTTTCACGGTCGTTCTATTTGGGATACCGCCTCTCTACTACTTTTTCATCTAATGGCCTAACCGCCTCTTTCCCGCGTGGAAGGCGGGAATAGCTAGGTCGTACAGCCAACCATATCCTCTGCATTCAGGAGTGCCCTCTCCTGCCCGGCTGAAAATCTTTGCGGCCGACTTACAAGGAGTTTTTCAGCAGGTGGTAAAACTCTGCTGGAACAACCTCGCTCTCTTCTGGAGCGTATGTGAGCTACGCGGCGGTTCTCTCGAGAGGCGATATGGCAAACCGACGGGACTCCGACTGTTTTTCCTGATATGGTGCCTGTTTGTCCCTTTTCAAGCTCACGCCATGTTACTCTCTGGTGTCGTGGGCTTTACTCGTCACCCTTCTTTCTTGGAGACAAGACATCCTTCGTAAGAGACGGCCTTGAGCCTCGTGGGACGTCTGACGTCTCGCGGCTTCCCTCCCTCTCTACATCCTTGCGCTTCACTCCGATTCTCGGACCCAAATCTGCGATAGAAGCAGCATGATTACGAGACCCTCTTTTTACGCCTCTATTACCCTCTCCCTCTCCTGAGCGAGATGTCGCTTTCCGCCTTGTCAGGTTCTTACAAACATACGATCTTGCAGGATTCTTCCCGTTCACCCCTGGATGGTGGCTTTTTTCGTTTGCGAGGAGAGAGCGATCGTGGAACCTTACCGAGAAGAAAGTTAGAGCGTGGATGAGCTTTCTCCCCGCGGCTTAGTAGCCTGAAGTCTAGAGGTCCCCGTTTTTCAGTTCATCCTGTCGTACTTTCAAATAGGGGAGCGCGAAGAACTTCCCACTCCTTCCCCCCGAAACTTGGTTATCTTTAGAAGCTACTGCCCCGAGCGCCTCAAGCGTCCTAGGTGAAACGCTCTACGACTCTTCCCCCCTCTTTCGTACCTTTCCCCCTTGTATCTGTCGACTCTCCCCAGGAAAAGGTAGACAGTCTAGAACCGCGGAATCCTCCGCTGGTCGTCGCTTCCCCCTCGAAACCATCGGGCGCCAGTCTCCGCTCTCAGACAGAATTGCACGCTCGGCCGTCCGCTGTTGTCATGACGAATGCGGTCCGCTTATAGTGATAGAAGCGGTTTTTCTCCCCCCGACGTCCGTCTCCTCACACATAAACCCAGCGGCGATTCCCTCCCACAGGACGACGATAAAGACGCGTCAAGCGGCTGTTCTTTCAATTAACACTCTTAAGATGTTCAAACGAGATGCCGCCCAGGAAAAGCACAAGGCGACCCTGCCGCGGCAGTCTGTATAGCGGACTGTCCCATTAGGAGGAATGCTGAACGATCCCCGCTCGACGCCTTGGTTTTGCCCCCTCCTCATCCAATACTCCTCCCCTTAGCCCTTTCCTGATTTATATCTTCCGTCCTCCCCTATCTGATGGACATCGTCCTCGCATCTGCTCAAAATTGTCGCGGTCTATCCTTTCGTTACCCCATCCCTTGCTCTAAAGCTCAACGACGAGGCCAGCCGCGCCCTTCTCCCGCAGTCCGTCCTATATTACTGACGATGCCACCCGTCTCCGTTGCGTTCCAGTTTGACGGGTAATCATATTTTCCTCCTCCTCCTTTTTGATCGTCTCTCTTTCCAATTCCAGTTGTTTGTTATACTCTCTATTTCCTCCGTTGTGTTTGGGAGCTAGCTATCCCCCGGTAAAGTCTGCGGGCCAGGGCCGCTATCGAACCTTGACCTTCTCCCGAAGGCCTTCACGTCCTGGCGTGCGGTTTCCGCTTCGAGCTTGCTAAGCGGGGTATAAAGATTGCCACTTTTAATTTCCCCTCCTGGTGGGAATATAAATTGCCGATGGACCCCGAGCCGGTGCGTCCTAGTTCCGGAACATAGCGGATTTCCCTGCTTCTCCTCTTGAGGGATTAATTTTGGGGGGTGGCAACCACCACCTTTGTCGGGGTCCTCCCTGGGCCGACTTCCTTTCAGGGTCCTCTAGTAAGAATGATTTTCCTCTCTTCCCCCGGAGGTCCAACATATAGTTTCTGAGCCCTCTGTCCTCGCTGACGAACCCACTCTTTTCCTTTTCCCCGTCATCTTCCTCTTTTCCCTTATCTGTTTTTTGTAGATACCGGTTGACTGAGTGTCTAAAAAAGGAACGAGCGTTTACACGCCTCGACTGCAAAACGAAGTGTCCGCCGCTTTTTTGAAATCTCGCGGATTTCTCCTCAATTGTAGCTCTGACCTCATTCTTTTCGTGATTTCCTCTCCTTCTCTCCTAGGCTGTTCTCGAGTCTCGGTGTTTTGTTCTCTCATGTAGAATTGGTGAGTTCCTCTGAGACTATTTTCGAATAGTCTTTAGAGCGTGGCGTGGTACCAGATATTTGGGATTATGCCTTCTATTCCTCTTTATTGAAGCAGGTGCTTTTAGTGTCCACTGCTCCTTGAGCGCAGACTGGTCTTCCGTGCCCCCGACAAGAATTTAGTCGCTCCCCACTGAGGATGGTGCTCATCCTGCTCAGTGGGAGGAATGACGGCGAGCTGCGACTGCCCCCTTTTCCGACTCTCCTTTCGTCGTGACGATAGTACAAAATTCGCCTTCGCTCCTCTCAAGGTCTCGGTCCCTCTCATGAAGATAGTATTTGTATCGTACGGAATTTTTCTCCAGGCGTCTCCCGTAGGGAGTCCTATGAGAGTTCGTCTTGCCATTAATTCTTCTATGCTCGCTTTGGTCAGACTCGGTTTTTTGGTTCTCCCCCCAGAGTGTTCTGACGATTGTAGAGTTACTCGGGTCTGAGCCAGTGCGCCGCCTTGTCTCCTCCAGCTTCTTAGCAGCGTGATCCATCTTACCTCTGAATGATCTGTCCGTCCGTCACGCCCTATTAGATTAAAGTTGGAGGGTCTTGCACCTTTCTCTTTAAGAAAGGTTCGCAAGCGAGTCCAGTCCCCTCTTGTCCCCTGAATATTGCGAGACCCGCCGTCTTCTCTCACCGGAGAGGTAGTAGTGTTTTTCCTATGCTCCCCTCTCTTGCAACGAGCAAAAACTATGACCCCCGTCCGGTGACAACCTTTCCAGAAGTTTGCCTGGCGTGCGGCGCTTTTGTGGCCCCCTCCTTGTGCCCGCTTCTTCTTGTTAGCCGAAGACGATCTTCTTTAGCTAGCTGTGAACACAGCGTGCCCCCATACGTGGCCTCGTATTCCGACCTTCGTAGATATGCCCGGTTCGATGGGCTACGGATCGGTCTAATGGGTAACCCGTGTGACAAACCACTCGTTGGCCTTCCTATTGCTTTTCGCAATGCGGTCTTCTCTGTTGATGTAGAGAGGACCCTCCTAAGTCGGCCGCCTCCAATTTATCCGCGGGCCAGATATGTTAGCGGGTTTTTTTTTTTATTTTTTTTGAGATGGACTATCAGCCACGTGCTTGGGAAAATCCTTGTGAAGAGTTCGCATGTTGCACTCTGAGGTCCGCTTTCCCCTTTTCTTTAGCCTCCCAAGATAACTCATTGCATCGAGGTTCAGAGTTCCCAAGCCATTTTTCCCGTTTCCCTTATTCTGAGCCATGGCGGTAACCCGTCAACGGACTCCCACCTTTTTGGGTCCAGAGCTCTGCCCCCCCGGAATTCATTCTCACAGAGCCAACCCCGATCCTGCCTGAGAGTTTTTGATTCGCCTGCCCGCCACTTGATTTCTCCTTTCGTCGAAAAGCGACCCGAGACACGCCCCCCGCAAGAAGTCAGAGGTATTGATCCCTAGCTACTTCTCCCCCTTGAATGTGCTTGCTTGCTCTCTCGCCTGTACGGGCAAAAAACCCCTTCTCTCTTCTCTTTTTTGAACCTCCCTCCTCTGATGGCGGGTTAATATGGCCGAGTCCCTTTCTCCCTCAATACAAACCCCAGCGTCTTTCTCCTTCCTCTCCCATGAATTTGATCTCTCCATCATTTCCTACTTTCGATGGAGTACGGAGCATCCCTGACTCCCCTTGTGGAATGCCTTTTTTTTTTAGTAGACACCGAGCACTGATTGGGACCCTACTATTCAACGCAGGCCTGCCTCAGCCTATTCTATTTGCGATTACGTAATACCACTAGAAGCGATTCAAGTGGTTCTTCCCGTTTACCGTACTCCCCAGAAGCCAACGCCACATCGACCGTTCCGTTGTTTAGGTGCAAATTCACTCCTCCTCCTTTTTTGTGCTCGATATCTTGTGCCTTGGTGAGGCAAAACTCCGGCGTCCTTTTCTTTTTTTTTGGATGTTTTGGTTGGCTATACTTGGAACGCATTTCCATGATCTCTCTTTTGCCTTTAATGAGATCCTCACGATAGATTATCGGAGTCTGTACTTTTCTTTCCGATTTTCTTCTGTTTTCTCTTTTCGAACGTGTTGGGAGTCGTCCCCAAGATCTTCTCATATCGCCCTTCGTTTCTCGGCATCAATTTCAGCCCCTTTGGAAAGATTCATCGAAGAATCTTCCCTGTTTTACGCTCGTCTGAACCAGGTGCGACCTTACCCAGCGCGTCCATTTTTTCGCCCTCGCTATCCTCTATAGTTTGTTTGTTATGGAGCGCGCGTTCCGCCTGATTCCTTTAGGGCAGGCGAGGTCCTTTATCCCCCAGAATCTTTGCGTAGCTGCCTACGTGTACAGCGCGTCTTTCGCCGTCAGGCAGTTCTGTTTTCGTTTGGCGAACGAATCTGCGCTCGTTGACTCTCCCTGAATTTCGTGTACCTCCTTTTCCAATCGTCACCACTTTCTTTTTTCCAGTTACATTTTTCAAGGTTCCAGAGTTTACATGCGACCAAAAACCTCCGCTGTAACCTTCATTTGAATCATCGAGAAATTAGTTATGTACTGGCCTCAGCCACTGGTTCTCCAGATCGATTCGCCTAACGCGTCGATTTAACAAGTGGCTTCCTATGCGTGCTGGGAGGACTCGGCGGGTGGACTTCCTTTTCCTTCTCTGACCTCCCCCTCTCCCCTAACTCTCTTGCTTGTGAAGATTCTCGTGGCGCTCATGCGAGGGAGCTAGTGGGTGTTCATTCTTTTTCCACGGCGTCAGGTCCCTCGACCGCATATTAACTTCCGTTGATCTCTATCAGCCCTCTTTCGCGTTGTCCTGCCAGTTCCTATAGATTCGTAGGCGCCACACCCTCATATCCTAGGTCTTTCTTAATTACATCTCCCTCCCCCTTGCCTTTTTAAATTGTCTTATGAAAAAACTGTTAAATTCGGGTTTCGCTTTTGGCAGCTTGCGGCTTTTCAAAAGAGCTCTTCCTCCTTCGCCGTTCTGGATAAGCCTGACCGGTGGCTCTCTGCGAGGACTTCTCGGAACAACGTCTACGCGTCGTTAGTTTCTTCCCCTCTCGGTTTGACATGGTTTCAATCTCCTCCTCATCTGTCGAGGTCGTTTCTTCCCCTTGACGTTCTTCTCCGGACGAGGATCACGCCGGCCATGACTCGAAGCGATCGGCCTGGCGTTTTTCTATGGGCCTCTCTGTCCGCGGATCGCCATCTTCATTACGTGACGGTTTTGCCCTCACAAAGAAAGAGCTCTCATCCGTTTGCTTCCTCTGACTCCGAAAGATACCCATTTGAATCGCCGTCCGGCTCCTATCCTCTTTGGCGCCCCTGTCGCCTACGCTCTAAAACGCGCGCAGGCGTCGTTCCGCTTCACTGGAGAGCGCCGCTTTGTCTGGGCGTCTTTTTTCGATCGTAAGGATCGCAGAATTGGAAGTGGCCGCATCTCTTTCCAGTAATTACAACGATGGTTGTTCTGAGGGAGGAGAACCGATATCCGTTGTCCTTTTCCAAGCTGTCGGCCCTTACCGAGGAGCGCAGAATCCGCGCGCACTGCGCCCTTGAAGAACACTCTCCACTGCTAGTAGAGAATTCTGCTTACTTGAAGAAGATAAAGGAGTTCCCTTGACCTCCCCGCTCTACGCTGATCGAATTCTACCTTTTTCCGGTCTCTTCTCATATAACCATGACTAAAGTCGACACTTAGATGACCCTCCCCGTCGGATCGAGCTCCCTCCTCTTCGAGCCGCCGCGAAAGTCGCCCCTTTCGGCCTAGTTGAAACTTCGCTCTCGTCCTTAGCGCGTTTTATGGAAGCCAGCTGGCGTTGGGGAGGCGACTGATAGATGATCGTCGCGTTTTTGGCGTTTCTCGTACAGTGATACAATCAAAAACAGAGGCTCCTTCAATGCTTGGAATGGAGGTGTTTTTCTTCCTTCCTCTCGGGCTCGCTTGCTCATCAGAAAGAGATTGGACTTGATCCTATCAAATTGCGCAGTCTCTCGGTACATGGACTGCCTCGTCCTGTGACTTGGAGGCCCCTATGCATGCTTCCAGCTGAACTACCCCTCCCTCAGCCATTAGCCATTTAGGTTATAATACTTCTGCTCCCTACGCACAGGCCTCGTCGCCCGCGAATGGTAGTTTTCCTCTGATATTTGCCATCTTGTGCTCCCGATCTGAGATGCGCCTACAGACCTCTCTGTTCTTCTGTTCGTTTATTACAGGAGGCTCGGGTTCTCAGAAATTTCCCAGACCTTGACTCTTCTTGCATGCGTGAAGGAAAAGGGAAAGGGCTCGCTTTTCAATCCTACACCTTTTTTAGATTTTCTCCCGTTGTTAGTTCTATATCTCTCCTTCCCCACTCTTTTTTGAGATCTGTCACTGTCCCGGGGCCGGCACGCAGATTGCGTCTGTTAGCGCTCAGGGAAATGCTTCTACCCCTTCCAGCGCCGTTAGAGAGAAAATGGCGGCGGCAGCGCTCGAGATGAGGCCCCATCTTCAGATGAGCTCCCGTGCTTCCCCTGCACATTTGACCTGCTGCGGCTGGATGACTTTCCGCGAGGCGCCTGTAAGTAGCTGTCTTCTCTCCCCGCAAGGGTATGTCTGAGGATGACTCGGGGAAACACCCCTTTGTCGAGCGGGGATGGTAAGGACGCCGGAAGTAGATATAATGCTGTCATTTCCTTTTCGTTGTTTTGAGGTACTCTCTTCGTGCGCATCTTCGAATCCATTAGACGATTGAAGCTGCTTCCCTACAGCTCCCCTGTTCACTTCTCCTCTGGTTTGTGTGATAGGGACGATGGGGATCCACACGGAGATACAGAGGCCTTTCCTCAGATGGTATACTTCCTTTTCCCCCTATCTCAGTTAGGTGTTCCTCTCTAACTGTCAGCGCGACAGGTGGCACGGACTTGCTTGATTTTTTTCCAGGTCGACCTTTCTTTCTTGAGCTTGTCGTTCTAGACTCTGTAGATGTCAGGGTGGTAGCTTCTCCAGAACCCTTTCGAAATCCTTATTCTTTTTTCCTCCTTTTCCTGTCATCTTCTTCTTATTTTCTTTCCTCCGTGGCGTGATTAAGGAGCTTCGACGAGTGACGTTCTTTCTCCCCGTGCGTTTGTCATTCTCGCGCTATAGGGCGACGGGCCGACGATTGCCTCCCTAAAATACGGTAGTTGCCTCGTTCTTACTCCGCAGCGCCCCCGTCCGGTGGAGGAAGAAAGATTCCTTTTCTTTGACACTTCGAGAACTTAATGGCTCTTCGTCGATCTTTAGTTGCGCGTTTTCCTCTCTTTCGATCCTGAGTCCCCTTTTCTCCTTCCCTCCGACTCGATTTTCGATGTTTTTCTCGGAAGATGCTCGATTTTCCAGGGTCTATCCTCGCGCTGCCACGCTTTAGATGTTAGAGGCGGGTCCCCGAGTCTCCGCATGAAGGTATGCCCTTCCTTTTTTCAAGCTTGGAGATCCTTAATGAGTTGTCCCTTTCTCTCGTCACTTGCGTAAGTAGCTCCCAGTTCTGCACGTATCGCTCCTCTCAGTTTCTTTCTTATTACGACTTAATGGAATAGTGAATAGTCTTCGTCCGATTTTTTCACGTTCTTAACTCTATGCGCGGGGTTCCGCGACCCTCTCCTCTGCTGTTAGTCCGTCTCGGTTGCCGACAGATTCTGTCCGCTAAACAGCCGAGAGCTCCAACTATTCCTCCTCGGTTCCTACTCACGACGTTAACACCGACGAAACTAATTTCCCCTCAGGGTTCTTGCAGCGTTTTTAAGAGCGGTCGGTATTGCAGATGCGTCGTAGAACATCCTATCTGTAGAGTCTTGCCGCGGAACGAGCTGGCGGCGACCGGCATACACGTTCGTATATTTCGGTCCCCCTGGCGTGATCGACTCCTTGACGAGATGACCACTAAGCTCGCATGCTTTGAGTCCGACCGCTTCGAAGAGCGTTGGTCTAGAGGCCTGCCATATCCAGGACGACTGCGGCCTCCAGGGCTTTTAGGTTAAAGATAGGCTATTAGCCCCTACAAAAGCGTGTTCCTAGAAGCTTTCTGAGAATCCGGTCCTGTCTCTGCCAGCCCGACCTAAGTTCCTATGGTTCAGATTACAAATTCTTCGCCCTTCTTTTAGTTTAAGAATCTTGCACTGCGAAATGTCACAATGTCCCAGCTGATCTCTTCAGAAGTATCTGAGACGAACTCCTTATTCACGATACTTAAAAAACGAGACTAGTGAGGTATTTCCTTATCGGCCCGTTAACCTTTCTTCTCAGTCGGAGCACAGCTTTGACGAGTACCCCCACCCCCGAAGGGACTCTTGGTTCTCCCTTTCCCGCCTTCATTCAATGCGCCGGTCGTTCTTGACTCCGGGCACCCACCCCTCCTTTAGAGTTTCCGAAGGTAAAGGTAAATCCGACGATGTCTGGTGCTGTTCATCTTCGAAAGAGCGATTCCCGAGCTAAAACCCTCCCTATTTTCTTCTTTTCTCTCTTTGCAGAACAGCACGTAACGTTGATACTATCTAGCTCCTTTTTTTCCAGCTGCTTCGAAAAAGAAGAGACCTGAAACGTCAGAAGATCCTGACGTCCGCTTTCTCTCCTCTAGACAAATCCCCGCCTTGACCTCTCTTGAGTTATTTTTCAGGATGAATGCCGTATCGTTTTGTTTTCTAATTATCCCCTCCTGAAAACAGACCATCCTCAAACGAAAATCGAAACGCCTAGTGGTTCCTCCAATTAACCCTCTCTCATTTGGTTTTGCTCTATTCTTTTTCCGGAGCCACCCTTCTTCCCCCTTCTTTATGTTAGTGTGATGTTCTGTTTAGCTACCTCCCAAGGTTCACCACAAGAGCTCGAGAGTCCGCTCCTTCATCCTCATGTTTTCATCCATCGCTAAGGCTATTCCGTCTTTCCTTCGCGTCTGACGGATTTCCTTCCTTGTGATGACTAGCCTTCAAGTGTTTCTCTGTTCTCGGTTACGATAGTCATGGCTCCCTTACTTTTCTCTTTTCATAAGCCGTCCGAAACTCGGCTTTTTACAGAGAGGTGCCTTGGCCTCCCCCCTCTCGCACCCTGGGGTTCCTGACCCGTTTGAAATAACGCAGTTCGGTGGTCTTGGCTGAGTTCAGTCTTGCATCCTCATTTGGGCTTCTGTCGCTTTATCCCAAGATATTGTGGAGAATAATCTTGGAGTTCTCGTCTCTATGTTCGTATCCCTCGAATAGTTTGTTCTGACGACGGCATTTCTGCACGTGCTTTCCCCCTCATTTCGTTTCATATCAGCTACTTCCGGAAGAGGTCAACCCTTTTGAGTGTGTCCAAGGAAGTTAGTTTACAATGCTTTCTGGTCCCAATAAACCACGACCAAATTTGAAATTTGCCCCTCCCTCCACTTTTGTTTTTCTCTTTCCCGTCAGAGACAGGACCAAGAGTCTAGGTGAAGAACTAGATTTTCCACTCTTTTTTTGAAGCGATAAGTACCTTGGCCGCGTTGAATGGGAGTCCGTGCTCTCTATGAAGTCTTAGACCTGCAAAAAGTACGAACTCTAGAGCCTTTGCTCCTCTTACGGCTCCATGAGCGTAGCGTGGGGTTGTAAGAGGTTTCATCTCTCGCTTCCATCTAAATTTTGCAAGATCTCCCTTCATATTCGCTCCTCCGAAAAATATACGCTTTTCCGCTGAATCGACATAGCTCGTTCTTTCGGCGAACAGACAGATCCTTCCATTAGGCAACGAAGCATTTAAGTTTTTTCTTCCCACTCCTCCCACGCTTTCGTGTTAGACCTTCATGAGTCGTCGGACACGACTTTGATAGGATAAGGAGATGGTGATCTACGCGTTCCATTTGGATCTTTCCTCTCAATCGACGGGACTTCTTTTAGGCCTTGACTCGGAGTTTTGTCGAAATCAAGTCACGACTCCCTAGAACAATCTGCCGTGCGAGGAAAAGGGAAATTCGTTAATGTTCCTTTCTCCCGCAGGCCAGTTAAGGCGGATGCGGGATCTCGTTAGGGCACTGGTGACTATCTTTGACCCTCCTTATAGGAGAGCTCTCCAATCGTACTTTATTAGACCGCCGATTTGCCAACGGGCGGTCGATTGCGGCGAATTTCCCGCTGAAACGCCTCTCTTCCTCCTTTTTTCGATAGCTGCTCTACTGTCGATGCCACTACGGGTCTCCCAATCTCTCAGGGCATTCACATTTCATTAGATTTCTCTAACTGTAGCGGTGAGAAAGCGTTGGCTGGGCGTCACGATATTTATAAGAGCTGAGATTTCTTATCGAGTTTTTTCTGGATATCGCTGGTCGTCTTTCCCGACAAGTAGTATCTCCAGTGTTCTGAGGACCCCAAAGAAGGAGTTACTGATCTGCGGACTCCCTCTGACCTGCAGCCCACGCGCTAGAGAGCGGCCTTTTCGTTTTACGACTACACGCACTGTACGATTTTGAAGAACTTCTCTACCACTCCCCCCCTTCTCGTCACCTGGATCCCGCTCCTGCCGTGAACGATCGACGCCGTGCTTCGAAAAGTTTTCGGTTCTCTTGAAGCTCCCATGCACGTCTGACAGTGTCCAACATGACACATCTTTCCCGAGCCAGCTTTCGCTCTGCCCTCGACGGGATCTTTCCCGTTCGCTCTGACCGTGGCAGCCAACAACTCTCTCGACGTCCGCAAGCGCGTCCCGCCAGGCTTTTCCTTGTGGCAGGCGAATGCCTTTTTTTTGATTCTTCTCGTGTGTCGCCCCTCCGTTCCGTTCCCTATCATCACCATCAACCGCGTCCCTCGTTTCAAGGATTTTCCCCTGACTGAGGCCAAGGCTTGTTGTCAAATTCCGTACCCGTCTCAGTAACCCTATATTTTACGAGGTGAAAGCCAAGGAATCCCGCGCTTGCTGCCCTCTATACAATTGAACGTCGCCGCAAAGAGGATGAACATTGACGCTTTGAACGAGAAGACATCATCTCCTCCATCCTTGGCTGATCTCCCCGAATTTTTGTCCGGCTCCCTCTATCGGCAAAGTTGAGGACCCGCTCATCTCAGTTCGAGTTTCTTTTTTCGAAAGATATAGAAAAATAAGTGGCAATCTTACCCCGATGCGCAGATCTGACTGAGAACCTCGTTGATCGCCTATGGGTCCCCCTTGGGCTCGTGTTCGCCTCTCTACTTTCCCTTCCCTGATGCCTCAGCATCTGCGGGCCTTCAAATCATCTCTCTTTGAAACTCCCGTGAGATATATATCTCTTTTTCATAAGTTGTTGTTTTGAGACTCTCTCTCTCTCTTCACTTGAGTTTCTTTCCCCTGTGCCTGGGTTTCCTCTGCTGACTTGACGCCGCCATTCCTCGATCCTCAACCCCCTCTCACGCCTGAGTCGCAGCGGCGCCCCCGCTTTTCTGCTTTGGTAGAGCTTTATTTATAGTTGACCGTAGGTTTACGGCTCTAAGCTTAAATTGGAGATCGTCGTCCTTCCGTGTCTCTAGGGATCCTGCCCCCCTTCGCTTGATCGAGCAATGATCTGCTTTTTTTTTGCTTCGGGTGTTCCCACCAAACGCGTTCTTGGCTCCTTGGCGTTGTAATTGCCATATCCCTAGGCAGCTTCTGTCCTCCCTTGTATGGTGAACCTCTATTTCAATCTCGTTTCTAGCAGAGGAGTCCTCTTTTTGAGATTTCCTATTGTTCCCTTCCTTGCAATCACTGATGATCGCGTTTATTTTCGAACGGAGTGGCGCGATACTCCTCTATCCTCACACCAATTCCCTCCTCTCTCCGCGCGTTCCCTTGAAGCTCGAGGATAAGACTCCCCGTCAGACGACAGACCAGTTTAAAACGACCCCCCTCCCCTCTGTTAGCCCTAGAGCGAAAAGTTGATCCGATCTTCCGCAGTTGCCGGCTCTCCGCACCCTGTCGATTTTCTTTTCTATTACTAGAACCTACACCCTTTCGACATGCATTCGGAGCTCAGTGGCGACTTAGGAAGACTAGCTTGAGCTGCGCTGCCGGAGTCTTTCTCCGTGAGTGTTTCCCGCTCGATTTCTCGATTTTCGCCGTCCCTCACAGGCGGTTTGAGTACCTCCTTCATCCTCTCGCTTGCGGCTGCCTCTACCAGACTTTGCACGCGCCAGTAGTCATGCAAGACGAGGCGCTGTCCTCCCGTAGCGTGAAATGAAAGCTCTTTCGTCTCGCGCTTCCGCGCGGTACTACTTTTTGCTCCCTTCCGTTCCCGATCCGCGCCTGCAGCTAGTTGTTGTAGAGTCTATTGCTATTTCTCTTTTTAGTCCCGGCCTCGTCTCCTCTTGCAAAGGCTTGTCGATGATTAAGATGCGTGCGTCCTGGTACGGTTTATTCGATGCGCGTCTTTTCTACACGGAGTTTCGTCTCCCTTCTCGTTAATGTATATCTCTCCCCCGATACGGCTTCCAGATCGTCCCCCAGTGGACCGACCACGCTACGCCGTCTTCCAGCGTAGTGATTCTGGTTCCTTCTTCCTCGTACTGAACCTCTACTCCTTCCTCTTCGGTTGTCTTGTAATTCAGCCCGCGCCTGCTAGGGACCTCTCTTCCTCTATTTAAGATCCGAGCCGCAAGAGCTCACCAGTAACCTTCGTAGTAAGTGAGATGTTTCCGATATGCCGCGCTCCCCCCTCTCACCATCCTTGAAAGCCGGTGAGGGTTTTCCTCCTCGTGGCGCGTGCCCCTACTTGACCTATGCCTTCCTCTGCGTTCTCCCCCTATATTAGTATCTGTCTTATTGATGTTAGTATTGATTGTTTCTCTTCTTTTTGTGATCTTTTCTCCTCTCTTTATCTTTCGGTTCCTATTGTGCTGATTTTCTTCTTCTTTTTTGTGCGATCAGTGACTTGAGCTGAAACCCCGCCACAGAGCTCCGCTTGACGATCTTTTGCACCGTCTTAGTCGTCTTCTCTGTGCCTTAGAGAGGAACGGACATCTCGCCGCCGGCGCCGCCATTTCGCGAGGCCAGTTCCGTCGAGAGCAGCTCCCCGCGCGTTGTCCATTGGAAGCAGTATAAACTCTACGGCGCGGTCCGGTTTGTCTAGCCTACAATGCCCTACGTGCATCCCTTTTTCCCGGTTCCCACGTCAGGTTCCAGAGTCGTTATTGTTCCATGGAAACTCGAACCTTGAAACCTGTCCATTTCCCAGGACTTTTAAGACGTAGCCTCGGAACGCCCTCTCTCCCTCTGACAAACCGATCCCTATAGTTATGTCTGCCCGCCCACGTGCGTGTTTGACCTCTCCAGAACCGAAAAAGCAGTATCTGTTCCTGAAATCTTGGGAATCCAGGAGAGCAGCAATTCACCTGACTGATGCCCGGCGTCCTTCCTCTCTCATCGAACCCCGGCCACAAAACACACACAAAACAACCCCACCCCCCTGAGCGAGTCCGACGGTCCAGTCCACCAGCCGACGAATGGAAGAGGTCATCTTTGCACATGGCCGACCCTTCCCTCCTGCACTCCTAGTTTCTTATTGCCACTTTAAGTTCCTCACGTAACTGATCTATTCCTCCTTGCGATGCCGCGCCAGCTGGTTCCGTAAGGACAGGAAGCGACGGACCCGGACTTTGTAAGTGAATCGCAGCTGAAGGAATCTTTTTTGACCTACGCTTACCAGCCTAGATACGGTTTCGGTTTACCTCCTCCAATTCTCGCTCGTCGTGGTTGACTTAAGTGTACATTAGTCTCCAATAAACCCGAAAAGCAAGAATTTGGCCATAATAACTTGAAAAATATCTATATAATAATAATACTTGTGGTTTGGTTCACTTTTCGCGGAGTTTAGATTTTCTTTTTTCTGATGGCATTTGCATATCCACGGAATCACCCCACAGCCTGATCGAGAGTATTAATCCTTCAAGCCCAGTAGCTCGTTGAAGTCCTTCAGGGAGGTTCCGCTCGTCTGTGCTCCTGTTTTACTTTGATCTCGGCTTCTTTTCTTTGGTCGACGACGCCCTCTTCGAGCTAGGCCGTAAGTCTCATCCCGTCCGACCTTGCTTCTTTTCCCCTTCCCAGAGATCAAGACGAAGTAGCTCATGTTTTACGCCGTTTTAGTCGCTCCAGTGGACAGATGAAACCCCTTTCTGTCATGTGTTTTATAACCTCCCTCGACGGCGGTGGTTTTCGTTCAGGGCGAGAGCCGAAGTAAGCAGTCAGACTCTTTCCTTACTTCCCCCAAGTCGGCGTAATCTGCTGGGCTTTTGTCCTTAGATTAGATTTCTAGCGTCGAGTGGGCGTTCTCTTACGGCATACTCTGACGCTCTCAGTTGCTATCTTAATCGTCCTCTTTTCCCTCTACTTGACTGAAGAGAGTCCACCTTTTGAGGTTCCCTTAACCCCGAGTTACTGAACCATACCCTTATTGCACGCTGGGCCCCCTGGACCCTTTCCCTCTTTACCGTGCACTTAGTTCTTTTCTGTATAAGCCACAGTCACGCGTTCGATTGGCTCACTGTCGGTTTAGATCCAAAGAGCGGGGATAGACGCTGACCCTTCGTTCTGAACTCCCTTTCCAGGACGTATCTATGCCTTATATGAACCTGAACCCTAACTTACGTGCGACTTTCCAGAGTGAAGACACCCCCCCCCCCCCCCACCGAGACGGGAGTTTTTCCCTGCTAGTTTTTCCTTTCTTCGATCGGCGTCTATAACGCATCCATCTCCTAGTTGTCCCCCTCTCATCCGATCCTCTTCTGCCGCTTTTCGATGTGCCCTCTTCTTCCTTCGTCCCCGAAGTCATAGGGCAGGTCAAGTTAGTCACAGCGCCGCCCGCAGTATAAACGGCTGAGTGGCTCCCCCCGGAGGGTACATCAGGTGTTTCCATGCTATAGGACTCCCCTGCTTACGTGCTGGTTGTGTAGCTTCCGTCCCGAGGTGCATCTAGAATCTCTCGGCAACCTCGACGACGCTCCCTGTCGCTGGGTGTCCCTGTGCACCCTAACCGCAGCCTATGTCAATCTTTCTCTTTCTGAACGTGTACAGCTTCGTCAGCGGACCTCTTTTTCTCTTTAAAGGACCTCTTCTGTAGACCTCGCGTAGATCTCGCAATTCCCTCGCGTTTCACATAGTCATTACATAACTGACGGTCTGCAAAGCCGATTCTGACAAGTTCCCCCCCCTACTACTTTCCTCTTTTTGTTCAGCCCCTCCGCCGACATCCCCTTTTCCGGATTATGTCTCTGGAAGCTCCTGAGACATCGAGCATAAACCCCTATGCAGCGAGGTAAGCTAGTCCCTTTCTCAGTTTTGTTCTTATGGCTGCTGCGAAGCGAAGTATAGACTTCATCCGTTGATTGTCAGAAGTCCCATTCCGATTCGGCGACCTCTAGGCATTCTCTCCTTCACGACCTAGTGCCTTCCCTATCTGGTGTTGACTTAACGTAGTTGCACTGCCGCATTCGGTCTCCAGCAGTTCGTGACGCCATCAAGACACCTCGTAGAGAGTTCTCTCAACGACGTCCTTCCCCGCGAATAGGCGATCATGAAGTTCTACGCCGATGCGATCAAGTGTTCGGTTTTCGGCGAAGCCTTCCCCCCGTAGACCAATCTGAGAACGAGCAGAGACAGTCGTTTTTACGCCCTTCAGCCAGTTACCCGGTCCTTTTCGGTACTTTTCCGCGCTGACAGTGGTAGGCCCACCCGATCTTCCCCTCCCCCCCTGGCCTGATAAGCAGATGGAGTTTGTGACCGGTGAGCGTTTCTCGTGTGCATCCCCCCTTATTCTTTTAACCCCCCCCAAACCAGCTGGCCGAAAAGGATAGGGTCGTCCCTTGAGGTACCAACAGATGTTCTTTCCCGGAAATCTGCCTCCCCCGTGATCAGAAACGGGATTCCCCCACTTTTTGACAGTATCCCCTTCCATTTCTGCTGGTTGATTGTAGTGACCCCCCCTCTCTCGTGCCCGAAGCCAGCACTAAGCAATATCCTGCTGACCCCAAAATGGTGGCCCTCGACCGTCTCTGTAGCGCAAGCCGCATCTCTCAATTTGCGTGTCTTCTCGGCCTCTTTCAGCCCCCCATCTTATCTTCTTTCAAAGGACAGCGGGCCAGCACGCCGACACTTTTGAGCGCTGCTGAGCTGCGGCCAGTTCTACATTTCCCTGACGATCTTCCTCTTCTCCGTGGTTAACTTTGCATTATAATCCCCTCCTCGGGGTCTGGATTGAGTCT
>Ga0179593_1372382_pt1 | contig 17270 bp, 17 predicted proteins | sample CZODoug2_1_08_16_FD_185931 | JGI IMG/M metagenome (GOLD analysis project Ga0179593, IMG submission 185931) | Vadose zone soil fungal communities from Angelo Coast Range Reserve, California, USA - CZODoug2_1_08_16fungal (PacBio error correction) | ecosystem: Environmental > Terrestrial > Soil >... | reverse complement strand
GGTGGCCTTTCGTCGAGACTGTGACATTCGAGGGCGTGTCCTGCCTGCTCTTCCACCTCACTCCTATTCTGCGCCCTTCTCTCTAAACGTTTTCCCCCGGAGGATTTGCGAGACAACCCCCCAGTGTTTAACATCCTGCCGCTCGCCTGTTCCCCCCTCCGTCCGTATCCCCACCTTTTTCCCCGCTACCCTGGCTTACCGGTTGACCCCCGGTCGTGCAAACAGTTTCTCGTGGGTCTTTTTGAGGCTTAATACACACCTTTTATTGTGCACCGAATTGCATTCCTAGGAACCAATTAAAGCGCAACAATCCTGTCTTGCGTTTTTGGTAAGCTCCATCGTTTTTTTCCCGCTCCCTTCGTCTGCTCGGCACCCGCGTTCGTCCCTACACTGCAGTCTCCCCGCCGATTCCCCATCCCCCTTGGTGCTCCCCATTTTATTCGAGTTAAAATTTGTAGTTGTTCGTTCCAGCATCTGCCTCGTGCCTATCGTTGTTTCTCCATTACCCCACCATACCCATCCCCCTCTGCCTGGTTTTGGTAGACCGCCCCCATCGTCTTTCCCATTCACTTACTCTTTCCCTACTCTCGCCCTTTCCCCTTGCTTGCGTAAAGGACCTCTTTCCCTGTTTATTTCTTTTTGAACTTTCTTCCTTCCCTGTGGATATCCATTACAGTGTGCCCCTCTGGTCAAACGTTTGTTCAGTCTGTGGACATCCAATTCGTGGTGACCACTTTTAGTCTGCTTAGCAGTTGGCCCACGCTAATTTTCTCCAGTGCGCGTTTTTCTTCTGCCCGTTTCCATTGGCGCGCGGCCCTCCTCGTCCCTCTTTCCTTGTCCATTCTTAATTTGTCCTTCTTTTGGAATTGACTTTCAATGATGAGCGCTTCGTGTCTTTTTTCTTTCGGAAGTCCCAATCCCGGCTCGCCATTTTCAAGTGGCAATAACAGGGCTTCGGCTAACTAAGAAGGCCGCGTTCTCAGCGCACTCCGAGTTTTTGCAACCCCCTTCTCCCAGCGGTTTCCCGGCCCTGAGTCTTCTTCTCTTTCTGGTACTTAACTCAACATGTCTGATCGTACAATATGCGAATTTCGCCACTACACCTTTCGCCCCCCCTTTCTTTTTGTGGTTCGAGCTGTGACCTTCCGGATGTAGCCCTCTTTTTTTCTTCCCTTGCGCGTTTTTTTGAACTCCCCCCCCCGTCTGAGTTTTCCTGCTACCTCCCAGTTCTCTCTTCTGGCAACTTTGCGTCCAAGTTCAGAAAACACGTTTTTTTGATAGGTTGTCCCCCCCCCCTCCCTCCCCTTCGCAAGAAATTCTTGCAGATACATCTCTGCATGTTGTCCACGCGTCGCGTTCCGTTTTTTCTTGGGACTTTTGTTCTCGACCCATTTACCCTCCTAGATCGTCTTTTTTTGACAATCCTCGTTGCTATCTGAGGCGGATCTTGGCGTTACCTTCTTGCTTCTGTCGTATCTCTCTGACCCCCTCGCGTCCATCCGCCACGTTCGGACTTCTTGCCGCAGAGATCAGTCTCCTTCCCCGTCTCCTCCCCTTCTTTTTGATTCTTTCTTGCGTGCAGTCATGTCGCTTTCGGTGTTCGCTGTGTGTTTTTCTTTTCCGGCCCGAGCTCCCTCAGGCGACGTCTGAAACGCTAATCTCCCGTCGTCTTTACTTCTTTCCTGAATCGGCCGCCTCCTCACGGCCTTAGCCGCTTTTCTATGTCCCTCCCTCTTCGTCCTTGACTTGTCCTGGCTGCAAAAACAGGGCTCTTATTTTCGCCCACCGTGTTTTTGGAAGGGGAAGACAGTTTCCTGCCGATTTTTTTCTGCGTTATGTTTAGGTGTTTATCCCCCGCCTCGCCTCTGTCGCCCGATGGTTTGGTCCCCTACATCCCCCCTGACGTCGTATCCATAGAAATTTTGTACTTGGCGCCCTTCTCCCTCCCGTTGTTGTTTTGAGGCGATCGCGCCAAGTTAAACTTACTATGGCTCCGCGTCGGTGTTTTCACTGTGGGGTCATTCTACAAGGCGCTTTGGTGTGGGGTTTGTGGTGGTGGCTCCTAACCTTCCCTCTTCCACGCGGGAACCATCCGTCATTGGACCGTTTTCGGCCCAAATTCAGGATTGGTCCATTCCCCTTTGGCTCGCCTATGTTTTTCCTTACCACAAGTAGTCGCCCGCGTCTTCCTCGCAGAGGGCTTTTTTTTCGGTCTTTCATGACAGGTACGTTGCGTGCCTTGGGATGCTTCTCTTCCTCTCGTAGGTGGCGTCCGTCGGAAAATGCACACGTCGACCCGGCAAAGATAAGTTGCCTTCCGAGAACCGACGACTTGGCTTCCGCCTGCTCGCAACTCGCTTGCCCGCGTTTCGCCTCTTTTCCTCTTCTTTTCATTCCGCGTATTTTTTCCGTCTCGCATAACTGCGCAATAGCTGCGTCGTGTTCCCACGTTTTGCTTCACATTTTCCTTTCAACCCACCATATCTCCAAGACTACCACGCGCCTCTCTTGGCCCCTTCGTTATTAATAAGGCGGCCATGCATTTTTGGCGGTTACACGCGCTTCACCGGGTGTGCAGTACGTAACTTTTGAAGAGGGCCTTAGGCGGCCCCCACCCTTTAGTTTAACCAAAGATCTGTTTTGCGCCGTGGCGCTCGTGACAGACCCCACTTCCTTCGTGTCTTTTCAGGAAGCTATCATCGGAGTAACTGTTCCCTCCTCAACCACTTTTTTTTTTTTTTTTGTGTTTGCGTGACAAAGATAGAACAAGATCCGGCGATATTTTTGTTAGTCCTTTCCCCCCTGCAATGCCCATCGAGCAGACAACAAGGGCGAGTTGGATCCGTTTTTCTCAGATGTTCTTCGTCCTCTTCCTCTTCTTGCGCGAAGGGTACTTGTCCCTTTCCCCTTTCCTCTTTGACGCAAGTTAATTAGTCTGCGATTATCCCTTGATGCCCGAGCGCTCTCATTTTCTAATTCCCCCCTGAGAGTCCTCCCCCCCCCTCGAAATTACCTATCGACAATTTCTTCTTTTTCCGCGCTTTGGTTCCCCGCTGCGGCACGCCGTCACTCAAATATGACCCCGTTTTCAAATTTGTCGACCTACACTTTTTTTCACCCAACGAATTAATTGGATTGATTTTCCTGTTTGACGCGTTTCAACTGTAGCTCTTATTATCCTTCCGTGCCCCTCCTTCTTCTCTTCCTATCCTCCCCATTCCCTTGGGGATCATTAGTATAAGCCGTCACGGCTTAGTCTATCTGTGAAAGTGCTACGCCCCTGGGTCGTTCTCCCCCCCTCCTTGTCCCCCGGCGGGCCTTTTTCTCTTTCTTTTGACCAGTCAGAGAGACGTTCAAGGTTGCAGACGGTTTCCCCCCTGGTCCAACTTCTAAGACAATGGTCGCATTAAATTGCTTGTCCTTTTCAATGTAGCGTGTTTTTTTTTCAGCTGACGTTGTTCCGAGCCCTTTTTTTTTTTCAGTGCTGCATTCTTCCAAATCCCCGATCTGCAAGGATGGTGCTCCACTGGCGATGTTGTTGGGCTTCATGTCGTTTTCGTTGCAAATACTGGGGGTATTCAGCCCAACCCCAGAAGATGAAACTTTTCAGTCCCTGTGCCGCTTACAGGGAGCGCGGCCTCTGTGATACAGGCGTCCAAGCGTCCTTTCCTCCCCAGTGGTTTTTGGGGTTTGGCGTCCCTGTATGGATCCCTGTTTCGCGTTGGAGCGCAGATCCTCTTTGAACTTTCTCAATGTCAGCAGGAGCCAGCGGCCGGAATTTCACCCAGTTCCCGGGCCTTCGTCCCGATCTCGTCCGTGTTGTTGCGTATCGACGGCCTTTCGTTCCTTCTCAGCGTGTTATAACGGCTTTCTGTTCCCCTTTCCATCGATATGAGCCTCCGTCAGGACTTGCTTTCACTCTTCTCTTTCGCACAACCCCACACCAGTGGCTGTTTAACAAGTCCTTTTGCCGGTTTTTGAGCCGTGCACGAGTTGACCCGCTGCTCACCTGGTTCGCTTTCGTGAATACCTTTTCATTTGTTGTTTTCTTGCTTTGACTCCCCCCTTTTTTCCCCGCACGCTCATCCGCGGAACCAAAACCCGGTGACGCCTTGGCACCCTTCTTTTCTTTTTTTGACTTTGTTTCTGTTAGAAGTAAGAAGACTCAGAATTGATGCACCAGCTCAAGCTTTCCCATCTCTCCCTTTCCTTGCCCTTCAATGTTTTCTTTGCTATTACTATTTCAAATGTTGTAGTACTCGGGCAGAACCCTGAATCTTCTTTTCTTTCTGGTTCCTCCCCCCCAAACGAATACCCGTGTCCCTCTGGCCTTGTTGCCTATGTAGTTCCCGCACCAGGCTTCGTTCATAACATTCACTTCCCCAGGATACCTTTCTTGCGTTGCTTTTACCGTACTGATTCCCTTGGCTGATGATGAGTCCTCCGTTTCCCGGATCACTGGTCTAATAACCTTTGTGGCAGACATAAGTTGACAGGGGTCAAAGTCCGCAGCTCCGCGGCTCCATTTAATCGTTTTTTTTCCACTGAGGCCTCCTCTTTTTCAAATGTATTCCCTTTGTCCCCTTTTTTTCACCAATCTCTCGTCCCTCCTGCACCTCCTCGGCCATTTCGACCTTGAATCTTTTCCGTCCCGTCATTTGTGTGCAGTTGACGTGGCCTGCTGAGCGCTTCGGCATATGGTGTCTTCTCCGAAGATGTACCTTCTTTCCTTCGCCATTTCAAGTGGCAAGCGGGTCTTTCGGCGCCATTTGTCTCCGTCCGAGTACGTCCCTTCAGAGATTTGTCAAAAGCCCACGGAAAGACTCCAGGTTTGTTTTCTTTCTCTCTTTAGTGCAGGGTGAATTAACTCAAAGTCTTCTCTTCCGTTCTCCTTTGGCGAATCCTTCCGCGTACCCCCCTCGACCATTGCTTGTTTGTCTCGAACACTTTCGGATCTAGCTCTTTTCCCCGGATGTTCTCCTGTCGCCTCTTCCTTGAAGTTTCTCCCAGGTATCTTCCCACTTCTCCAATATTTTTGAAGCTAAGTTTGCCCGTTTTCCTGCCCTTCCCCCCCGGTTCCTACGCCCTTTCTAATGCGTTTGGTTTGCACCATGCCAGTACGCAAGTCGTACGAAATTGTGATTTTTTCTACTCGCTTATTATTAAGTTCGATGCGCTTTTTTTATTTCTTTTTGCTATTTTTTTGACCCCCTTTCCTTTTCAAGCGCACTGGTCACCAGACGCTTGAAGATTCGCTTTTACTTATATTATATCGCGGAATGCTGTTCGGACGATATTTCGACCCCCAATGTATCACACGTTTCTTATTTCAGCATGAGATTTTCCCTTTTTTTTGAGAAATCTCCCCTTTTTCTTTCTCCGATGGCATAATAGCTGGTGCTTTGCGTTCGTTTCCTCCGCGTCCTCCCACTACGGCGCTATTAGATAATTCTCCGGTTGTGACCGCATACCGGTCGGTTTCCTCGGCCGACGCCTACTAACGGTCCAGTCAAGCTCTTTTCTACTGAAGAGCTTCTGTCCTTTGTAAACTCAGCAAACATCCGTGCTCTGAGTTTATGTCCCCTTTTTGCCGAAGTGGTTTTTCTTAAAACCTGTAAATGAAGTCCGAGTTCTGGCGTCCGTGTATCCCTCTCAGCAGTTCTGTCGACACTGATGTAGTTAATAACTGAAGAAGTTCCATAGAACTATTTATTTTGTTTCGACTCCTCTTTTCCTAATCCTCGTTGTTTTGCGCTCTCTTTTTTGCTCCAAGTCCATCACGTTTTTCTTTCTCTTAAGGGAGTAGGGGGTTCCAGCCATAGGTCTGAAAAGTTAGGATCAGGGAAATACAACCTGATCATAAACGTGGTCCCCCCATCCGGCATGTGCCAAGTGGCAGCACCAGCCCAGGCTGGGCCCCGAGCGCCTTTCTTTTTTTCCTTAGTAATCCCTTGCCTCCCGCTTCTTCTTCGCCATCTCCTTCTTTTTTTTATCCTTGAGGAGGCGTAGGCCGTTTGCGGTAATTGCTTTCCTCTTGTTTCCTTATAAATCCGCGCCGTCTGTTGGATGATAGTAAGTAAACGCTACACCTGCCCGCTCCTTTTTCCCTCCTCATCACGAAGAATGCTTCTCGCTCTCTTCCACATTCCCTTTCCGCCTTCCTCGTCTCGTGATGTTTTCTTAATATAGTTCGCATCTTCCTCTCTATGCCCCACGCCGCATGCAACCTCCTAGTGCGGTTTTTTTCTCGGTCTTGTCACCACTTGTAGAAAAACAATATCGCCCCCCTCTCCCCCCCGAATCGTTTATCGCTTGGTAATGCACGATCTGCCGAGCCGGCCTTTAGTAGACTTTTTTCTTTTAATGTCACCCAACGAACGCTGTATCAACCCTGGTGCGTCCGTGACCTGGGACGCTTTCCCCTTTCGAACTTCTCTTAACAAGATAATTGCCTCATTTTCTCTCCGTGTCTCCTCAAACTCCCAGGCCGCGCAGGGTAGAAAATCCTCCTTCCGTCTCTCCCTAATCTTCGGTATTCCCCCTCTTATTGGGTCATGGTGTACTTCGGCGGACAACTGATCTCATCTGACGGGACGATCCTTTCATTTAGTTCCTCAACGAAAGCGTCCTACCACATACGCTCCTGCGTTTCTTTCTTTTCTTGCTGTCGCTCCACTGTACTCTTCCTTCTTCATTCTCAAGCCTACATTTTTCCAACAATCTCGCCAGGTGAGCAAGTGGAATTTCTACATTTGAGATCACTCTTTCCGACGCGCCTTTCCACTGTCAACTTGCCGCCCCCCAATGACGGGACGGACAGAGACACTTTCTTCTCTTTTTCCTTATTGGCGCATTGGCGTTCCCCCCTTGTCGGAACGCCTTCCCCCCCAAATAATTTCCCCCTTTTGCGCCCATGTACTACAAGGTGTTCACAACATTTGACGGGATCTTACGTTTCCGCTTTGGCAACCGGTATGCTTCTCCACATTTTTATAACGGCGGCCTCTTTGAATCCCTTACTCCCTCCCCACTTGCCGCTGCTTTTTCTTAACGACCTGCTATATTCTTTATCCTTTGAATTTTTCTTCTTTGAGGCTCCCACACATACAGTACCGGCCTTGTTGTCGCCAGAACGGAGCACGCTTCCCCAGGGATGCTGACCCAGGTCCACTACCAGTTCAAACGAAACTTCTTGAGAAAATGGCGCCCCTTAACTGATTTCCCTCTTTGCACTGAGCGGCGTTGGAAGGGCCTTTTTTAAGATGGGGCCTTCTCCCCTCCTAGAAGTTGAGTATGAACGCTGAGGGTCTACAAACCACACCCCGTTTTCATTCTTTGAGCAACTTTGTTTCTTTTGGTCTTCTTTTCTTTTTTATACTTGTTGTATCAGAATCCCAGCCCCTAATGCTTAACACTGTCCGACGTAACCTCCGGAAAGTTTTGGGTACCGCGGGTTTCCCGGTGGGACCCGTTCTTTCGCAAGCTACTTACCCATTTTCAGCCAGCACTTTTTTTTTTTTTTTTTTGGGCGGGTCAACGAATCTTTGACCATCCCGTTTTTTTCGCGTCCCGTTTTTTTCTCCTCGATTTAAGTGTAATGGCATATGGAGAGCGTTCCCTCGTTACTTCACGTCTTTTGCAAGGCGTCGATCTTCTTACTCCTCTCGACTAGATCTTTACTTGCCCTAGAGCATTTCCCGCGGGCTTGCTCATTCTTTTAAAGTTTCCCCTCGATCTGAGTCTCCGTTCAACTGATTTCTCGGCGATTTTGTCTCGCAAACCCCCCACCCCCCGTTGCGCTTTAACCCCATTCCCCTCTTTGTTCAGCCTCTTTCCCCACGGATTTTGACACGTCTTAGCTTCCCGTCCTGACGGTCGTGATACAATCTTCAGGGGCTTTTTCGGCTTACCCAACAGGATTGGGGTTTCCTTGCACCGAATTATAGGAACCAAACCCCCCCAACGCCAAGGCTCCCACCCCCTCTGGCTGCGGTGTGTTGGATTGGATTTGTTCTTCTTCAGTTCTCACTTCGGATCGACTTCTATTGGCCCCACTGTCCCCGCTGTCTTCCCCTTCCTTTTCCCCCTGCATGTGATTCTTCCCCTTCCCGTGGCCCCTTTCTTCCGAAGTCGCGTTCCCTGTTGTAGTTTCCTCGGCCCTCCTCCTTAAGTGATCTCCGTTTGGTCATAACCCCCAAAGATAACCGGGTCCCGGGCTCAGCCATACTGTCGTTTTTTAGCCCGCACCCAGGGCGTCGTCCTCACACCCCACTTTCACTTATCCTACTTCGTTTTTGCCCCTGAGTGACGGAAATGATTCCCCCGTTCACTTTTCTCCTTTCGAATCAGCGGCCCGGATACCTAAAAAGGGGATCGCCATTTGCCGGCGGTCACCGTCCCTCAGACTTCCGGGTTAGACTGGTTCACTGTCGTCTACTTTGTGCATTGCCCCCTTTTTAATTTTTCCATTTGCTCGTCCTGAGGTTAGACCTGAGGACCACTCGACGTGATTTCCAAATCGTTCCCGGGAAATTTAGATTTTGTCTTGTCCGTCCCTCATTTGTGTCATTGTTCGAGCGCTGTCCCCCTTCTTCTCTCCTGTCCGACCCCTTTTTTCCGTTCCCATTTTCAAGTGTTCACTGGTGCTTTAGGAACTGAAATTTTTCTTTTCCCCTCCGCGACCTCGAGTGAAAAGAAAACGGATCATGAGCCGGTGGACGTTTCTTTTGGGCTCGCTTTCTGCTTTTTCCCTTACGCCCCCCACCTTATCGTTCCTCATCGTTGTGTTTTCCGCCGATACAAACACTTCTTCACAATTTGTGTTCCGGCCCCCGATGTGACCCGTGTCGTATGGAGCTCTCTTCCTTTCGGACTTCTCGCGATTCTTTAAGTTTTCGCAGAACAATTGAGAGCGCCCACTTAGTCCAACTGCTCCGCTTTTCGTCCACTTTGAATGAACAACCCTTGTGCTCAGTTTGTTCCCCCCCTGCCACTCACGCCCTTTTTCTCAAATTCTTCCGCCTTCTCACTCCGCTGCATGAGTCAGCGTTTCTGCGACTGTGGATTTTGGTGTCTTGGTGTCCTTTTTGACACTCCGTAAAGAGATCCCCCTCAGCTATTTTTCTTGTCCTTCGGACTAGGTCGGCATTATAGAGAATGTCTGTCGGACGAATATTTACAGACCCCGCGTCATCCGACATGCGAGGATTATAGAGCTTTTCCCGTTCTTAGCCTACTTCTTCTTTCCTCGGAGGCCAATGATTGTCCCGGGTTTGCGTTTTCCGACCGATCCCCAAATTGCTCGTCGATACTCCCACGTCATAAACGTTATTACTCGGTCTGCCTTGCCTGAGCGTTTGCCCTCCTGAAAGGAGCAGGCCTTGTCTTCCTTTTGCTACGAGCAAAACTACATGTCGTTTCTTCCCCTCGTGGTGCTGGCATTGACGTACTTATGTTGGATGTCATTTCGGAGATGCCATTCTTTAGATCTTACGCTTTTATCCGAGGTCTGGTCACCCCCTACAGTAATCCCCACTAAGTATACTCGAACCTATGTATGGCACTTGGCGCGATCCTCCTCCTCGTGTAGTTGTGAGATATCGCCAATTGCCCCCATCTCTTACTTGATTTTTTTTTCTTTTCCACTTCCCCCCTCGTTTCCCCCCAGCGGCGTGCGGGATTCTTCACCCCCCTCTCTAAGTCGGGACCCTTTTCCAACGGTGTTCTCGGACCACTTCCAGGAACCCGGCTTGGAAGTCCCCTCGGCGCCCCTTATGTTTGTTTTGTCCCACCAGTACAGGCCTGCCGTTTTCCTTCGCCAAGAGTCGCCTTCTCCTTTCGGGGCGTCGCCGATTCTGCCCGTACTTTCGGCTCCGGTAGATTTACCCCGTACTTTTTTTGGATTTCTCGTCCCCGAAAAGCACACGCGACAGTACGCCCGTTTCGCCTCCGTCTGATCATTTTTTGGATTGTCTCTTCTCTTAATCGGCTTCCCCAGCCTCGCTTTCGTTTTGACCGGTTTATTCTTCCCTCCTCATTAGCCGACTCCCGCTCTCCTCGTCAACCGCAGTTTGTTCTTCCCGTTCGAGGTCACCCCCTTCCTGAAACACCCTATTCCCCCAAGAATAACAACGGCGCCAGCTTTTTGTTCCTCCGTGAGTTCCTACTAAGGGCCGCCTTCGTCCTTTGGGCTTTTTCCCGTGTAACCCCTCACTGCCTGATAAACGGTGACGTGAACCCTGGTTTCCGTCCCGATTTTTTTCGCACCTTCTGCTTTCAACCAAGAGCTTGTCTCCGGACCCGTTTGCAGACCCCCAACACCCAATCAGGGAAGAAAACTTCATCTCTCTTCCTAACGGAAACTTGTCACAGCGGCGCCGCAGGGGTGCCTTGTTTCTCGCGGACAACGATTCCCTATTATGGTGACTCATTTTCCTTTGATGTCAGGTCCCCCTGCACGAAAGCGCGCAGTCTCCTTCGGGCTTGTCGTTCCTCGTTTCTTTTCCTCTGCTGTAGTCCGCTTCCTTATTCCTGGTCTCTAACTGGTACCTGCCCCCCTTCCAATCGGCCCCGTGGTCGCAAGTGAATTAGGTACTTTACCCAATCTCCTTGCCTAAGCGTTCATGGCCCCCCTTCCCCCACTACTTTGAGGACAAGATTTTCCCCTCTCCCTTTATTTGAGGAGTTCCCCCCCCCCCCCCTGGGTTGGGCCGTGGTGTTGCCACCCCCCCCGCGCTCCTTTTGTTCCCGCGGGCGGAACTCTGCGAATGGAGGCATTCGCCCCCTTTCCGCCAGCGACTACACGTTTTCACATCATTCCTTTCCCTTTCATTTTATTCCCTTTTTCTTTATCCCCCAAGTTTATTATCCGGCTGGCCTCTGCGAGGTTGCAAGAATAATCCCTTGACCTCTGGGCAATCCTTTTCCGCAGTCCACCCCGCTCACGGCGAGAGATTTGTAAGTGAATGTTATTTCCGGCCGCGGGTGTTTGGCTACCACATACCGTTCGGTGCCTGGTCTTGTCCTTTCTTCGTTGTTATTCCCCATCTTCCGATTCCATATGCTTCGAAAGGACTAAGGACCTCCGTAACCTTCTCCGAAATCGCCCTTTCCAATAAGATCGTAACTGTCTCTTCTTCTTCTGCGCCCTCTTTTCCCTTTGCCCAATCGATCCTCATTCTTCTGAACTCTCCCACCCCACATCCACCCAACGCCTGCAATCTTTTTTTTGTGCGCCCTTGTGTTCTGTTGGTTATTCGGGTCTTAGTTTGGGCAAATCATGTGTTCTTCAAGCCACCAAGCCCGAAGATGCTTTTTTCTTTCCTTCCCCGTCGTTTGGCTTTTGGGTCAACTTTTTCCGGTGGGATAACGTGCCTGCAGCAACCCCCTGGTTGTGCAATTGTCCCTTACTGGTGTGGGTTTTTGGTCCCCGGAAACTATAATGTTAAATCAGTCGCTCATTGCCTCCGATTCATGGACCGTTTTCGAATTGTCAGCAGGGCGGTCCCGCCCAGCTTATAGCGGACCTTGCCTTCGTTAGATTCTCCTTAATCGAGCTGTCTTCCGTCCCTTGCCGTCTAGTAGAGCTGTTTGACTTTAAAGAGGGAAGATGATACTGCTATTAAACTTTCCCATCGTGCTTTTCGTCGCCTAAACTTTCTTTGATTGCCGCGCCCCCCACAGTGTCTTTCTTCCTCCTTGCCCTCTCACCTCGCTTTATCCAAAGGAGTTTTGGACCCCGTCGCGTATCTCTTCACGGAACTTAGTGAATAAACGTTTCATCGTGTTGGGGCTGATAAACTGATTTGCGCCACCCCATCCCGTTCCCCACGCCTGTTGCGGCCCATCTGGCGGCGGTTTTGGCTTTTCTTTGTCATACGCCCCTTTCTATCGAATTGCCGGGGCAACCCTTTCCCCCTTCTTTCTGCGTCAGTCAATTCAATTTTCTTCCCGCCATTTTAAGTTGAGTTCCTCTTAGGCCTAGCCTCTCTCTTGCTCTCGTTATACCACACATACCCGTTTTTGTACCCTTTTTTTGCTCACTAGTGTTTAGCCAGTGAGTCGCCATCACCATAATACTGACTCCCTTTCCTTTTAGATGACCTTTGGATTCCACTTTTTTTCGATTTGGTCTCCCCTCAGTCAGCGCCGCCGGATAATATTTGATGCCCATCCTTCCGCGCGTTGTCAACACGTCAGCCAGATAAAGGTCCCTTCGGGTGCACCCTGCCTGCGCTGTTCAACCTCTTCTTTCCACTGGCGTTGCCCGTCTTTCCTCCCGCTGGACCCAATCGTCTTCCGCACCCTGCTTTTTTTTCCCTTTCTACTTTGTATTCTGTAAAGTATGTTCCACTCTTTTCTCTTTCTGCCTTTTCCTTAGATGTGATCTCCGACTCCTTTCCACTTGGCGTCCTGCTCTCCATTTTAGGGCAGTACCTTTCTTCGCCATGAGACCTAACGCGTGACGAAGCGAGTCTCCCCCTTGAAAACCCTAGTCAGGCACGGTTGGTGGTGCCGCTTCGTTCCAGGTTTTACCTTGACCACTCAAAATGGTAGTTACTCGTGGCGAATTTGTTTTCCTCCTGCGCGCCACTCTTTTTTGTCGCGCTTTGGACCCTTCCTCTTTCCTGATTCTTCCCCGCCTCATTCCTAAGTTTCTCAGACAATTTCGAGTCCTCCGGCGCTGACCTCTCTTTTAGTTATCCGATTCTTGCCAAGTTTTTCAAGGGTTCACGTACCAAACGTTTGATCAGGATTTCTTGTGCACATTCTTCCCTTCCCCTAAAGGTACCGACCCTTCTGCCCTCCTTCTTTCTACCCTGCTGCATGTTTCCCTTTTGGCTTCGTTTTTGGTATAGTCTGGTTCATATGTGTTTCGTCCCCATGCCCCTTTCCCCCGCGACGCTGGGACACTCCCGCCTCATTTCCCCTGTGCGCGTTCTCGCTGGTTGGCATCTCGCTTCTCTTTTGACGTTTTAGACATCGCGTCCCTGACCTTTTTTTCTTCTCCCTTGATTTCTCTGCAGTTTCTCGTTTCTTTCGAGCGGCTTCGTCCCTGAGGCTGGCGGGTTCGGAGTCGGACATGCCTCCAAACTACTTTTGCGGCAATCTTGATAATTCCTCACGTCGTCACTTTTCCTGTCAGGGATCCCGACGCTCCAATTTTGTTTCTTTGTGCGCATGAAAGACTCGGAGGCTGTACTGGGGTAAGAGAGCACCCCCCTCTTCGCTCCCCTCCCGTTGCCTGGCCTTTCCGGACCAATGGCCGTGGTTTCCCGCGCGTTGGCGCTTGTGTCCGACTCTGCGCCGATGGCCTTGTCCCAGAAGTAATCACCCTTTCTCTGTTTAGTTTTACATTATTTCACTTTGGAGCTATGTTCCCCCCCCTTCGTTTTTTGCTCGTGATTCGTCCCGTCTATGGATACGTTTAGTTCTATGTGAGGGGTACAGGATCGTCCTTGATCGGGCCAATAACACTTCATCTCCATCGCGACCATCCTGCATGGCATTTTCGCGGCCACTTCCCTTCCCTGTGCATAAAATCCATGAGGTTTTGCCTCTCCCCCCAAGGAATTCACGTCTTCTCATCGCTTCTTTTCTACTTTTTTTGTCCCGATTCCTTTCCTGACTTGTGCACCCGATGCGATCTCCTCAAGTATCTTAGGTATGTTCTTCTTAGCACATCCGAATACAGATAAGTTTCATCCAGACTAAAGAAGAATGGATTCAATTCGACTTCAGCGGATGCCATAAAGCCGAGCCTTCGTGCTGGCGCGCTGTTATAAATCTTTCGTAGACCGCTTCAGCCCGAACGCAGCTCTCTTGCTTTCACCTTAATTAGATGCGGGGTCGTGTCATGCTTTCGTCGTATTTACCTGGGGGGCTTTTTTTTTTGTTTGTTTGGTTTTAGTTGTTTTTGTGTGTTTTTTTTTTTTCTTTTTTGTTTTGCGTGGGTGTTTTTTTTGGTTGTTTTGTTTGGTTGGGTTTTTTGGTTTTTTTTTTGGTTTGGTTGTTGGGGGTTTGGTGGTTGGCGGTTGGTTTTTGCCCAGACTCCCCCCCCATCCTCGACATAGAGTGAATCGTAGCAGAAGGCGTTCCTAATTTCGTTCACTCCTGACGCTGGATGTTCAACACGAAACGCCTGAACCTTTTTGCGCTGAACCTTGGGAGTCTTGTAGCTTTCCTCACCTTTCTTAACGATAATTCTTAGTTTGTTCTTCTCTGCATAAACTTCAAGTTCCTTTTCCCGTCCTTCCATTTGAAGAAAGTTGAACCTGGAGCTAGTACATCCTCTAGTCTTTTTTCCCCTTCCCCCTCCCCCCAATTGCGCGCTTGGTCTTCTTCTGACACCCCATTTCCACCGATACTTCCTCTTTCCTGTTCGTCTCTGAAAGCGATGCAGAAAATCAGTCCGGGCGGCTTCCTTTCTTTTTCCTATGGCTGTCGATCGTCGCTTCTCTTCATGTGGCGTTTCTTTGGTACTTCACTTTACCATGTCCTTCCCCTTCTCAAGTGATACCTTCCTTAGATCCCATTGTGAAGCTCATAGGCCATCTTCCAATTGCCCCAAACTATTTGTTCCAAGATTCAACTCCACATTTCCCCTTACAGGTGCAGGAGTGTCCGCGCGTCCCTTTTTTCCCCCCGAGGGCAGGCACTCCACAGCGCAAAGGAGGAATTGTTCCCCCCTGCGCACAGGCGACTACAAGTTTCACCCCCCTCCTTTATGTGACCTGGATTGTTTGCTGCTGCCCTGTCTGGTCCACCCCAGTTTTCTTCCGCCCGCAGGTTACTTCGAGGACCCCCTGCCTCCTCCCTGAACGCTGGTCAATCCTTTCGGTCCCATTTCACTCCTCGGCGGGTTTATCCTGTGAAAGTGAGTTATGAACGCCTTCCGTGTGCGGGCTACCCAACAATACCTTCTGTCTCCGGCCATCGGGGACCTTTTGGTTTATTTCTACGATTCATTATGCTGCCTTGACCCTACCCAGGGTCCCTCGTAAACTCGAAGAGGCCCTGGAAAATTTCCTTTCGCTTGAACTTAGGGCTAACTTTTTTTGCCGGCAATTCCTCTTTTGCTCTGACTGCGTTCCCCCACCCCACACGCGACTTGGTTGAAATTGTCTTTTCTGTTGTGTTCGCGTCTCCTTCGGCTGCTCAATCCTGTGGTTATTCCGCCTCAATCCCCGTTTTCTTTTTAACGACCCCCCCGGTGACCGCTATTACTCTCGGGGTCAACCTCCGTGGTTCACCGGCGTCGTGTCAGCAGTTCTTGGACTTTTCCTCCCCCAATGGTGGGGTTTGGATGGAAACTTCCTCGCCATTTCATGGCCTGCCTTTCCTGCAGATCGATGGTACGTTTAGAATTTGCATCGGAAGCGGCCCGCGTAAGTAACCTCTTATCGCGGAACGGGCCCGGCTTTTTAGATCATTCCTCTCCGTTGGTTTTTTGTCGAGCTCGATTACATTCCCGCGAGACATTTCTTCCTGATCCTTGGTGCCAATCTAAATCCAATCGATCTGGCTTTTTGTCATTCCTCCTCCCCTTTTTTCCACTGGAGGAGTGCTGCCCCACCAACAATTTTTGTCATTATTGCAGCGCTCTGTACCCACGCCGTGTATTCCCCCCAGTCGTTTGACCCGCGCTAAGGACCCATTTTTTGGCCCCTTCGTGTCCCCCCCTTTTAATCCTTCGGCTTTGGGCTTCTGAATACACCCAGATCCTCCACGATGGAACCCCCAACTCGCCATCGCCCCCAATCATGCTCTCGTGTGGGATTTGGTACGCTTTCCCCATCCCTTTCCCGATCCCTCGATCGGAAGTGGCGGCACCATTTTTCAAAGTTTGCTGCGCTTACAATGCCGCTCCGTTGACTTTAAATCTTTTACGTTCGATTTTATTCTACTTTCCTCTTCCCCTGTGTAGTTAAGACTCCCCTTTTATCTTCTCGTTCTTCATACCACCACTGAAATCACGGACCCCTCTTGCTGCGCACCTTGTAGTTTCCCGCACCGTCTTTTTTGCATAACATTCCTTCCCATTAAGACTTCCTGCGGACTTCTTCACGTCCCATCGTTCAAGTTTTTCTTGCTTCCTCCTCATCCTCTGGACGCAGGAATACAAACGGTGGATAGACGTTGCCGGTTTCCCCCTCGATCGGTCAGTAATCGGTGGTGTAGTCTCTGAATGGTTCCCCCCCCCTCCTAATTCATGAGTCCTTTCCTGCTTTTCCTCTTTTCGTTCTCCTCCCTCCCCTCTGTCCGGTAAATTTCGACTTGCCGTTCCGTCATTGTGGGTCACCGGTTGACGTGGTAATGATGAGCGTTCGGGGGCTCTTTTATCCGAAGCTGTACCAAATTCACTTCCTGGCTCTCCCTTTCCCTTTCCTTACCGCGTTCGCGCATCCGCGCCCGTATCTCGAAATGGTCCCCTGAAAACGGATCGCACTCGGACGAGGGTCTGCTGCTTGTTCAGGGTACTTCACCAAAATCCTGATCTTTCCGTTGGCGAATTTTTGTCGCCGAATCCCCCGTCTGCCCCCAATTTTTTTTTTTCGCGTCTGTGTCCCAGTTTCTCTTCTGATGTATCTTCCTCCTGCGCTAGCGTCCCCCTTTTTCCTTGTTCTGCAGAACACGAGATTCCACTTTTCAGTTCATTATCTTGTTTACAGCCCCCCGTTCCGGTTCCCGGTTCACGCGCACCCGTTGATAAGGGTTTTGCCCACTTCCCTCCTTTCCTCAATTCTTCGACTGTCTACTCGCTGGTCTTCCAGCGTTCTTGCCGGGTGTGTCTTTTTTCCTCATATGTTGGTCCCCATTTCCCTCCTAATTCTCCTTTCACACCGCCGCTGCTATTGCGCTTTTTTCGAGCTGTCCGGCATCGATTTTTTATCCCTTTCTCCTTTTCATCACGTCCCGCGGGAAGCAGATTCCTATTAGTCTGACCCATTCTTTCGTTTTCTCGCGGCTTCATCACTCAGATGGCCGTGTTCTCTTGTTTGCTTTCGGACGCTCCCGTGAGCGTCTCTTTAGTGCGCAGTACCGGTCCCGGGAATGGCCTGCCTTTGACCATGACCTGCTCTAGACTGTAATTTTGGGTATCGAAAATCAGGCTCCTATTTATGCCCCCCCATTTTTGCCGCGGTGACACACCTTTTCCCATTCGTATGGTTCGTATGGTTCGTTTTTTTATTTTCCGCCCGAACGCTCTCGACGATGGACGGGAAAATACCGTACTCTTCTTCCTCTCCTATGTTTCTGGCCTTTTGCGC
>Ga0179593_1370810_pt1 | contig 17272 bp, 17 predicted proteins | sample CZODoug2_1_08_16_FD_185931 | JGI IMG/M metagenome (GOLD analysis project Ga0179593, IMG submission 185931) | Vadose zone soil fungal communities from Angelo Coast Range Reserve, California, USA - CZODoug2_1_08_16fungal (PacBio error correction) | ecosystem: Environmental > Terrestrial > Soil >... | reverse complement strand
GCTTCTAGCACGGTTCGATTTCTTTTTTTCTTCTTCCTGTCCTTTATTATCCAGGGGCTTTTCTTTTTTAGAGTCAGCGGGCCGCACGGCCCGGTCCCAACGCGCGCAGGTAGGGACCACAAATCTACCTCCCTGTTTTTTAAACTTTTCCATTTTTTTCTCGCCTTTTTTCCCCCTGCTGACCAATTTCACCCCTGAGACTTTCCACGGCGAGTCCTTTGCGATTTTTCTACTCTTGCATACAAATTGCGAGTTCTTTCAATCCCAGTCTTTGGAAGGAATCTCTTCGCGTCTCTCGACCTCCTCCTTTCTTTCTCTTTTTTTGAACCTTTCTCCGTGTTGACGGAAGGACTGCCCGAGACCTTTCCTTCTCCGGTTCGCCACTTCTTGAGTTAAAGGTTTAGAGAGTTTGAGTGGTCTTTCCCACATGTTTCTTTTCCTCTCCGATCGCCGGGAGAAAAGATTTTGTAGCGATGCGCTGTTTTTAAATCAGAGGTTATAGATTTGTCTGTCCATTTCTGCAGTAGTCCTTCTTTTTCAACTCCTTCCTTCAAATGTTTTCTTCCCTCCTCTTTTCATACGCCATCTCTCACCGCTTTCCCTGAAGCCCGTTAATTCCGCCCCCCGAGGTAAAAAATGGATGGACCACTCTCGGAACTTTTCCCCTTCCCCGGACCTCTCTTTTTTTCAATTATCCAGGTCACCTACCCCGCTGGATTAGCTTAAAGATTTTGTCGGGATTTTCCCGCCCAGTGTCCTCCTTCAATCTACACTATTTTCTCGCTTTCGCTTCCAGCCCTTTCCTTTCCCGGTGTTGCGAAAAGAAGCTGCACGTGCCGGTGCTTTGTCCTTCTTTATCCCTCGACCAGGAGAAAGTCTTCCTTGCTTCTCTGTACGTAGCCATTCCCCTCCGTCAATCAGGAAGCCCTCCTGTACTTTTAGAGTGGATATCGTCTTTCTCAAACTTCATTATCTTTACCGCCACTTGCCTAGTTGGGAATTCCCCCCCCTCTTCGCCTTCAGCAGGATTCCTCTTGCGTCTCTTTTTTTTTTCCTAGTTTACTTCCCTTTTGGTTGGATCCTCCTGCATTCCCCTTCGGTAGTTTTTTCCGGAATTTTTTTCTTCGCGTGTTTCCCTCTTTGAAAGAAAGGTTATTTTTTCCAGCAGTTAATCCAAAGACCCCCCCCCCCCCTCTCCTTTTCCCTTCTTCCTGACTACCTCTTGGATCGCGGGACTCCTTTTCCTTTCCGATGGCTCGTTAATCTTTTTCGCCCCAAGATGACAATTAACGCAATGTCTGACATCCCATGGTTGATTCTTCCTAACCCTCGAAAACGCTTCCGGACCAACTGCCCTTCCCGAGGCGCATCGCGGGAATTACGATCTGTATCTCCCGTTGCCTCGGTAGGAGTCCCCCCTATCCCGAAACCCCCCTACTTCACCCGTTGAGGAGCTTTTAAGTTTGTGAGCGGGACCGCTTTATCGTCCCTTCTCGCCTCCCTGATGCAGCGCGATGTGTCGCGGATCTCCCTTTCTTGTTGATCTCACTTAATGGGGTGAGAACTTTTTCGTTGCCCGTTTTCCTGTATCGTTCTTTTGGTCTTTTTTTCAGTCCGTATTTTCTGAGCTTTTGAGCCGGAGTAGTAAACGGTTTTTCGTTTGCTCCCCATTGCTCCGAAGTTTCAGCGATCCGTCGGGATCCTCCTTATGTTCTGTCACCCTCCGGTTTCAGCGTTTCTTCCTTCTCAGTCATGTTCGGATGATTTTGTTTTCAGTTTTCGCTTCGCTTAGTTTTGGGTCGCCAAAAGTGCCGTGTTTTTTTGGCGACCTTTCTGTCGATCGTGAAATCGCGGCTTCTGATAGCCCTGATTCTGTCGCATTTTCTTTTTCTTTGATCGTTTTCGACTCTTCACCACTCCAAAAAGCGCGTTCGAACGCAGGTTGTTCCTTACGCGAATACTTTCCGCTGTTGTGATTTTTTTCTCCTTACGAACAAAACCTTCCCACACGCCTTTTCCTTCGCGGTTCTCTTCTCTCAGTTTGTGGACCAGGGGAGGACATTTCGTTCCCTTTCTGTCCGGTCACACGGAATATACCTAATTGCGAGACTTCCAGCCTTTGATAGGTGCGGCCATCATTCCCCATTCATTATGGGTTTTCCTCTTGATCCCGCCCCTCCGCCAACAGACACCCCCTCTTCAGTCACATAAGTCCGTGGGGTCCTTCCCCCCCACTTTACTGTCAACATACTTTGCTTTTCCGTTCTCTAATGTTAGTCGTATTTCATTTTGGACAGCTGTATGTCTCCCCTCCCGGTCTGAAGTATAATCCGGTGTCAGAACGAATTTTCTTTTTCTTCTTACGATTAATGTTTTCTCTGGCTGCCTAGCTTTTGTTCACTGTATGCCAGCGTAGTGAGGTGCGGAGGTTCTTTTTTTTCCCACTCTTTTTCAGCGGTTTTTAACACTTTTGGTACCGTGATGGACTCTCGATGGTGAATCATCTTTGTGTTTGAGTTCCAAGCGCCGGTTTCCCCTTTTTTTTTTCCTGCCCGTCCGCTGAAAGAGTTGCCCCCCCCAACCCTATGAGCGATCGTTTCCCCTTCCCCTTAGTCACAGTCGAGACTTTCACCTTCGGTTCTCCGATCTCATTCCCTTTATGGCATTGCCTTTTTTGAGTTCGTGCATACACTCTTCCCCTCTTCTTCACGAAAATCCTAGAATACATTTAGTATATTTTTCGCACAAGTGGGTGTTCTCTTCTTTTTCTTGCAGTGGCCACCGGACTTGAGGTGCTGAATGGTGCTGTCGTTTCGATGTTTCCAGGTCCCTGCGCCTTCCAACACTCTCTACCAATCTTTCTTTTTGCTGCCTTCGCTTACTACCTTAAGTTCTTGATCCAGTTTCTCGCAATTCGGTATGCTTGGACCTTTTCCTGTCAGGAGGTCAACTTGCACTTTACTTCGTCCCCACTTGAGTAGCATACTCCCTCTCTGTTCTTCTGGAAGGGATTCTTCCTTTCTGCCCTAGCGTCACAACTCGCAAGCTGTTGCGGTGACTGGGGCAACTCCTTCTTTTGCTTTTGACGTATTCGCCAACTTTTCCATCCCGCCTTTTTTCAAAGCGTCGAGGTCCTCGCTGCTTTTTCTTTTTACACGGTCCCCGTCATTGTAAAGACTTTTTCTCCTCCCTCGTTAACGGTTTGCTCTTTTCCCAAGACCTGCAAGCCCCCTGTTCCCCGTCCATTCCGCCAATGACCTGTTTTTAGGCGATTTAGCTCCAAAGAGGTTCGATCGAATGTTAGTGTTCAGCGGTCCTTTTTCTCCCTCGACAAACGCTCTTTACCGTGTTCGCACTCTGTTTTCCGCCATTTACGTCATTTTTTTAGGGAATTTCCCTCCGTCTCCCCCTACGCTTAAATTTCCGTCCCCCCCATTCATTTCTTTCCCCGGATGTTATCCGCAAACCCTCGCCTGGCACAAATTTCTGGCCTCTTCCCTTTTCCTTCTACGGGCCCTCTATACCCTCCTTGCTCATTTTCCGTTTTTCTGAAGTGTGAGTGTCCGCTTTTTTACTCACAATTTTTCTCTCCTCCGTCCCTCTGCGTTGCAATACTGTCGTTCTCCCTTCTATTCTTTGTTTCTCGTTTCTTTCGCGTCCAGACTAAGAGGTCGGTCCTGCTTCTTTAAGGGTCCCAAGCTTTTTTCTCTCGCCTCGGACGACGCTCCGCGCATTCCTGAAGTTCCTTCCTCGTTTCCCTAATTCAGTCTCGCATCCGTTCGTAAGTGAGCTTGAGTTGCTTTATTTGTTATTCTCGAAACCCTCCTTTTCTTTCCATCTTTCCACGGCCGGAACGCTCGGTCCGGTTTTCTCCCATACCAGGCAAATGGCACCTTTTTTCCCAAGCCTTTAACCCGAAAAGATACCCACCATCACTCTATTCCCTTTTTTTTTTCTCATCGTGCCGTCTCTTCTTGGAGGCAACGCCCTGGTTGGTTTTCAAGAAGAGCACGATGAAGTTTTTGACCTTACCCTCGACCCCGCCATTCTCTTTTAGTTAGGTCCTGTCCTTCCAGCCTACAGTCCCTGCGCTCAAGCCTTTCCCTTTCTTTCAGGAGACAGAAGGACATGGCGTTGTCCCGTGGCGCGGCTCTTTTTTTCCAGTTTTCGACGGTTCTCTTGCCGCCTTAAAAGCGGTTGACCGACATTCCCCATTCGTATCCCTTCTTTGTGCCTGCCCGAAGACGCGTTCTACTCTGCAGGTTCAAAGCTTTTTCGTTTACGAGGCCTGCCGCCGCGTTTTTCGGTGCCGTTTTGACGGCTGGATTGGCTACTGTTCCGCGGGTTGTATTTTTTCCTCTCTTTCCGAGTGGCCCGAAACATTTTTCGCCTTTTGCTTGGAAACCCCCCGAAGCCGCATATTCAGCAATTTTTTTTGTTTTTCAGCTCGAGTCTCTGGATTTCTCTGCATCGCCATCCGTCTGGTCAGAAATTCTTCCTCCTCACCCGCGTGTCCCCCTCTTCTCCTAACCTATAACCTTTTCACCGCGCTTTGTGCGATGAATAAAGGAGACTTTCTCTTTCTGGCGATTCTTCGGCCTTCTCGTCCCACTCACTTCTTTTCCCCTCTTTCCGACCGCCGCATTTTTTCGCAACTTTGCTTTCTCCTTCAATTCGCTAACCCCCCCGATTTCCAAGACGCGTCCTTTTAAACGCCCTCGCGGAGTTTTTTCCCGTTCTCCAGTTGGACGAGGCGCTTTTGAAACTTTCCTCCCACCAAAAGATTGTCAAATCTTTTTATTTTTCCGACTGGTGGCCCCCTTTTCTTTACCCGGGTCCAACGGATATGTAGAATGCCTAAAGCTGAATTCTCCGGAGCCTCCCAGGACTTATCTTCTCTCCCCCGGCCTGAAATTTTGCGGTTTCTCGATCTCTATCTGTTTAATCAAGATAAGTTGTTTTGAGAGAGCTTCCTCATTTCCGCAAACTTTTTCCGGTCGTTTGTTTACCTATCTTCTTAGCCTTTCTCGTACCTCTCCGTTTTTTCTAGCCTTTTGTCTAATTCGTTTGTCCCAGTTTCCCCCCTTTTCCTGGCTGGGCCCCGTTTACCTCACCTTTCCAATCTTTTTTCGCCATTTTTTTTTCCTCCTCCCGGTTCATGCACACTGAGAAACCCACGCACTACTCGTTCCACGGAGCTTTTTGTTTCGATTGGGGTTCATTCTTTCTCTCATACACCTCTTTCGTCTCCGGCCGATTTTCTACTTCGCTGACGCTTTCCCTGATTCCCACTCCGTGAGCACCTTTCGCCCTATTTGCTCTTCAGGACTGCCAAGATCCCCCTTCGCTCCTTGATACCGGTGGCACGTTCTTAGCGCGGTTATGCGGTTTTTCGAGCGTGAGTTGATTACCCTCTTGAAATCTTCACATCCCCGGTAGTAATCTTGTGAGCGACTTTTAGTTCCTCTCCCCTCTTGAGATCGCGTTGCCTTTTTACACGATTGGATGCTATCGTCTTTTTTGGGTTTTTTTTCCAAAACATTCCCTTACAATGGGTGCCCTTCTCTACGCAGATATACCCAAGATTTCCCAAGACGAACGCCCGGGCGTAGCTTCTCCAATCCGAATTCTTCTCTTTCAATCCCGACCTTTCCCCCCCCAGCGCGCAGTTTTTTCAACTACGGAATCTTTTGAACATGTTCTTCTGCGTCCTTCACAATGGCTTCGCCTTCACCCACGTTGCGTACGTCCACGTGACTACCCTCTCCCATAACCTGCGGTCTCCTTTCTGAGCTTCTGAAAAGGTGTTTTTCGCAATTCCTTCTTGTGTAACCTTCGTGTATTAGTTTTCCTCCTTCGCCACTCTTGAGCCCTTTTGTTCGTTTATGGTTCCCTTCTTGAACGCAAAATTCCTGGACTTTATTTTCCTTAGTACACAACTTCCCTAGGTCCACTTTCCCTCGTCCGGCGTTGGCTAACTTTCGAATATTTCTTAAAGGGCGTGGACTCTTGCGGCCTGCGTGTTGTAAGAGAGTTCCAGGATTTTTTTTCTTTCGCGTGCAATTTATCTTTTCCCCCTACCGAGCTCCTTTAGCGTTGACGCGTTGATATGTTTGTTTTTATCCTTTTCCCCTCCCCCTACACCCCAAACCCTTTCTCGTTACCACGGTTGAGACTCCTTTTTCCTTGATTTCTATCCAACTCTTTCAGAGCTCGTCGGCATCATTTCGACAAGATTAGCCCCTTAGCAAGATGTGGCACGACTCATGGTTGATGAGTTTGCGCCCCCTACCCGTCTCTTCGCGACTCCGCACTTCCTCTGCGCACGCTTGACTCGAGTCATTTTCCATTGGAGTGTTTTCGAGACTTTCTCCCCATCCGCCACTTCTTTTACAGGGCTTGGTTGAAGCGTTGCCCGAGAGATCTTTCCAGCCATTTCGCAGCGCGATGTGTTGCGGGCCGAGCCCTCTTTGAAGATTAAGGGTTGTTTTATCTCTTTCCGGTTCCGTTCTGTTCCGGGCGCTTCCCCCTTGCCGTAGTTTTTATGAGCTTTTTGTACCGGTGAGCCGTTTTTATGTCCCGTGGACTTTTTGTCCTGTCGAAAGTTTCCCTTTGACCGTTATACCCTTGTTTTTTGCTTGTCTTCGTTCGCATATTCCCTTTCCTTTTGGTTACTTTTGTGGTCGTTTTTGAGCGTGCGCCGTTCTGGGCACCAATTTGGCTCCCTTGCGATTCGTGCGATCGTGAAATAGCGCTTCGTCGTCGTTGTTTGCTTTTCCTATGCTCGGTTTTTTGGCGTCTTCGGCAACTTTCCCCCTTTGACACGGTTTCCGTCATTCGCAGTGCTTACTGCGGGTTTTCTTCTTCTTTTGACCGAACCCCACTTTCCATCTTGTGTGTTGAGCGGGGGCTTATTCCTCCGTGGCTGGACCTCTTTTTTACTTCTTTAGGTCTCCTGGAACAGAAAAGGTCCGGCTATATTCCCTTTCCCTCACTTGCTGCCTAGAAACTGCAGGTAGTAGAACCGGTGATTCCCCTCCAAGACTCCCTCAAGCTGATTTTTTTTCCCCTCCTCTCTTTTTGCCTCCTCGAACGACATTCCCACCTCAGTCCCCCGAAAGCCGTTGCCCCCCCCCCCTGATACTGATCACATTTTTTCTTCTCTACATGGGTGCGTATTTCTTTTAACTCCTCTTTATGGAGGAGACTTTACCCTTCCCCAAAGAAAAGGACTTTGATCTTCTTTTTGACTCTGGGTAAGTTTCATTGACTGATGAGTTTGTTCCCGTATTTTCAGTCCAGGTGCGGAGGGATGTTTCCCCCTCCCCACGGCGCCAAATGGGCTTTTTCTATTCTCCTCTCTTGTGTGTGTTGATTCGCGCCGGTGAAAATGTGCGCAGGTATGTGCCATTTTTCACCCAGTCAAGTTGCCCACACCTCGCCTCTCACCTGCGCTCGGGCTTCGGGCAAACTAATTTAGGTGACCTTTCCCCTCTTACCTGTCCTCGATACGATTCCCCTTCTTCTTCTAAGGTCTTCTTTACACTCTTGTCCCCCCCAGATGCCAGCATCTTCAAGCCAATTATCCCCTGTCTGAGTGGGGTTTTAAGTTGTATTTCGTGATCAAGTGGTGGAATTGTCCGTTCCGGGACTTGTGATTCCTTTGTTTCTTTTCTGATTCCCCCGGCGATGGCGTTTTACAATCAACACTTACCATAGTTTTTTACTTTCTTTTTTGTGCCTCACCCCTCTTCAGTTATGTCTATCACTTGTTTCCTTTGACATTTTCATCCTGAGGTTTTTCCTCTTTTTTTCAGCCAATTGTCTGCCTACCTCCCTGGAACCAGGTGTTTGGAACTTGAGTGGGTTCGTTTTTCAGGATGAGGCCTTTCTTCACCCCCTCGCAAGTAAGTTCGGCGGTTTTAAACCTCGTGACTTGCGGTTGCCGTTTGCCCATAAAACTCCGATTGAATTCCTAGTAACCCTTCTTTCCCGATGAGGTTTACACTCTCAGCTGCTCTCTTCATTCCCCGAAGCACATCGGCACGCGTTTTTTTTTTTTTTTTTTTTGTTTGTGGGGTTGTTTTTGTTTGGCGAGGCCAAGAACGAAGTTCAACGTCCGAATTTTCTATTCCTGCGAGCGCACTACGCGGGTTTACGTTCTTCTCTTCATCCTTTTCTGCCCTTTTTCTGAGCCCAGGAAAACCTTTCATCCGGTTATCCTCTCCCGAAACCCATTCCCCTTTCTGCCTTGGGACTCCTCACTGATGTGGCCTACGTGAAACGCTTCCCTTTTTCCACACCGTCAAAGAGGTTCTCCCCCTGCAAACCTTTTTCTTTTCTGAGACCACTCACTCTACTACGGGCCCCCGCTTCTCAGAATCGCTCCCTTGTCTTTAAGTGAGCGGAATTGTTAGGATTTTCGTCGGGTTTTCTGATCCTTGTACGAAATATCCTCTCCTTTCCCGTTGGGGATGCTTTTTTTTTGTTCCGCGAAGAGGACTTTTTGTTTTTTGCGGCAGCCGCAACATGAGTTATTCACCTGCTTCCGTCCGGCCTTCATTCGCCTCCGTGGTTTTTTTCCCGTTTTCAGGACCATGTTCTCTCTCGGTAGTCTTTCATACCCGTGGCCCGAAGTCAGGTTTTTTGTTGAGTATTTTTTTTTATTCTTCATGCCAAAGAACGGTTCGGTTTCAAACGTGCCATATCTCTGTCAGGCTGTGAGAAGTCAATTTCCCCTTGATTACAAGCTTCCTTTCCCCTCTACCCAGCCTTCCAGCCATCCGCTTTTCCTCCCGAATTCGTGCGATGTGAGCCCAACGCGTTTTCCTGGTTTCCGATACGATTGAAGTTACTATGCTATTAGTACCTCTGTTTAGTTTTCCTCGCCCCGACGTTTTCCCTTCAGATGAATCGTTGCTTTTCGCCCTCTGAGGAAATGAAGTGAATGCCCTCTTTCTTGCGCCCTTTGTGAGTTCGCACCACCGTTCGCATTTATTTTGCGCGTTCTTTTCCGTTTTTTCCCTTCGCCCCTTCCCCCGTTTTTCGGCCATTCGTATCTCACTCTTTTTTTGAATCTCCGCCGCTTACTTTGCTCAGGTCACAAGCTTTTTTTTTTAACTTCTGACCTAGATGCCTTCTGCTCGTTGTCCAGGTCGGGTTTTCCGTTGATCGGAATTGTACTTTCTTTTTTTTCTTCGCTGGAACGTTGTGGATGCTGCGTTGCCTTCCAGGTTGCCAGTCTCACCATTTCCGTCAAGTTGATTGGCACCCTTCCGAAGCTTTCGTGTGGTTACTTTTCTCTCTCTGCCTCCTTTTAGATTTCGTTTCCCGCTAAGGCTGTGAAAGATTGTTTTCCGATATGCTCTTTACCCTATATGAACCAAATCCGTCTCTATACTCCCTCTTACTCGGCCCTTTTTGTCCCCGGATCACTTGAGCCCCGGTTCTTTGGCATTACTTCCGCACACGCATCTTTATCACGGCCTTATTGGTGATTCAATGACGGCGTTCTTCTCGGCTTTGACCCGGACGTGTCCTGTATTCCTTTCCACCTTTCAAGGCGCAAAGACTCGCGTGACGAGTTTTGGGAGTTTTTTTTCACGTGTTATTTGTCGGACAGGGCGAATCAACTTCTTTGGTGTAACTGAAGTTGGTGGGTTTTTCTTTTTTTAATTTTCCCAACGGGATCTTTTCGCGGACTTAAGTGAGTCGATCACTCAAGTCCCTTCTCGTCCTAACCCGTTCACCTGATTTTTATATTTCTCTCTTTCTTCCCTTTGTTTGTGCGCTCTCTCGACAGCGTCCCCCCTGTTTTAGGTCGTTTTTTTTCCTCTACGTCTATCAGGCTCGTTTTTCAGCGGTTAGATGCATCTTATGTATGGTCCAGTTTCCCCCCTTTTGTCACCCCAACTTCTTACCCTTCCCCTTCTTTTTCTTCAGTGAGTTCCCCTTTTTTCCCTTTGCGCGTCCCAACCCCTGCTGACCCCTTTCTGCAAAACAACGCGACCCGTCCCCCTTTCGCGTCTTTGCTTCGTTTTTTTTCCGCGTATCATACACTTTTCCCTTCCGTTACGCCACCGAGTGCCGAGAGACTGCGGTTTGCCCTTACTCTGAGCAAAGTCGCTGTTTTTAAGGATTCACGGCCCTTCCCTTTTCTGATCCTGCGTTCGCGTTTGCGCGTTTCTTTTGGGGTTCTCTCGGTTCTCGAGTGAGTTCGCACGTTCCGTTGTATTTCTTCTTCTTCCTTCTTCTAAGATTTCGTTTTCTCTCTTTTCAGAACTTATTTTCCCCTCAGAATTGCTTCCTTTTTATTCTCTTGTCTTCGTTGTCCAAAATCCCAATGTTATCTCTCCGTCAACGCTTCTCTTCCCCCCCTGCTTCCATCGACCTCCGTAAGACCAATAAGCCCTTCCCCCCTGGAGTCCCTTGGCCACACCGCCGCTTTCTCGTCCTTCCTTTCTTGCCCCTGAGCTTCGAAAACGCGGTTCGATTAAAACGTCTTTGCTCCCTATTCCCCCGTTGTGCCTCTTTCCTCGATATCATTTGTACTTCATAGCAACCGTTTCCTGAAAAAGTTTTTTCCCTCCCCCACCCCCGCAGCCAGGGAGGTGTGATGATTCCTGTTCCTAATTCTCATCCAGCATTCCCCTTGTGCCCGTGTTACGTCCCTGTTCCCGTCCAAGACCCTCTTTCCCTCTCTCTTTTGTTGAAATCGTACAAATTCATTTTTTTTCCTAAAAAGAAACGAGCGTTGCCCCTTCCTCCCATTGAATATCTCCCGACCGAATCGGAGAAATCTGTGCAAGGCCTATCGCTTGCTTCCTTTTCCGATTTTAGTTTCAAGTTCTTGTTGTTATCCACGTGCCATTTTGATGGTTATGTTTATAACCTGACCTTTTTTGTTTCGTTTGACCAGAACCTTTCCTTTTTTCAGTCCTCCCCCCTCCCCAAAGCATCACCTTTCTTCCCCGTATTACCCCGGATGCTTATTGTGCTGTTTTCTCTTTTCTTTCGTCCGACTTTTTGCGACTACCCCCCGAACTATTTTAGTCCATTAACGCAAGCATTCACTCCTGGTTGCTGACGGTCACGCCTCTTCCCTTCTATTCGCGTTTCTAGCGCCGTATTTGTGACTCGGTGCCCCGCTGAAGTCGATCCCGCTCTTGTGCGTACGCGTCTTAGAGCCCCTTTTTCTAGACTTGTTTCACGCAAACTCTCCCCTTTGTTCGCTTCATGTTCCTTCTCCTTTGCAGAGAGTCCCTTTTTCTCGCACTCATTTTTTCTGAAGCGAGATGTGTTGCTTGTTCCTTCTCCCCTTGACTGATCAGATTCATGGTTGTTTTCACTTCTGGGCCTTTGGCACCCGCTTCTTTTTTCTTTGTCCCTTGACGCCCAATTTTGCCTGAGTTTTTATTTCTTTGTAGCAACGGATCGTTTGGTCATTGCTCCGTACTTTCCTATTTTCGGATCACTACTCTGCTCGTAACCGTTTTGGATGATTGTCTCTCTCCCCAATTTTATGTTGGATTTTCCTTTTGTTTCGACTTCGTATTGCCCTTCTCTACAAAGTGCTTCTTTTGGTTGTTTCATCTTCGTGCATTCGCGGTGCTACGTTTTTTATCATCGCTTTACTTGCGCTCTTGGACGATTGATTTATTTTTTTTCTTTTTTTGCCACCCCCCCCGGTTTCTCCCTTAGCCGCCATTTTCACGCCGAACTTCCACTTCTGTGTGAAGACATAGACTCTTCCATCTGACGAAACTTTCCACCGACAGGTTGGTTTGAGGTTTTTCGGTTCCTTTTTCCTTTCTTCTCCCCATGCAGTTTCTGCTGGAAAGTTCAATTTCCTTAGACCCTGAATGAGAATGTGCTACCTCCGGACCGGTGAGGCACCCTTTCAATTCTATGTCATTCTTTCTGATTTTTTTACTTTCGCCGGGCTTTCTCTCCTTTACACCCCCCAACTTCCCTGTTCACATAACCTGTCTTTTTCCCTGCCAATTCCACCTGATACCTTTTTTTTCCCCTCCTAAAGGGGTGGTAGTCGTATTATTGTCTATGGAGCGTTTGGATGCGCGAATTTGAGTCTCCCTAATTTTGTTTTTTATCTTCGCTTCTGAACGATTGTTGTACGGTCTTACTTAGCACTAGATGAGTTTGTTCCGTGGAGTTTCTTCTCTGTATTAGGCTGGAGGCGCTGTTTTGTCCAAACCTTACGTCGGTGGGCCCCCACCTCCTTCCCCCCCTTGCTCTGACCTTTCCTATCATCCTTGTTGTTGTTTTTTTCTCCCCGCCGGTTCCCCTTTCCTCCGTAATGTTTTTCCTTCTCCTTTTTTTCAAGAAGTTGACCAAAAACATGAGCCGTGATCGGGGCCCCACAGGTCACAAACTCATCTTCTTTCGCCACTCTGATCGTCAGGGTTCAAGTTTACAAGTCGTTCTGTTTCTTCCTCGGGAATCACTCCGTTCGCATCCCTTTTTCCTCCCTCAAGAAAAATACTTTCCCCCATAGAGCTCTTTTTCCCTTTTTGGGTTGTATTTTTCTTTGTTCCTTTTCTTTTGGATGCTTGTGCCTGACGGTGCTGTCTTTTGATGACAATGTACTTCCCTAATTCCCCCCCTTTCCCATGAGTTTCTTTCCTCTGCCTACCTTCTCCCTTCCCAGTTCTTTTTATAAGTTTTTTTCTCCCAATATAGGCCGGGATTCCGTGTAATGAGAGAACTGTGGCACGGTTTTCCTGCCTCACCTAGTTCTCCTCCCGGTTGCCCAAGCACCTTTCGTTGTTTGTGAAGTTGATCCTCTTCATCAAACTACCAATTCGCTTTCCTGGCATTTGACTGGCGGCAACCGGACCGCGCGTTGCGTTGCTTTATCGGGCAACCGAAACCTCCTGGACCCTGCCCGCGGAAGTGAGCGATTTTCCCCCTCTCCGCTGATTTCCGATTTCCCTCGGCACATACTTTTCCTTTTTGATTGCCCGAACCGAAGCTCACGTCCCCTCCCCACACCGCAAACTCCTCCCCCTTTTTGGTTTCTATTCGAAGCCGGGATCTCCTTTCTTTAGTCTGACCCGTCCGCTGCTTTCATTCTTTATCGACAGGCTGGTTTACTACCCATCTTTCTTAACACAGTATCCGGCAAATTGCTTTACTTCGCCCTGAGAACCAATGTCCCCTTTTTCCCTTTGCACGGTCCGACCCTGTGTACCCCACCCCCTCTCCCAGTCAAGGAGGTTTCTTTCTATCCGCAACCCTTCCTTCTTTTCCTTCGGGCGCCCCAAGTTGACATTTTTTGAATGAACTCTCCTCCCCCACTGTGACTTCTTGTCTATTGTGCGGTCCCCCGTCCTCTTGTTATTACGACCGCGTTCCGCAGTTGATCGATCCGTCCCCCTATTTCCCCCCTCTTCACATTCCTCGTCCGAGGATTTTTTTCGCTTGCTAGCCCCGCCAGAGTTGTGCATGCTTGCTTTTGTCCACCCCCCCCCCAGCCTCTTCTGACGCAGAAGATATTTTGATTCCTCTGTTAAAGTTCTGGCCTTTCTCGATCTTCCCAAGAAGGTAGTTTCTTTAATAGTGTTTCCCGTAGAAGGTGTGGTTGGATCGTGTGGAGGGTATCCTGGTTGCAAACGAACTGGTGACTTTCAAACTTCCTTGCTTTCGAACACGCCCCTTTCCGGTTTGCTCCCTCACCAGGCCCTTGCACGTTGATTTCAAGCCCCACTTGCAAACTGCCCCCTCTACCCCCCCACCCGACCGCGCTCTTTCGCCGAATCGTGTAGAGGTTTTCTTCCAGCGGCGTTATGTCATTTTCGTGAAATCGACCTGTTTCCGATCTTCCCCCATTTTTTTTGTGAGTCTTTTTCTTCCTTGAACGAGGTAAACCGCGCTCAGATTGTCCTTTTTTCGCTGAGACATAACTTGGACTGTCTCGGTCACCGTTGTTTTTTTTCGCCATTTTTTTACGTGTGTTCGTGGTCCTCCTTTTCCCGCTTATATCAGAATTACCTTTCCCTTCTGCACTGCATGATACGCACGTTTGTTTTGAAGGCGAAGCCGCTTTTCTTTTCCTGGTTTCAAATATTTTGCTATTTTAGCTCCCTCGATGTTTTTTTTTCCTTGAACTTTTCTTATGTCTTTCTTTCTCTTGGCTTCGCTTCCTTTTTTTGTTTCTGCTGGTATGACGCTCAAGTGGACGTTTGAACACCCCTTCTCTCAGTTATTTTTTTGCCCCCGAAGACGCCTTTTTCTCCTCATCGTGTTTTTTGCCCTCCTCTCTCCCGAGCTGAGACTTTCTTCTCCCTTTCTGCACTCTCCGGCGCCCTCTTGTTATTTCGATCCCCACTCGCGGTCAACCCTTTTCGACCCCCTCTATATTTTTTCTCGCGCGGAGTAGACGGATCACACTTAGTTTCGCGTGTCTAGGGCCTCTCCTTTCCACTATGCCGACGTTGCTCATTATTTTATTGCTCAAGTTCCGCGTCCATCCTCTCCCTTTCTTGGCGACGATCCAATCTTTTCCCATCCCCCTCCTCTCACCCCTGAAGTTCTTTTTCCCTCCTTCCGCGGTGTTCTCAAGTGTCTTTTACTTTTTCGTCGCGACCGCGGCTGAATAAATGCTGACACTCAGGTATTTTCCTTAGTTGTTGGCCTAACGTATGAACTGGTTACCACTGGCCACTTTTTGCGTCCACTTTCTTTTAACCCTTGATTCTGAGCAAATTCCCCCAAGGCACTTATGGAATACTCACCTACCTCTGCGAGGTATCTTCCTCTGTTCCCCTTTTTTGCTAGCGACCTCCTCCTTCCTAAAGTTTCAGGTCGTTTATATTTCTATCCTGTTCCATTCCTTGCTTTTTTTTTAGTCTATCCGCTTCTCCATCCGTTGTCCCCCCTTTTAAACTGGCGGGCACCTTCCCCCCCCCTTGATCCTTGCTTATCCCCTCTTTTCTTTGCTTTTCCACCTTAGAAAACTGGATCTCACAAAACCTCCGCGACTGTTCCACCTGCTTTTTTTTTGTCGGGGATTTCCCTTCTTCCCCAAAATGTCGTTATACCCTCTTTCTCAGAGCCTTCTGGGTTTTCTTTGCTGAGACCCATTTCTCCCCTTCCCGTGAGCCGGCCATTCGTGGACGGAAGAATCCTCTACTCGGTTGCTTGACGTTCTACGTTTTGCCCATTTCTTTCCTCTTTCTTTCGCTTTCCTATGTGTTCCCTATCCTCTTTTTCGGTTATCTTTAGACCCCTCTTGTCGACCGGAGCTTATGTTTTTAGAACTTAGCCTGAGACTACTTCTTTCCCGTTTCAACAATCTCTCTTTTCTCTTCGGTTTTTGCCATACTTTGACCCGTGTTCCCTCTTTTTCTCTTCATGACGACTTCAGCCCCTGCTCCCTAGCATTTTTCTTAACGCCCTACGTAATGTTCAAAAAGGCTCCCTTTCCCCAGAGCGGCCCCTGGCTATTTCATCCCTTCCCAAGTTTTTACCCTTACGCAGGTCTTACCTACTCTGGGTCGCCCACACCTTTTTTTCCGTTTTTCTCGAATTCTTTCTCCTTGTTTAATTCCTCTTAACGCGGTACGGCGCAATGAAATCCCAGTCGAAACGGTGGGGCGACCGTTTTTCAAACGTGCCTTTCTCCCATTTCTCTGTTTCCTCAATATCTACCTCTTTACTGCGTTTTTCTTCGTTAAATGGTCCAGTCCCTAACTCAGTGACGATTCTTCCCTCTTCATATTGTAAAACTATCGTATTTTTTAAAGCATTTGTGGGATCCCATCTCGCATTATTAGGAGCTTTTTCTTTCATTGTCTGCTTTCAGTTTTTCGTTCATTGGTGATGCTCCCCGTTTTGCCCAATTTTGCCTGGTGTTTCTTTCCAGTTTCTGCTGCGTTTTTTTCCCTAACCGGTTAGTAGACCTTTCGCCCTACCCCCGCTAGACCCACACTCTTGCTTAGTTTACCCTCTTGTGACGACCTTCTGGGTTCGCTTTTTTTATTCCCTCCGTTTTTTCTTCCCGCTCCAAGATTGTATTTTTTTCCTGCATGTGCCTCCTCATGGTTGCTGAACCCTTCCGCCTTTCGAAACACGTCTATTATTTTCTTTTTCAGTTTCGGTTTGATGAGAATCTTGGGAGTCTTGGACGTTGGATTTCTTTCTTTCCCGCTTTTTTAACGCAACCCCTTCCTCCTTACTTCACTTTCTTCTTTTTTCATTTCTTTCCTAGGGGCCTTTCTCTGTTCGCAATAAACTTTTTTTGTGTCTCTCCCTAGGAAACTCCTTTTTTAAGATTCCTGGTTTGTGGTCCCCTTCTTGGTTTTGTTTCTGGGGCGCCAAGCGAATGGGTTCCCTTTTCTAGCCGAGTCAATTTTTTCTTTTTCTTTTGAGCTTTTTCCTCTAAAGGGATCGCTTTTGTCATGATAATCCTTCTTCTTCTTTTTGTGATTATTCTGGCTCGTCACGGATGGAGAGGGCCCTGCCTTTCCTATGACAGATTCCTTCTTCTTTTCCTTTCGGTCTTTGGGAGAGTGCTAATTTCTTCTTTTCGCCAAGTGCGAGTGTCTTTGGGTCCGATTTCGTCTGAATTCCCTCTTTCGGAAGCGTGTAGCCCGCCTCTTATGTTCTTTTTCTATTCAATTCAGTCGGTGAGTTTAGTTTGTCTTCCTTTTTCCCCTGTCGAGTCGTCCTTTCCAAGTACCCTGAAGAAACTACTTGATTTTTTTTCGCATAGATGCAAATCGTACCCTCCCCCCACTTCACCCCCCCCGGACTGTTTTTTTTTCTGGGTTACTAATTTTTTGGATCCTTTGGTGACTTTTCCTTTCTTTCAATCCCTTCTCTCTCTGTGCCTATTCATGCTGTCCTATCTTCCTCTGATTTCTCCTGTGAGGTGCCACAAACGCCCTACGCAAATTCTCTTCTGGTCTTTTTGTCCTTCCCTTTCGTCCCTTTTTACTTTCCTTGCCACCCTCAAAATTACTAAAAAGCCCTTCCCCTGGCCACTGTGCCCAATCCAACTTCTCCTTCCGACAACTTTTCCTACTGCTTCCCCTTTGAGTCTGTATTTATGAAGATGTTGGCTCTGTCTTGGGTCCGTTCTTTTTCTGAATTTCATCTTCCTACTTTTTCTCCTCCAGGACGAGGTGTTCGGTTCTCTCGTTGATGCATTCTATGAGTTTGTTTTTTTTTTCCTGAGACGCTCATGCGTTTGCGGTTTGCTTTTTTCACTTTTCTGCTGTTCCATAACTGCGCACTTTTTCCCTCGGAGATT
>Ga0179593_1466626_pt1 | contig 17274 bp, 20 predicted proteins | sample CZODoug2_1_08_16_FD_185931 | JGI IMG/M metagenome (GOLD analysis project Ga0179593, IMG submission 185931) | Vadose zone soil fungal communities from Angelo Coast Range Reserve, California, USA - CZODoug2_1_08_16fungal (PacBio error correction) | ecosystem: Environmental > Terrestrial > Soil >... | reverse complement strand
TTTCAAAGTTTTTCTTTTGAGGGCGCTGGTCACTTCCTTCAGACTAGGGGTCTAGTGTTGGCTCCCGGTCAGGGCTTGAGATTGCGCTCTTGTTTTGATGGCTCTGTCTTTGGTCTCTTTTCGTTCCGGACAAGACTGAGTTTTTCCAGGAACTGATCAGTCCCAGTCGGCCTGTTTGACGGCAACGTTTCGTGAAATCCCGCCCCCGTCTCCTTACCTCCCCTGACGGGACACCCCACCCCGTTGCGTGGCCGATTGGTTTTTGATTTGGATGGCCCTTTCTGGCCTACCGGAACTGTCGTCCCCAGTTGCTGGCTTTTCCTTCATTACACCCGCTTTGGGTTTTTTGTGCACGTCCGGGCACCGGACCCCATTTTTTGTCACAGCTCACGAAGGCCCTCTTCGCGTACACGTTCCCCCCTGAATCAGTTTTTTTCGCCCTGTCTCTTTCCTTGACGATCTCCCTAATATAACGTGCTCTCCTTACCTGTTTTCCCGAGTGCCCCCACCCCTCCTGGGGTCGGTAGTGTTTCTTTTTTTTCTCCCCCCAGCGAGTTTTTTTTTTTTTTTTTCTTCTCCTGATTCTTGACGGCGGGGTAGCTCTTAAGCAGGACATCCTTTTTTCACCTTGTACCCCCCCCCACGTGCCCCAGGCCCTTAAGCCGAAGTTTGCCCAGCTTCATGGATGTCGGCAGTTTTATTACGAGCAGCCTTTATAACTCGCAATCCCCTTCTGTTCTAACGGGCTGTGGGCGGATTAAGGGCATCTGTCCCAAACATTGTCTACGCAGTTTTTCCATCTGTCACCACCTTTTTCTCCGAGTGAGGCCACGAGTTACTCCAGGGCAGCAAAGCTCGGAAGGTTTGATTAGTCGGTTGATCTACTTTGCTCCTCATATGCAGGCCTGGGCTTCTTACGGGAGTAGAAAGATGTTGGCCGTGTGGACCAAAGCCGAGGAGTCGGATCCACGATTTGGGGTGTTGGGTATATATCTAGTCCCTGATATTTCTAGGCAGTATGTTGTGATTGGATTTGCTCACCCCTGCCGAAGGCCCCTAATTGACCATACCAGGATATTGTCAGACGGTGTGTAGAGTCCCTGTCTTTTTGTCTGGAGCTTCTTTAGTGAAAGCTCCATACTCTCGTTCTTCTGGTATGGGAACTCACGTCCCTAGCAGGCGTCAGACAGATATGCTTAATACACCTCCCCCCGAGCGTGTTGGTGGGCTTGGTGGATCTGTACTTATCGGCGATTTTAGGACCCTTTAGATGGTGTGTGAGCTTGCGTCATCCCTGACTCGAGGCTACTTCTCGTTGCTAGACCCCCTTGAGCTCCCATGTTTTGTCTAAGCTCGGCTTTTACAGGAGCGAGAAGCTTTTTGAGGGTAGTTTATTGGGGTTGACACCATTAGTAACGGAGTTGCCGACAGTCTTCATATGGGACACATTGGCTCGCGCGTACTCGCCCAGTCGTACGGCAACAGTAGGAAAAGTAGGACCCATCCGAGGTAGCCGCTTCTCTATACTGTGACTTAGTAATACGGAGAATATCTTATTTTCGATAAACTCCATTCGATCTTCGCGCGCCTTGTTTCGCGAATGATAGTCGGACCGTGTTAGTTGCCTGGAGTGCCCCTTTTATCCTAATTTAAAGGGTATAGATTTGTCCTTTTTAGTTCGTTCCCTTTCTTTTTTTCCCTTGGGAGTCGATCCTATCAATCAGTGAGTATGAAGTGCACTAGTTGGGTGGCAGGCCCTTCTTAAGGTTTTGGGCTCTCTTTTCTTAGACTTGTACCAGATTAGCGTGGCGCGTCTGATTCTATTTTTATTCTTTTGCGTCCTTGTTGGCCCGGTCCGGAGTTGCGACCAGTGAATTTTTCTTCTGCAAACCCCCCCGCGACTCTTCCCCTCTTCTATGGCAACCCCCCTGCAGTCCCCGCTGCGTCTTTGTTCCTGAGATGAGTCGCGAATGGTTTTAGAATGCGTCTCCCTTCAGGCGTTGTTTTTTGCCAGCTTCCTAGCTTCCCCATTTTCGTTTGTCTCGTCAGAGTCCCCTCCCGGGCTCATTACTGCGTCCGTGACCCCTTCTTACTCACCTCTTTTTTGGACCACAGGCGCGTCCCTTTTTTTTTCTCTTAGTTCATGAGTCGCGTGATGAAGTGATTTTTGGTATATCTTTGGGCTAGTTTTTCCCCCCAGTGTTGGGGGAAGCAGGCTTAGTACGGTTCCCAACTTACGGTCCCGTCTTCCTAGATCCTTACCCCCAAGTGGGGAACTCTTTCCAGGGAGATTCACCAACGATCTTTCTCCGTTCCGTCTATCTCTAGTGCTTCCCACAAGGTTGCCCTTCCCTTGAAACCCCGGCGGTATTATTCGATTCCCTTTCCCCCCCTTTTGTGTTCACTCCTAGTCCGACTTTTTTTCCCGTGGCGGGTTCTCCGTGGTTTACCTTCTTTTTTGATTTGCTCACGACCTTCCGTCAAACTTGGTCTGAGCCCTGACTTTTACTCGTTATTTTCCCCCCAATTCTGACCCCGGGGGTGGCGGTTCTTTGAGTTCTTCGGAGATTTTATTGTCCTGTCTGCCCCTGATTTTCGGCGTCGTTCCGTCTCGTTTTTCCCACGTAACCCCAACATGTCTGCGCTTACTAGTTCACATGGCCACTTCCCTTACCCTAGTTTTGATACACAAATGTAAATTTTTTTGACAAGACTTTAGCGTCATCCCGTCAGCTATTCCCATCGAAAATTTTCTTTTATTTGAGCGAAGATGGCCGACCTTGTTTTCCCACCGAAGTTCCCGCAAGAACCATGTTCGTTCGATTGAAAGTTCCGGAACAAATTTCCCCTTTTTCCGATTCCGTTATTTACCCCATCTTTGTGAAATAATCTTCCTTCCACAAGCACCCTTTTTTTGTGTGCCCTTACTGCCAGAAAGTACATTTTGACATTCTAAGAAACTAGAGCATGTGTTCTTACTTAATTCTTTTGATTTCTTAATGTTCCCCCCCATAGAACGGCATTGACTGTGAAGGTTTTGTAGTCATACAGTGTTGACCTTTCCCCCCCCGCATGTAACGTATTAGTCGTATTCAAACACATTTTTTGCTTATTCAACATCCGACCTTTCGGCGAGGTTTTCTTAACTTGAGGGGATTGCCTTCTGCTGCGTCCGGTCGTTTTTGTTGTGGACACGGCGGCGGTGACTTTTTTCTCGGTCCCCCTCTGGGATTGTTGGGCATTGGGTGCTGTCGGTTGCTTTTATTACCCCGTACGCTTCTTTTTTTACCCGCTTCTCTTCTGGGGGCGGTGACCAAGCGTGTTGTTCAGTTTTTAGAGTTTTAGTCGGTTTCTTCTTTTTCTTTTAAGGCAAGGGAATGCCCAAGATTGACTTTCCTTTTTATTTACGCACCCCCGTATTTTTGACTTAAGTCCCCTACCTTTTTGGTTTCGAGTTTAACCTTCCTCCCGCCTTCTTTCCCCCATGACAACGGACCACGAAGGTTCCCCAAATCTTCTTTTTTCGCACATTTCTCTGTATCTTAGTTCTGCACGGGCCACCTTCGAACCCACCCCCGTTTGTGTGTATTGTATGGTCGTTAGAAGACTCCCACTTTGATGGAAGTGAACACCGTTCTAAAGTCTTCTTCACATCTTTCCTGGAGAATCTACGTATTTCTTATTTCTGATGCCTTTCTCTACACGAATTTGGCGCGGGGGCTTTGCATTATATGTTTTGGATACCTCCCCCCTGTCCGTTCCCCGTTCGCTTCTGAAGAAGACCAGCCCTCATCCATTGCTCTTAAGGGAACTGGTGGGCCACACCTCTGTCCCAATTCACATTTCACACCTTTTTTTTCCAAAGTACCAGTTCCCCCCTGGATGGTTTTGCCACGGCTGCCTGTCCCTTGTTTCTCAGGATAATATGTGAGTATTCTTCTTCCGTCGCCGCTCAATGTCCTGTGAAAAGCCGCAGAGTCGATATAAGAAGCCTTCTTCCCCCCATCTTTCCTTCGTCCCCCTCTCCGCCTTTTTCACTCTCTATTTTCCCTTCTTCTCTCCACCTCCTTGAGAGGATGTTCTCCTTAGTCGCCGATTTCACGTGTCCCTTGATCTTCTGCATTTGAAAAAGTCCCTCACGCCGAACACCAGGATCTTCGGGCTCAAATCAGACCCCCATTTCGTACGTTTCCACGTCATCAAATATCACAATCTTGCGATCTTTTCCGCACCCTCTACCTTAGGAACTTCTCTAACCAGGGAATATTCATCTATTTTCATACCTTCTTTTCGTTCCTGTATCTAGATTCACAAGGGTTGTAGCGGTACTTTGAGCCATATTCTTTTTTTTCCCTTCTCTTCTCCTACTATGATGAGGTTTGATGAATGGTCCACGGTACGACTCTGTAGTCTAGGCTCAACCCCTCCCTTCGTTCCCTCCTTGTTTAAGTATTGAGTCTAACTGAGGGACGTGTTTTCTCGGAGCCGAAGTATCCCCCCCTATATACAGGATTGTCCACTCATCCTCACTCCTTCGAGATTTCAAGATTAGGGAAGAGGTATAACCGATCAGTCTGATATCTCTGCTAGATGGTGAAAGTCCCCTTCGAGGACGCCCGCCCACTCCACGCACCATCTCTCCCTTTAGGTTTCCCCGCTTAACTCTCTTTGGCCCCGATCCAGGTGAAGGTTCTTTTTCCCAAACATGTTTAATAGTGTGTCATTTTAAGACGGGAACCCAATTGAAATTTTCCCGCTGTAAATTTGGATGTTACTTTCGGGCCATTTTCATTCAAGATCCGTAGGTTCAATTCCTCTGCTTCGTCAGTGATCCTTTGCACAGTCCCCCCAGCAGCCGTCCCTTAGGTATGAGTACCATCCCTCTTAATATGATGCCTAGTATCTCTGTAGACCGTGACTAATCCGCCACCAGTTATTTTCTCCATCGTGCCTTCTCCCTAGGATTCTCCTTTCCCACTTTTGTGTTAAACCGCGTATGTTGTTCTCCCCCCTCTTTTTCCGTCCCCCCACTACCCATTCCTACACGGTTTTGGTTTCGTAAGTGTATCGTTTTTTTCGTTAGAGGCAATCTGCGTAGTGAAACATATCCCCACTTTGTGGCCCGCTAAGTCCAGAAGGCCTGGTTATTTTTGCTTTCTTAAGGGAGTTTCGTTTTGAATTTCTTACTTCGAATCTCAGTCCCTCCTGGACCCCCTTTTGTCCCCAGACCCCCTCTTTTACTCCTTTTCCCCGCTCCCCTAGGGTTATTTCTGACGGGTTACATCGGTACTGCCCTGGGCGCCCTTTCCCCGCTGTGTAGTCCCAACAGAGCCCGGCCGAGCGGTGGGCGAGCTACGGCCAGCCCCCCGCCGCAATAACAACAAAAAAGGCCACAACCCCCCCCCCAAAACCCCAACCACCCCCAGGACTAATTACGCCCACCCTCACCCCCCCTTCCTTTACGGTCCACCACACTAGCCTTTCCTAATTAAGATGTCATTTTTTGGTTAGTAACTGCCACATGGTCCCCCCCAGTGACCCCGGTTTCTTTCTTTATCGACCCGTAAACTGGTTTATTTGGCCCCCTTACCTAATGCCGTTCTGATTTACCGTACGGTGGATCACCTTCGTACCTCTCGCTTCGCGGATTGCTTCCCGATGGGGACGCTTTTGGATGTTCTCTTAAGTACTTCCCCTCTCATCCGATTTTATTTCGCTTGACGGTTAGTCGAAGTGTCCCGCTGAGGAAATTCTCCGAGGTTCCTGTCCTTTTTCCTCGACAGCGTGGGCTGTTCTTCTTTTTTCCGGCAGGTATGCAGTTGTTGAACGTTCCCCCGCCAGCGGCTTTTCCCCCGTACGTTCCCCCACCCTTTACTGGCTTTTTACCCATTCCCCGATGACCTCTAAGACAGATTCTGTATCAACTGGATCCAGAGTGGTTGTACATTTTAATAGGCTCCCTCTCTCTAGCTCCGCCCTTCTCGTAATAACTTTTGACAACTCTATATCCTGGTCATAAACAGAAGGTCGTCCAGAAGCTTGTTGTTCTAAGTTGAAGATGTTCTACTTGGAGTTCAGTGTCCCATCCTTTTTAGAACTAGTCTCCCCCGAATTCCCCCAGGGGTTGGTGAACACGCCCCATCACTTAACACCAGTCTTTAATTCCGGTGCGTGGTTCACCCACATTAAGTGATTTCAGAGTGTCCCCCCTCTTCCTTGTTTCACTTGAGACGTCCCTTTTCAAGCCTCTAAGCACGTATAATTTGTCACCCAAGTTGTTACCCTCTTTTTCCGTTTCTGATTCCTGTGAGAGTGCCTGGCTTCCTTTGCCCCCACTTCCCCCCCTGGACTTTCCAAACACCCAACGTTCCCTTCCCTGCCAGGATTCTGCCCCCTTTTTCCTTTTTTGACATCCCCCTTTACGCTAGTAGTTTACAAGTTTTTCAACACCCCCTGACCCGTTGCTTTTCTTTTGCCAATCAAACTCTGTCTTAATTCTCTTTATTCATTTACTTCCTTTCAGACTCCCCCCCTAGTCCTGGGCAATTCTGTCTCCAGAACAACTTCTTTTCCCCCAAGGACCTGATGATTTCTTTCCCTCTTGGACCCACATCCCGTCTGGAGACCAGGGATCTTACCACCCTGTTGCTTCCTTCCTCTCGCCCTTCTCTCATTGACTTTCTCTCCCCTCTAGGAGTTATGGGCGCAACGCTTCCTGTCCTCAGCAACAAGAGTGCCTCTCACCGCACCTGGAGACTTCCGGATTGGAACCCACTCACGACGCAGAGAAGTTTTCGTCTCATACCTCCCCTGTCTCAGTCTTGTTCCCTCTCCCCTGCCTCCTCTCCATCTCTCTTTCATTTTAGATGAGCCTCATTACATTGTCTATCCTACCCTGCCGTTTCAGCCTACAACCCGCCCTCATATCCCTTACCTTTATATTCCTTTGCCAAGGTTTTCCTTTTCTCTTTACCCCCACCTGTTCCTATCCCCTTTTTTTGTCTCTATACACCTCTCTCTCCCTACTCCGTATCTACCCTGCACCCATCATCGCTTGCTTCTCTGTGTCTTCCATCAACAAGTTCTAAATAAGCACTTTAACAGAGTCCACTATTCCAGTCTGAGTTGTGTTTGCTCCGTTCCACTCTTGTGGCTACCTCACTTTTACCCCCTCCCAAACCCAGAAGCCCCTCCCAATCCCATACGGCCCAGATACGCCCCAGCTGTTCCACTCCTTGCAAAATCCACGATGGCACTTTCTCCCCCCCCCCCTGAAGGCCTACGAACTACCCTTAGTAGCATCGCCCACCCCCGTGCGTAAGTTGAACTCCACGTCCGGGTTTGCTCGACCGTCTTTCGATCCAACCGAGGGAAAATGCAGCGCAAAACCAGTCCCTCTGACCCTCGTTCCTCCCCCAGTAACGTATGACAGATTCTCCCCCCCTCCTACCGCACATGCCTGGCACTAGGGATTTTCTTGACTCCTTTGACTTTTTTTGGGACCTAATTTAGTGGCTGTCCCCTTACCCCTTGTCCGGTCTTTAGAGGACCGCGTTCGTTTCAACCTTTGTTTTTTTTCCTTGCCCCGCTGACGCCTGTCCTTGGAGAGTCGGGTTCACCCTTTTCTTGAGGGGCCTTCGCACCTATCGTTTGTCAAACTCCCTTCACGCTTTTTGTTCAACACCCCCCTATTCCCCCCCAAAACGGATTTTATCCTGTTTCATGATAGTCCCCCAGCACGAGCCTTTTGATGGCCGAGGCAGTTTCTCCCTCCAAAGATTAGATGTAGGGTCCCCCTTTATCCTTTGTACGCGCCACCTTGCCCCCCCTCGCCGTTGCTGACAGGCACCCCCAGTCCTGTCGCATCTCCGAGTGATGGACGTAGCTTTCTTACGCCTTTGCCGAGACTTAGTGTTTTCGTTTTTTCCCCCCGGACCCCTCAACCACCAACTGCTTTCGGGCGGACGCTCAATCGTCTCCCCCCCCCCCCCCCAGGAAACCAGGACCCCTATATGACTTTTTGACGCTTATTAGAGCCCCATCTTGTCCCCTCCTTTCGATTTCATACTTTAACGTCCCCGAGGATACCATGAATGCGCCATTGAGAGGACATCCCCAGCCCACGATTCATCCCAAAATATCTACTTTGTTCCCTGCCCAACCCCTTCCATATAAGGACCGAATCTCTGCCTCGCTCACTTAACTTTTGTCAGTCCATGTCTGTACCCCGGTCGTGAATACACTCTCTTCGAAGATTTTGTACGACTTCTTTTAGTTCCCTTACTGGTTTAAGATTGCCCCCTAATTACCAAATAGTCCCCGTCGACTACTCTTGTTGCTCCGGCTCTTATCAGTTCTCCTGAGACGAATTACTCTTCCGAAATCCTTCTCTTTTTCTTTTTCCCCCCCCTTTTGGAAACTTCACGATTGTTCCGCTTCCTTTTTGATTTCGGTGCGAGCTCTTCCCATCCTTTTTCCATGTTTTCCCCCTCAAGACCATTCTCTTCGTGACCGCCAAAACCTCAGCCCCCATGTGAGGTGTCTGTGCCGTTCCCTTTCTAGCCCTCTTAGGAGTACCTTTATATCGCTCTCCCTCCCGTCTCTCCTCGCGTCACCCCATTTCTCCGTTCCGTACTCTATCTGGCATCTCCTTCGCACATTTCATTGTATTCGGTAGTTATTTCTTGTGCCTGCGAAACTTTTTTGTTTTTAATTGAGCTTTTTTTCTCCCGAATGGTCTTTACTGCGGTTCGGCCCCATTTTAAAGCTTATTTGGCAGTCACGGACAGATTTGGGGACAGCCGTATTTCGGAGTATGTATAATTCATTTTTTACAGAGTTTCCGTGTAGGCACGGGCTTTTTATTCCTCTCTAAGCTTAGTACCGGGCTATCTTCACCCGCAGCTAACTGAGCGCGACTACAGCCACTGGTATCTCCCCCCCCCCCCAAGACGACCTTGGGCCCTTGATTTCCTTCACCCCTTCGCCACGATGGATCCTCAGCATCCCAAGTTAAAGATTTTTCCTTTTCATCCCTTCCCATAAGTTCTTTGTGAGTGCCGTCAAATGGACCCCTGCTTTTTCTCTTTCTCTTACTTCGTTGATATTCTATTGCGATTTTTCCATAGCTGGTCGTTTCTTTTGTATGGCAGTCCAAGTACCTTAGCTGCCGGCTTTTTGAGTCCTTTGGCCTTTCTCGTCTATTCCTACAGGGTACACGCTTGCCGACACCTGTACCCCCGGCCTCCAGAATACCTCTTTCGGTTCTTGCTATAAGACTTTTTTTCGCATGACACTATATGTTTACCCCCTTTTCTTCTTCAAACTAGATGTCAAAAAGAGCTCCCTAGTGTTTTTCGTTCCCCGGACCCCTTCCTCTGCTGGACTTAGCAATATGACCCTTAATTTCCTCGGCCCATCATTTTCCCACCCGTTACGATACTGACCCACGCCCCTTCCAATCACTGTGACGTCCCCGTTTTTAGATGGCCGGTTCTTTCTCTCGTACTTCTTCCTTTTATAAAAGCCCACCGGTCACTTCCTTCTCCTGTGTTTCGCGGGAATTACCTCTCTCCACTCCTACGCCTCTATTTCTCCGATTCAGCACTCCTTGGGTGATGGTATTTTTACCCCGTAGTTCCCTGGACTGATTCCGTTTTGCCGGGGACCCACCGCTAGTCGCAGTACCCCCTCCCCTCCTGCGCATGAAGTCTTTCCCCTTTTTTCTTTTCACGGGCCCCCCCCGCTGGAGGACGAACAGGCTGGAGGTCGGACATCTTTCTAGATTCCATCCCGGGGGGTACATCCCCCGAACCTCCCTTTCCCCTCCCCCTTCAGAGGCAGTAGGCTTGGGGCATCGTAACCCTGGAAAGAAAAAGTCAACCCCCTCTGTTCTTCCCTATGGGGTTGCCACAGTCGGACCCCCATCTCCTGTCCTGGGTTTCACTAGGAGGTTCCCCTTCTTCTAGGCCTTCAGTGTATACTTTTTCTGGCAATGGGGTCTCCGAGCGCCCCCCTGTCCGTTGGAGGGATTTTTGAAACCACAAAAACACCCACAAAAGCTTTTGCTTGATGGTTTCTCTTTTCGTTATTAAATACTGAGTAGATGGCTGTGACATATACTGTCCCCTCTTCCATTTCCCGATTCTCATGACGAGGCCCGTTCCGTGTGTCTTTTCGATCCTTTCTTGACCCGCTCTCATAATTTCCTTTCTGTGTGCAACTTCGGAAGTGAAGGATTTAGTAAGATCCTGTTAATCCTGCAGGACTTCTTTGTTCGGTATAGTGCTCGGTCCTTTGAGGACTTCCTTTATAGCAGACACTTTTTGGAGCGTTCCACCCTCCGTGACTTCCTCGGCCCCCCACGGGCTCTTAACCTGAATTCTTTCCCTTTCACAATTTTTGGGACGGACGTCTTTTCTTTTTACACCCCATTCTCCAACGGTGTGGGAGATTATGTTTTCCACAGCGTCCCTTTCTTTGGGCATTTCGTTTGCTTTTTTTCCACCTGACCCAAAAAATAAAGTTTTAGCTCATCACCTAATTACCAGAATGAGTCCCTCCCTTAAACCTTGCTTATGTACAATCTCTTTTTTTTAGGACAAGTGACTCTCTGTGCCGTTCCCTATCCCATGAAGTATTCTCCCTGGCGTAATTTTCTGCTTCCTTTCTCTCTAACGACACACGTGATGGTTTTGGCCTTAGACAGTTTGTTTTTTCAGCCGCCTTTAAGCCCCCTCTCTACTTTGAGGCGGGTTTTTATCGATGATCACACTTCACGGTTATTCCTAATATACTTTTTTCTTAGCTGTTACTCTATGATATACGTAATTTTTGGCCTTAGGTTTCAAGTTTGTTTGTCGGTTGGTCGTCCAGGCATATACTACCCCGTGGTGCTTTCTATACCCTAAACTCCTTTGGATGTTGTTTCGGGCCTCTTCACTTTCTCGATTTTTTCCTTCCCCAGCCCTTGGGTTGAGTTTGTAAAAGGTCTTTCGCCCCTTTTAGTGATACGTCTGAAGCAAAAACCAAAACCTTATTCCGACCTTATTCCCCAAGCTGGCAGTGTCTTCCCTACTGTCCTCTTCGACCCGCACAGTCGGCTAGTCAGGACCTTGTGTGGCATGGTTTCTTGATCCGCACCTTTTTTTGATGTGTTTTCTTTCTGCAGTCTGGACTTAGCGGTACTTCCTTTTTTGTCGTTGTTTCCCCCAGAGTCCAATTGTCGAAGGTTCGTTTGTGGCTATTGTCCGGTTCCCTATTTGGTCCCCCCCCATTTTACGGAACCCCCCGCGTTATTTTGCCCCCACCAACCCCCGGCTTCCCCGGTTCCTTTTTTCTTCGTGTAGTCCACTTTCCTGTTTTACCGCTTTTGGATTGACGAGTTTGCTCTCCGATTCCCTTTGTCTGTACTCATTTGGGGTTACCAGCGGAGGGTTTTTGCTTATTCATTACCTCCTTTGCGTCTACTCTCTGAACACACGCTCTTTTAACCCTCTGACCCCAGGGTTCACCGAAAGGTATACGTCCGGTTAGTCGGTGACCCAAAACTTGGCCTTCCGTCTTCCCCCCCCCGCTCTCATTTTTATCTCGATTGCCCTGGCTTGCACCCCTAGTTAAGGACCTGACTTTTTTCCTGTCTCGAGAGTTGTCACAGACTTTCTAGTGTCAGACGGCGTAAGTTAGATGTGGATCTTTTTCACTTCGTCGTCACCCACTAGGCCCCTTCCTTTTCCTCGTGATGGCAGTTGATTCGTGGCGTTTTGGAGTCACTCTATTGCGAAACCCTGTGCTGAGTCTTTTTTCACTCCCAACCCATTTCGCGTTTCCCCATTCCTTTACCCACAGCTGTCTCCCACCCTGTTCCCCAACACACTCCTCTCTCAGACCTAGGCTCCGGGACTCGTCACCAGCCCCCCTGCGAATTGTCTCTTCTGTTCGAGTCAGACCTTGGGCCAGGAATGTTCTCCCTCGTTTTAATGATAAGCCTTTTCTCTGGACAAGTTTCGTGTAGACTACTGTTCTTTCACAAGGGACCGTCGACTATTCTCAGGTCATTCTCTTATTCCCCACGATGCCTCTTTTCCCTTGGAAAGACATTTCCTACTCCCTAATCCCGGCCCTCACATCCTCAACTTTCCTTCCCTTCTCTTCTTCTGACTCAGGGTCTCCCCTGTCTTTGTTAGCGGACATCTACCCCTCTTGTACTTTCAGAAGTGTGAGCATCCTGAATTTTAACCCTGCTAAAGTAATTCTCCCCGTGCGGGGCCACCCAACTTTTTTTTTCCAAAATTAAGATTTCTTTCATCGTTAGCTGGTTGTGCTACTGTCCTTTTTGGCGCCGGATGACTTTCCGATAGTTTTCGTCCCCCTTCTTGGAGGCTTCCAGGCTTTACACAGTTTCTCCTCCTGTTGCATGGATCAGCTGAGTCCCATCTCTCTTTTTCCCCAACGCTCCGCGTTTACCCAAGATTCTTATTCCTGGGATATCTTTGGGAGGGGCCTTCCAGGTTTGTGCTAGTCTTAATTTTTACAGTTTTTCCTCCGTAACAACTGAGACAGCCTCTAACCCGCACCCTACCGTTCCTTCTCCCCCGCTCCGGCCCAGAACTGTTTTCGATGTTCCAATTTAGAAGATTCAACATAACCAGTCCCTCACGATTTTAACCCCCACACTCTGTTGTTTGTTCCAGTTTCACATCGCTTTCCCTGCGCCCACATCCTCTTGTAACACATACTTTCCCTCTGATGAGGACGAGGATACGCCTTTGTCCTTTTACTCAAACAGTTTAAGGCGCGATTAATATACCTCTCCCTCTACTTTTTTACTATTAGTTTTTGCCCAATGACGCCCCCCAGAGCCGAGGCTCTTGCGGTTCTTCTCTTGATCGTGCTTGTCGTCATGGTTGCCCTTTTGTTCTTCGCCTGCCCAGAAAGCACCCATTTCATGGGTGCCGCTTTCCAACCTTGGTTGGAAGGGGCCCTTTTGGCCCCCAACTCAGATTTTTACCACCCCCCCCCATTTTTCCCCACATTCCAACCCTGTTAATGGTTCTCACTTGAACCGGCTTAGTAAGGTTTTTTTTCCCTTGTTCCTATCTGTGCGATGTGCGGGCGTTTTATTCTCCCTGTCCAGTGGACGTGTAACATTTCTCGGCGTCAGATCTACGACCTTCGTTCTTACGATAGTCCCTTTTTCGTTCTTTTTTTGTTTTCCCCGCAGGCCGTACGGCCTTCTTGGCACGTTCCTTTCTTTTCCCTATGCGGGGAGACCTTTCTTCCCAGCCGATAAATTGTCCCAGGAGATCGTGAGTGCACTCTATCCCCCCTCCCGCCACAATATCCGGCACGTTGAAGCCTCTCGTTGTCTTAATTCCACGCATCAAACCCCTTTCCCCCACCACGAGGCGACGCCTACCCCCCCAACTTGTCTCTGGCACTCTCTGTGTTTATTAAAACCGTTCTCTTCTCCCTTTTTTTATCTATTTCCTTCCATTCTCTTGGTGAGAGAGTATCCCCCCCCTATTTTCGAGAACTGAATTGAAGCGTGGTGTTTGATCTTTCTCGTCAGTCGAAGTAGTTTTTTTTGATTTCGGTTTTGACTCGACGTGTCCCCTTTTACTCTAGGTCGCTGACGTTCTGATAAGCCGTGCTTCTCCCCGAGTGGATTGGATTCATCTCCCTATTTCAGCGGTGACCAGTTGGATTTGTTCTTGAACTGAATCCAGTGCACCGCATTTTCAGTCTTGGTGACCTCACTCAGAATAAAGATTTTTCTTCCAGCTGAGGGAAAGTCTTTCGAGTTTACCTCCCTTCAGCTTTATCAGCTTACCTGAGCCAGGGACATCCTTTGGGGGATACCGAGTTCTTCCCCCCAGCAAATCCGCCAACTTCCTTTATACGGTTACCACCCTTTTAACGCGCCTTTCTCACGAATCCGGAACTGTACTTTTAAAAAAATTTTCCATTCCAAGTTACAGAGTTGTGCCCCAAAACTTCCCACATGATGCGTTTTAACCCGATTGAAAATGATTTTGCTCTTCCGGGGATTTTATGATTCTTCCGAGTGGATTCCCCCTTTGATTTTTTAATCACTTTCGAAGGCCCTATTCCCCACCGGTGCCTCCACCTTTTCTTTTTCCGTCCAGGTATGTTTTTTCTCTAGGCATTGATTTGCCGGACGTGTATTCCGTTCTCGTTCGATTTCAGTCGAATTCCGTTGCAGTGTAACTCAGTGGTGTGCTACGGCCCTATATCCTTTACGCCACCTTTCATCCCACCAGGGGTTTTTTCACCTCGTTGGCCCTTCTTTTACATCAGTCATTTCCCGGCCCTTACACACATTTCCGTAGGTGTCCAACGTCGTTGTCTCTTCAGTGGTAGGTGGGTTGGTTGACCCCCCCCTCTGGTAGCTGGTGTTTTCCACCTTTTTGCCCCCAAGGTCGGCCTTGAATTCATCAACGCCCCCTTGCCTTCTTTCTCCTCGGCTCTGAAGAGATGCTTCTATTTTTTCATCTCGCATGAATCTACATAACTCTAAGCTTTTTTTACCCAACGTCCCCATCAAACCACAGGGACTGGTTTCCCCCTCCGAGACTCCTGGTTTACATTTTTGCGAATTCGCTCCCTTGTTTACCTATGGGTGGGACTCACCTTGTGGAGTTTTCCCCCTTGAACACTCTTTACCCAAGTTTTGCCACCTCCTTGCCGAGCTGCTCCTTTACGACAACCCTCACGAACTTGCCGCCCCCCCCCGTATCCCCACCCTCTTCCGTAGCAACAAAAAGTTTTTTTTCCCCCCCCCCCACACCGAACTGGCCGGTTTTGCTTAGGTGTTGAAAGACCAGGTGGCTTGTAAGCGCTTTTGATTGAAGTTCTCGACGAAAAATTATGGTTACCACCCCTTTGTCCATTGCCCTCTTCCTCTGTCCTATTTGCATTAGCAAGTGTAAATGACCACCCGTGCGCGCGTATTGGTTTTTGAGGACCTTAGGGAACGTTCTTCTACCCTTCTTCGTTTCCGGAATATTTTCCTTTTCCCCTTTCTTTGTTAACCGGTTTGACTTCTGTATTGCCCACAAAAACCCCGATGCGGTGTCCTTCCTGAGACCCCACTCACCCGGGATATATTGCATTGAAGGGAGGGTCTCCCTGCTCCCCCTCCCCGGCTTCCCCACCCCCGCCCCTTGCAACCTTCGGCTTGACCCCCCCAGCGTGGACTTTTCCCGTTTTTTGCTTGTTTTATTCTCTTTTTTGGAGGACCTCTTTTCCTTTACCGGAACACGGCAGGCTTCCCCTGCCTCCTTTGTCCAGCCAGTGCACGCCAAGGTAGCATAACCGTTTCTTTACCATATCCTGCACATCACTTGACCCTTTTCTGCCTAAGACGGGGTTGTGAGGCCTCTTTTGATTTCAGTTACCTCTGCAGTTTCCCACCTTTCTTTCCGTTTTCATTCCGGGACGGCTTTCTTTTGACCCCAAATTTTAAGACTTCCCGTGATTACGTTCTTTCTACTTCGTGGTCATTTTCTATCCCCATTCTTTTTTTCGTTTTCCCGTGTGCACGGACGTGCATGGACTTGTGAAGACTCCCCGACTAATATCTTTTTATACTCTTTCACCCTTTTCCCCCTTTTTTTTTTTCCCGCCTGTCCTTATTCTTCTTAGTTTCCGTTTTCAGCCGGCCCGCCCGTACTTCCCACCGAGCGAAACAGTGGGGATGATGACAACCCCTACACAACCATTTTCCCAGTTTTTTGATTGACACGTCATCCCATACAAAATTCATTTCCGTGTTCTTATTGTGGACCCCCCCATTTTCCAAACACTCGGTAGTAACATGGAATTTCTCCTCCCTCTCACTTTTTTTTCAGTTTATCTGCGGCTGCCACGTTTTAAGCCCCATTCATCTCCCATGCTGGCTCAAAGACTTGTCTTATCAAAGGAGGACCACCTTTTCCTCCACTAGTTTCCCTTCTCAGACCTTGGTCCTGATTTTGGTTTGTTCTTTGCCATCTTTTTTCGCTGTCAACAAAATCAGGAGATGGTGTGGTTTCGCGCTGTCCGCGTGGTCTTGCCAGTCCTTTTCCCTACAAACAGTGACATCCCCCTCAATAACTTTCTTTGCACTTCAAGCTCCGGTCCCGACAGACACACTTTTTAGGGCTTACAGTCTCCCCCTCTCACACACCCACCCCCCCCCACCCCCCCCCCCCCACCACCCAACCCCCGTCTGTCTTTTCCCCTTTTTTTACTCCCTCCTCCCACCATGAGCAGAGCCCGCGAAGATGTCCCACTCTCTTTTATCTCAGTGTCCGTATATTTCTCACTTTTCCAGTCCTCTTCCCCCCCACTGTTTATCCCACCGTACAGCGCCTGCCCACGCGGAGTGTCCCCCTGCCCCCACGCCTTCTTCTTTTCTTTCTGGTATCTCCAAAGAGGATTAGTATCTTTCTTTTCTTCTCGTGACTAACAGGAACTTGGATACCGATCTCCCCGAGCCTGCGCTTCAGAAAGGCGAACTAAACCGTGATTCTGGTCTCTCAACGTGGAGGTTCTATTTACTCTTCCCCCCTCTCATTATCCCGGGACGTCAAGAGGTTGAACCCCAGTACCCCACCCCCGACGTGAATCCCTTTCGTGAAGTCTCTCTTCCCCCCTTTTTTTTTGAGTGTGAGTCTCGTAGATTTTTCGAAGTAGATGCTGTCTTCGGCGCCCTCCCCGCCCCACCACTTCGACCTAAATTCACGCCCCTCCCTTCCAGGGTATCTTCCCATTCGCCCCTCCTGATGGAACGGATTCGTCGCCGTCCCCCTGCGACTGACTGAATTCTTACAACCAGCAAACCATAAACAATGCTTCTTTGAGAGGCACCCTACAAACTCTCGGCTTGAGCTGCCCCACTTTCCCAACCAGGGTGCCCCGCCACCGTTCAAGCGACTCTGTGACCTGCTCGTAGCTAGCCCCCAACACCCCTCCCCCCCTTTTCCGATCAGTTTTCAGACAGTCTTCCCCGCGCGTCAGTGCCATTTCTGACTCAGAATTTTTTTTTTCTTGAGTACTTGCCGTCTCGCATACACATTTCGTTATAAGTCCCACCCCATCTCGTTTCGATACTTCCCCCCCATTTCTATTACGGCGCAAGATTTCTCACCCCATTCTTTACCACTCGAGCTCTGTTTCTTTGGATGTCTCGTCTGGCCTACTCTGGGAGACCTCTTTTGTGGTTCTCGTTCTGTCGACTGTTTTCTTGGGATATGCCCACTTTCGCCCCCC
>Ga0179593_1630676_pt1 | contig 17275 bp, 16 predicted proteins | sample CZODoug2_1_08_16_FD_185931 | JGI IMG/M metagenome (GOLD analysis project Ga0179593, IMG submission 185931) | Vadose zone soil fungal communities from Angelo Coast Range Reserve, California, USA - CZODoug2_1_08_16fungal (PacBio error correction) | ecosystem: Environmental > Terrestrial > Soil >... | reverse complement strand
CGCCTTGGCACGGTAGGCCAGTGCCACATGGACTCTGGGTGGAGCAAACTGGACCCGGCTTCTTCGTAACCAAGAATCTCGTTCGAGGCGCTCACGACGTGTGCCTTTTTTTTCGCATTGCCGCTTTAGAGTTAACAAGAGCTCCTGAGATCTGACGCCATAATTACAGTAGATAGCCTTTCCAAATACCCGAGTGGAGGGCTCTTTTTGCCTCCACGAAACCGTTTTTTTCCTATTTCTGTCTACTCGCGCGTCTCGTAGAATTTTCTTTTTTCTCGTCAGTATGTTGAGTTGTTCTATCCAGAGCTTTCCGTCCTTTTTGCTCTTTGGGTGGAGATCAGGTTGACTGTCTCCCTTCGTGCTTCTTCCTCGACGGAGTTCCTCATTCGTTTCGTTTCATCGCCAGGACATTGGCGTATCGAGTGGAATTTGGACTCCTGTCATGACTCGACGAGAGAGTGTTGACGCCGTTCTCGAGGTCGTTTTTCTATTTTTCTCGGAGTGATCCTACGGTTTTCTTCTTGTCGAGTTCTCGAGTCCGTCTTCATCCCGTTGGGTTTTTGACGAGGGTTCCTTTTTTATGAGTCGTTTTCGCTCTTGGAGTAAGAAAGTTCTTCTCTCCTCTGAAGCTCCCCCGAGCGAAAAAAGCCCCAGAACATCAGTTTAAAACGTGTCTATTCCCTCCACCCGCCCCCACGTCGGATCTTCTCTGTGCATTTACATTTGTTCGTTTTTCTGCCCTGAGGTTTCGATCACGCGGTTGTTTCCCCATATCCCTCCCGCAGTAGACATCCTTCCCGTTAAGTTTTCTTTCTGAAGTGTACGGACCCTTTCCCCGCGTTTTCTCCGTGGCCACTTAGCGCTCCTTCCCGGCACGGGCACGAACGATGGAATTCCTTTTTTTACTTGCTTTTCACCGATTGCCAGGCCCCCGTGCCTCTTCGATTTCGTTAGCTGCTTTCTAGTGCCAGAATTGCTTTGGACACCACGAGTTCCCCCTCCTTGTCAAGGCAGGACGGAGAGGGTCAGTTCTGGGGGCTCTGCTTCTTTTCCCTAGTTTTATGCCTGTCGTCTTCCTTGCTGAGTTTAGTTGTAGTAGCTCGTTCTCCCTTGACTGGAAAACTGAGGAACCTATTCTTTTCCTTTTCTTCTTTTACATCCCTCCACCCCCGGATCAAGGAGAGGAGTTCCAAACCACCCCCCACCCGTGTTGGTGTATCTTTGTTTTTGGTTTTTTTGGGTTTTTTGTTATTTGTTTGTTGGTGTGTGTTGTTTTTTGGGGTTTTTTTTTTATCTCATTTTTTGGGGTGGTGTGTTTCATTCCTTATTCTTTGTTTGGGTTTTGTTGTTTGGGTGTTGTTTTTGTTTTGTTTTTTTTTTTTTTGAGAATCGTTTCTTTTTTTGTTGCAGGCCGACCCGAGTCCATAGCGATCCGGAATGATGGAAGTCGGGCTTTTCTTTTTATTTAGTTCCATCCCGGTGGTGAAACGGTTTGTTCCTCCCCAAACTATGTTTTCACCTTGGATCCTTCTCCTTCTCGAGTGGCCAAATGCCCGGTACAAGTGATCAGCGGATGGGTTCCTTATCCTCTTTTTGTGCCGAGGGCGAAACCGCTGCCCGTTTCCTGATTCGACGTGCATTTCACGGAGGCCCCTGTTCCGTCTCCGATTCAGGCAGTGATTTACCTAGCCAGAGCTACTCCGATCCCCCCCCACCGACCCTCTCGGCCCCTTCATATGAGCTTCCCCGGCTACCAGTCTGTATTTTCGAGCGTGGACTGTAGTACTTCACAAACATTTGCTGCGATTGATCCACGTTCTCCCTCTCTATGGGTGTTAACTTAGACACTTTCTTTCTCACTGGGTCTCCCTCTCTGGAAGTTTTCGCCCTGTTTAACAACCCGTTTCGACTAACTTTTTTTTTGACTTTGACTGCTCCGCTGTTCTAAAGAAGTTCTTCTCCCCCGATTTTCGTCAGCGGTGGTTCCCCGAGTGGTATTGTTGTCCTTCTTTTGCGGCGAAGGGCAAGGTTTTCCTGTTAGGTCCGGCACTGGTTATGATCTTATGATGGTTAGCACCAGCCTCACACGGGCCCGCCCCTTCAGGCACTTTTTCCCCCTCGGTTTCGTCTCAGTGGTGATTGCTTCTTGTTCTGATGGTGTCCTGGAAGGACCAGATTTTGTACTAGATTTCCCGCGGACGATTCCCGTTGGGTGTTCTAAGTCTTCATGATCTGTCTGTATTACCCTTCCATGTCAGGTCAGTTGAGTGGCCGGTTCTCCCGACCACCTCTGAACATTTCCTCAGCCTATACCCCCCGAAGGAACCTTTCTTGTCTGCCAATCCTTCCTTGTTTTTCGGGGTTCGGCCCTCATTTATTGATCCTCTTTTGTCACGTTTCTCTTTTCCCCGTTCGACCAGGTCGTCCTCGTTTCTTTCGAAGACGCCGCTCTACTCCTCTTTTTTTTCCCCGATGCTTCCCTAGCTCGATCACTCATGTAGATATGAGTGTTGCCCTCCCGGAGTTCCTTTTGCTTCAGTAATTCTTGTTACCCTTTTCTCAGGCGGTTCCACGCGTTGGTCCCGATTTATTTGGATAAAATTCTCTCCACTTTTAGAAAGGTCCTTCCCGTGCTTGTGACCTAATGCCTCCCAGATGTCCGCTTCCCTTTAATCTTGTTGTATTCCATCTACTTTCCACGGCTACCATTTGACTTTTCCCCCTTCATTTTCTTTGCCCTAAATGCGGCTGAAACCTTTTTCTTCCTGAGGGTGCGGTAGACAGCGTTTAAAAAGTGCTGACCCTCGAGTCTTCTCCGGACATTTCCCTCCTTCGGCTGAACGGAAACTAAGAAAGTCCTTGCATGCTGTGGTAAACAATCTTCCTAATCTTAAGCCCCACAGAAGAGAGGTCTTTTATGCGGCATTGTTACCTAGAGGCCCTTCTTTCAGTGTTGGACGTTCAAATAACGGAAAGTAGAAGTTTTCTTTTCTGTCAAAACCCTCTTTCAAAGTCAGATCGCGCGCTCCTCGTCCATACGGGCCTTTTTGTTAGTGGGATCTTTTTTTTTTTGCTGGACAAATCCATCACGCGCATCAGACATCTTGTCCCTTTTGTTAGTCGGGCCTAGTAACTTTAACAGTCTCGGCGTCTAGTTCAGTTAGAGAAAACTATAGACCATTTTTTTCAGATCCACTCACCATAGAACTTAACGCCGCCAGCTAGTTCAAAAAGGAGTTATCTAAACGTACGCAATGTTCTATCGTTTCCTTTTTATTGTAGCCTTCGGCGCTTTGTAGAGATAGTCGGTTACCTTCACGCGTGTATCTGGCTGCTATCCCCGTTACTGCCGTCAGAACCCACGATAGGGTTTTCCCCTTATCTTTAGCAAGGACAACCTCCTTCTTGCATAGTGCGGTCCCTTAGGCTGCTGTATGTATAGACTTTGCGTGCCGAAGTAATTCGCAAACGGCCAGATGGCTCCAGGACCCTAACCGTGGCCGTGTATTTGCTTCTTGTGCACTTTTTTCGCCAAATCTTGAGCCTATCTTCTGCTTAACCGAAACGCATTCTCCAAAGCCAATACGTCATCTTCTCTTTTCGTTGGTAGAATTTTTTCCCCCTACTGGATGGATTCCTTTTGCTTTACGCGACCGCATCTTGGCATTTGGGAACTTTTTTTTTACCCCCCCCGATTCTCCCTCGAAGAAAGGAGTCTACACATGAACCGACACTAAGTTTTCACTAGCCACGCTCTTTGGAGAAGGCGTAAACTCATTGATCTTTAACCGTCGGGCCTCCCCCCCTTCTTTCCCTCGGTTTCCCCCGCGAGAAAGGCGGCCCAACTTGCGCGAGACTATTCGCAAAGACGGAGCAATTAATAGCTCCTTGATTTAGATATTTGTCTCGGCGCCGCCGAAGTCTTTTTCCGAAAACTTAGACTGGTGGTACGGTGAAGTAAGACCGGTTTCCCTTTGAGGACGTGCTTCCCTCAGCCGGTTGGCGTAAGCGACGGCAATCTCGATCGTCCAAAATTCCCCGGCGCGCCAGGAGAATTCTCCTTCATCCCTTTCCCCTCAGGGCCCCACTTCCCGGTAGTTTTCCAGTAGGAGAGCTACCCCTCTCCGGTTTTTCAAGCCAGGTGATCACGGCTGTTCAGGGCGTAAGATCGACGTCGACCATTCTCGACACCGTTTTTTCTTTTACCCACAATTTCCCATCTTCAGTGAAACCTCTTTTTGGTGTTCATTTTACTACGGTGCGTCCTCAGTCAAGGTTACGAACATTCTGCTGTTTTTCCCCCTCTTTCTTTGACAGGAATTCCAGCTAATATCTTTCTTCCCCCCCCCCCCCCCCTCATCCTTTTTTTCCCTGTGAAGGACGTTATTCTGCCCGACACAGCCGGCCCCGCCTGTCTTCACCCGCGTCATCGCCGAGAACGCTAGTACCCTTCCCTTTTTTTCCTTTTTTTTTCTACTAGCGTTCAAGACTTTTCCTCGCCGTCGGGCTGCGACGATTTGTCTCTGCAAAAAGTATCCTGGCTTCCTTCACGGAACTAGCTCAGACTTGGCTTCACGCGGGGTGTAAGGGCACGTCTTGACCCATCACTTTTTTTTTGTGAAGCACAGGTGTCCTCGCGTCTACTTCCTTGGAGCCGATTCAGCGAGCTCTCTTTTTTTTTTTTTCTGCACAAACTCCTTGCTGTTTGTGGCGCTCAGTACGTGTCCTTTTTCTCCTCACGTGTGCCCACACGACGGGCAGTTCACGCGGATCGTCTTTTTTTTTTCCGACCCTTTTCGTCTTAAGAAGCGCCTGAAGTTATTCTTTTTGGCCAGGTCTTAGCTCCTCCGAACTCGGGAGGTCGCCTCTATCGTTGATTCCTCAGTTCCCCCGCACTATGGTAAGCCTCCTTTCTTCTTTTGGGGGAACTTTTTCCCTGGCTTTTCGTATGTTTTGCTTCCTGTAGTCACTCCCTTGCGTAAGACTACGCGCGCAAGCGCATCCCCTTGTTAGCTAATGTACACCCCCTTTCCTTCCCCATCTACCACCATTTTGGAGGAGCTTCTTACTTTGTTCGTTTGTTAAAGTTCGGTTTGTCAGGGTTCGGCTTTACGTCCGTTCCGCATCAGCTCCCCCCTTCCTTATAAATAACGTTGCACTCTTGGACTTGGTTTCCTCACCTGCGTCGATGACGGCGGGCACGCCCCTCTTGATTCGAAACTTCTAGCGTCTTCCTCGACAGGCCAGAAAGATGACTTCTTTTTTTTTTAGGGGTCCTTGCGGTTTCACCTCGTCACCTCTTTGGTGCCGTCGTCTTGTCATTCCCGCACCGTTCTCCTGATTCTTTTCCTCTTTTTTTGAACCGACCTTTCGCAGTCCCCGAGCTCGTCCCTTTTCCTTCGAGAGGCCGGGCTGTTTTTGCGACATAAGGCCTAGTGGATCTGTGGTACATGTCTGCCCCTTCTTTTCAGTTTCGCTTTCTGTCTCGTTTTAATTTCTCAGAACCTTTTTTCCCATACCCGAGACCTTTTTCGGTCCGTACGATTCATCTGAACCAGCTCTAGGACACGTTCGGGTTCTAACCTGCGCTTTCTTGTGAACCCCCACAAGGACCCGCTCAGAAATCGTTACATCCACTCTGCCTTTGTATGCGCCGACTCTCGCGGTGATGCGTGAAGTTGTGAAAGTTTTTCCTTCTCCCCCTTTTTTTTTCCTTCCTTCTTCCCCTTTCGGATCCCGAGATCCTAAGTGGACGGTCCATTTTTTTCTTCGTCGACAGCTTTGTTTTTTTCCTCGGGGCTGCCGATCCCTCTGCCCCCGAGCGTAGGTTGATCGCAGCCGTGCTTTTCGACTTTCGAGGTCCCCCCCTTGGGTTACTTATACGAGAGTTAGTCCGTCCTCTTCTACACTTCGCACACGGCGGCCCACCACCCGATTCCCAACTCCTTGTCTTCTTTTTCCTTAGGGGCTTCCGTTACTCCCCATTTGCTGTTCCGTGATGGGTCGAGAAGGGCCACGTTTGAGGACGGAGGCTTTTTTTCCTCGGAGCCTCAACTTATCCGATTTAGCCCCCAAGGCATTTGTACAGGCCCGTTTCACCGTGTTCTGAAAGACTCGAACCGCCTGGACGTCTTTCCGTTGAAAACCCTGTACCCCTCTTCGAAGCGCGATGACGCCTTCGCGCACAAGCCCACAGCCAGACCCCGACTTTTGTCCGATGAATGGCTCCCCCGTTAACAACGGAACCTCTTCCCCCCCCCCCTTTTTTCCCTTCATATTGCTGCCGTGAGGAAAGACTTTTTGGGATCGCCCCGTTCAATTCACCCTGGTTGAGCAGGAGCTGGCTGAGGACCCCCCGCGCCCTGGTCCTCTTAATTTCCCAGCCCGTTCCCCTTTCTCATCTGTGGTGTCATCATGAGATGCTCCTGTGTGGTCTGCTTGAACTCCAGTCCTTGAGGAGCACCTCCGATCATCCCGCCGATAGTCTCTTTTACCCTCCTCCTTTTTTTTTTTCCTCTTTAAGGCCTGATCAGGGGCTTGGGTCACATGACCTGCTTGTTCATCTCCCTCCGGATTCGATCAGAAGGATTATTCAGACCATTGGGGTGATGGTGTCGCGGTTTTTCCCCATCTATCTTCTTCAGACACCAGTGTAGGTCAGATTCCCGGGAACTGCGTATGCAGCCGGCACCTTTCGTGTTTTTCCTTCGCCTCATTCTCCAACCCCCCTTTTGCCCTGATCTTGTAGCGGCTACTAAGTCGTTTTTTAGATGTGGCTTTGCGCGGCGTTTAGTCCAAGTAATTCAGGTCGAGGTTGTCGTTGTGCGAAGACGTCAAGCTGTCTCCCCCCCCTTTTCAGCCTTGTCGCAACTTGTCCGCCCGTTATTGGACGAAAGTTATATTTTCCATTCCGATTCCGCATTCATGGTGTAGTACAGCTTCCCTTCCTTTACCCTTTTTATGAAGCCTCCCTTTACAGCACGTGGGGAGGGCTCCTCGAGGACTAGAAACTTGGTCCGGATTGGTTCGGGGTGAGGTAGGATCTTAGGCAGTAGGTTTTTAATTGCAGGCGGCACTGAAGTCTTCGTCCGCCGGGAACCTCCGTGCTTTCACGCCCCGAGCTCCCGTCACTTCAGTCCGTGGTGTGGGTCGCCCTAGGGTCCGAGTCATAACAGAGCTGGGCTCCCCTCCGGGTATTATTTTGATCCACCTTTTTCTTCTATTTTAGTGGATCCGCCGTCACATAAGGACAAGTCTCTGGCTTCCCAACGTTCCCACTCACCTCTGACTAAAGCGCCATCGGCTCCTTTCCCTTTGGCGACCTTGCTGGACTTTTCTTTCCGTTGTTGGGGCGGGCGCCCATCCTTTTTTCAGTTGAACTCGCCCTTAGAAGCTTTGGTTCGGCGGGTCCCTGGACCGTTCCACCTGTATCCAGTCCTAGTACCCCTCCGCCCCTCCGAGGTTCGGAAAAGCAAATGATCTTTCATCCTCCCTCGGGACAAAGGCTAGAGTTCGCTTCAGAATTTTATCGGCCTTTTTACTTATTTTCATTTGTCGCGTCGGCGTTAGAGGTTTCCACCTCCCCTCCCCTGGGTCGGGCAGAGCTTTTTCGAAATGTTCGTTATGCCGACGAAGGACCGGTTGACATCATCGTACCCGCGGAACCCGACCTTTCGTGTGAATTTAGGTTCGTGGAGGCGAGCCTCGGCGCGCATGTGGTCTCTCCGCCCAGCCCCGGTTCCTTTACGGATATAGACCACGGCACGTGCTTATTGATGACGGACCTTACCTTGTTGCCTGCCCAAACGCTTTCTCCCCCTCCCGAACATTCTCCCATCCCAATAAGCCAGATCCGACGACAGTGGCTTTTGTAGAATTGGTAGTTCTTATACGGGTACGGATGAGGCTTTTTTTAACGCGGGATGCGCCCCGCTTTGGAACTCTTCAGCGAGCGCTCGGACTCCCCCTTCTCTCCTCCCTTTAATCAGGTCCCACGGCGTAACCAACGCTCGGCTGTGTGGCCCCCTAGCGAAGCTCCGGAGATTCAACGGACCGACCCATAGGGTACATCTCTGAGAACGGCTTAACGCCCGTTTAGATGGCATGGGAATCTTCTTTCTCCTATTAGCTGCCAGATGCTGCTGACCCCGCAGTCGCGCGTTGCGCACTCGTTCCCCCCCTTTTTTTCTGATAGGTGGTCACGTTCGTACGCTCCGGTTTCAGAAACGAGGACTTCCTTATTTCCGGCATTTCAGCGATTCCCTCTGTTCCTAACTCCAACCCTCTTCGCTCATCTTTCCCCCAGAAGTGTCTCGCCTCTCCAAGCTGCACACCGCCTGCTGGTCACGTTTCCGTCCCCTGATTAGCGTGCCTCCGTTCATGGCTGATTTTTTTCGTTTTTTTTTTTCTCCCTTCGCAACGCGTGGCGACTTGCTTCTTATTCTGTCCTGTTCCGGTGCTTGATCGCCTCCGGTGCCCGTATTTTTCCTGTGGTGACGCAAAGGCGTTTTTTTGCTTTTAGTGCACTGCCGCGCTGGCCCGTCTTTGAATACTTCCAGCTGCTAATCTATTTTCCATTTGTTTTTTATTGTGAAGGCCTTCTCCCCTTTTTCGCCTTTTAGGCCTTGCCAACGCCGGCACGCCTTTGTGTGTCCACCCGTTGACGCCGTCCGAACCTCAACTCCCTTTACGATAAAGAAGTACAGCTCGGCGATTTTTTTACGAATTCGCGTCCAGGGCTTGGCTCAGCGTTTCCGCCGAGTCTAAAAGCTGCCATCTTCTCCTGACACCTGATTAAGACCGGCCGCACCGTCTCAGGAGTTTGTCCGGATAAGAATTTTCCCCCAGGTGTGTTTGGCTTGTTTTTTTTTTCTCTCTCGCTCTTCTCATTAGCGCGATGAGAGCCCCCGGTGGTGGGGAGTTCGTTTCACCACTCCGGCCCTTCTGTCACCCTCTTTCTTTCTCCTGACGTCGCGTCTCACCGTCCGCCTTCCTTGAACAACAGTTTTGGCATTAAGGCATTTTTTTTCTTCCTTTTGAGTTGTCGAATCCGCTGCGGCCCTAGTGTCGGTAATTTGGTCTCCCCCGGTTCCCGCCGTTCTCGATTACGTTCGCCATATTTATTTCTAAGAGGCTCTTCTTTTCCGTCAGATAATAGTCTTCCCTTCACTTCGTTTCGTGAGCCTTTTCTTTCTTTATTTCATGTCGTTACTTTCTTTCAGTAGTTTGCCTTGGAGTCCAGCCTTTTTTTCCAATGGGCCCTCCCCGCGCGCGCCCAGCATCCACCTTCCCTCCAGGAACTCCAAGACCAATGTAAACGACATCTTGCATTTCCCTCTTTCGTTCGTGGACGCCAGACGCGGGTTGTCAGGGAACTAGTGGCGGGAACTTCCGTGCTCCTTCGGTCTTCTATACCAAGCGCCTTCTTTTAACGATGGCTTGTTTCCCCATGACCGCGAGGCCTTCCTGCACGCACCTAGCGCCCCGTCCGTCGATCCCCTGGTTCCTCCACGCATTCCCCTAGGGGCCTTTTTTTTATGTCAACCTCGGGTGCCGTTTGATGCTCGGAGCTCCCCCTCCCCTTGTTCGCCGTGCAGAGTTTTTGCTGTCCCCCCGTCGAGCACGCTTTACCTCCGACAATCTCGTCCCAGATCGATGCCCGGCTTTTTTTCTTCCGTAGTTGGAGAAATGCCGGACGTCTCAAGGGCGTGTCCGCCCCTCGTTGTGTTATTTCTTCTCCCCCTTTCTAGGACTGGAACTAATCTACCTCGCCTTGTTTTACTACTCCTTTTGAAAACCAAATATCTAGTCGCGATTCCCTCTATTGAGGGCACGCCCACTTAAAGAGTCCAGACATGCTAAGAACGCAGTCCCTTTCGTCTGGTCTGAGCGTGATGGTTTTCGGACCGTTTTGTGTCATTGGGCAGCTCAACCCGGCGATGGCCCCCCCTGTAAGTTCTTTCAGGTCCACGAGATCGCTCTCCGAATGGAACAAGCCTCCTCTGAGTATTCCCCTTTCTTTTATCGTGGAATCTTACTGAGGACTTGCTTCTGAAGGCGTTCCTTCTCTCTTGCTGGAGCAGCCGACGGAGTTCCACTTGTCCTTTCATAAGTAGTTAAGGGTCCCCCCCCCTCCCGAGCAGGAGGTCCGACCCATCCAAATTGCCCATGATGTCGCTGTAGAATACGGCGGCCCCCCCTGTCTACCCTTTTCTACGCTCCGCTCGTGGACCCTTTTCTTTTCCGCTGTTATACAACACGGATTACTTAATTGTTCTGCTCGCCGCTTCGCAAATCCTGTACGCGACCCTCCGACAAGTGGATGACGAATTGGATCCGGATTTCCTTCCTTGCCCCCCCCGCGTTACAAACCCGGTCCGTGACTCTTAGTTCTTCGGCAGCGTCTGATCCTTCAAACGCCAAGCTTCCTTAAGTCCTGACTTTTACTTGCTTAGAAGGTCCCCCTCCCTGTATTTTGAAAAGAGGAGTCCCTGGCCGTGTACGGTTTTAGTTGTATCAATCGCAGGGATACTTTTGACTATGTTTTTCTATCTGTTAAGTGAACGCTCCCAAACCTCCCTCCCCTGGTCCAGCCCTTAGCAGCCTTCCTTTTTTGTTTGTTATCCTGCTGATTTAACTTTCCTGGTGGTGGGGTTTGTGGTAGATGAAACCTGCCCTACTCTTTCCCAGTAGTCATTTGACCCCTCTCTTAATCGATCCTCTTAGGAGATCTCTTTTTTCGCCGTGTTGTTCATCGCTCTGCTGTGTCGGCGGGCTGCTCTTAACTCTCCGTTTTTGTATTCTTTCCTTTCACCAAAGAGAACGTTTCCTCCCCCTGCAGGATCAACCCACTCCGCCTCTTTTGCCTGCTAAGGTGCCCGTGAGTGGGGTATCGTACCCCCCCTGCCAGCCCCCTCTCCAAAGGTACTGTCGGTCACTGTTCTATACCTTACAGGTCGTCCCCCATGAATCTCGCCTTGTCACAAGGTTTCGTCGATACCTCCCCGAAAAAGTGCTTCCCTCTCTGACGTGCGAAAGCACGTACCTGTTCTATGCTGTGATTTTGCTGCGGTCCTTCATCTATTTCGAAGTTTTTCTTCCGAGTGCTTTCGAGTGGTCCCTGTGGCTCATATTTCCCGTTTTTTATCCCATTTTCTTACTCAAATTGTCGTCCGTCTTCGGCTTGTCCAAGTATGGATCCGTTGCATTCTTTTCCTTCACCGTTTTTGTAGACCGCTCCGAATCCGGCTCGCCCGTTACCTCCGTGGTCTCCGTCTTAATAGTCCCTTCCCATTAAGTTCCGGAGTTGCTTTTTGTGTAGCAGATTGGTGGTTCCTCCTTCTCATGAACTTCGCGTCTCGAACCAGCCTTCGTTCTGCTCTCCGGCCATTTTGAGCAACCTCCATCCATCTGGTAACTCTGTCCTCCCCTTTCTCAACGAAAACTCCTCTCTCCGGGAGGTCGGCTTTCCACTGTTAGATGCGGATCTGTGTGTCCGGAAGCGGCACTGACATAGAAGTTTTTTTCGGCTGTCCCCAAGTTCACCACGGTTTCCCCGTCACTCCCATTCACGCGAGCGCCTCCGAAGCAATACTGTTGAAATATGGCTCGCTTCTGGTGGTTCGTTCCCCCCACTCGCCCAGTTTCGTTTTCCCTCTCCTTTGTTCGTCCGTCGTAATCCCTTTCAAAATTTCTCGGGTCCTCTTGTTCCAGTAGAACCTATCTCGAAGAAAAGGTTTTCCTAACCCCTGATTTACCGGCCGCCGTGCCCTGGGGGAGTACAAGGCTCGTCCTTCTCAATACCCAGCCTCCTATGGTAGGATTGCTCATGGTAGCTTCATTGTAGTGTAGTCCCGGTCTTCCACCGCCTAGGAACGGTACCTTTACCCTGTTACGATAACTGATTCTAACGACCATCCCCGAGATTTTCACTTTTTACAAGTCCCCAATAACCCTTTTTTTTAGTGAGGAAACCGTTCTCCCTACGTTTTCGACTTTAGAGTTGCTGGTCCTCTTACCGTTCCCTTTTTGCAGATTTTTCCCCTTTGCCATCTTCCCAGACCCTTCCGCAGTGTTTTTGTTCTTCAGTGGTACGGACCGGATTTTCTCTTCCCTGTCCCCACTGTATGGTCCCCCCCCTCCCGAACAGCGAAAGCCCATACTTTTTACGCGTACTTTTGGTACGCCTGTCGGATACCGGATTTTGCTAGTGTTTGCCGGGTTAACGATCCATGGTTTTTCTTACTTTTGCTTTTTCAACTTATTACGACGCGCGCTCCTTAGACGCCAGGTACAATTAACTTGGTCACCAGGGCAAATTTTTCTCCCCTTTTTTGAAAACTCTCTCCTTTCATGAATTCAGCTGTTCTCTCTCAACCTTACGTTCCTTTTCTCGTGAGCTCAACTTGAAGAGTTCATCCGCGATCCCCCCCTGGCTACCCACGATTTTGCCGCGCAGTTTGCAGGCATCGTGAGCCTTCCTTTTTTCCTTGAAAGTTTTTGAGGTACCACTGCAAGGTCTTTGTCTTTCCTGAGTTTCCCCCAGATACGGTGGTAACGTGTGAAGTTGACTTTCTAAACTATTATCCCCCCTCCTTTGGGCCGCGAAAGGCAAGTGTCTCGCCCCAACTACCCCCATATTCACTCTTCCACGGCGCCAGATAGTCCACCGTGCAGAGGCAACACCTTTCACTTTTTTTTTCCGGAAGCTTACCCTCCCTTTCTTTTCTCCACTTCCGGCCGCTATCTCCCTGTTTTTTCATTTCAGATCGCGAGGCCTCTCCTAGACAAATGTCTGGCTCTTCCTGGAAGAACGTCGTGAAAGGGTTTCTCTGGTCATGCTTTTTTCTTACGCGTTGAAGTATTATGGAATTCCTAGGTGTTACGCCACCCAGGCGTACTTGAGTCCTTCCGGTAAGTTTCCCCGGTTTGAGACCCGAAATATGCTATATCTCTTTTAGACTTCCCTTTTTTTTTATATAGTTTTCCCTGGCTTTTGACCAGGGTTTCAGGCCCGGCTGACGCACCCTAAGGAACGACCTTGGTTGTCTTCAAGGTTTTCCGAATCGGCCGACGCATTCCTGCTCCTTCTAGTGCGAGACGTGCGGTTCGGGCGTTTTTGAGTCTCTTCCCTGTCATTACCCCCCCTCTTTCCCCTTCTATATTCCATGACCCATTCCGTAGATCACGGCGTTTGCACCGCGTCTCAGTAGTGGCAGGATCCGCAAGACCTCGGTGTTGGCCGCCTGGGTTGTTACCGCGAGTATTAGTTGTCTTTTCTAGGTTGTTTTTCTCTTCCCCCCCCAACCTCATACTTCCGTCGAGCTCCGTCTGGAGGTGTCCGATCAGACGTCTTCATTTTAACCTCTTCTCTTCACTTGACCACCAGATTAAAGAAAGGGCGTCGCGCCTCGCTTTCTGGTTCAGCAGATCCTGAATTTGAGACCCCTCGTTCCTTTTTTCTTCGTCTGTGGTAGCAGAGTCTTGATTTTGCCCTTTTATCGCGTGTATCCGCGGCGCTTGACGGGCTCTTTTTTGGGATCCTCAGCCGTCTGCTTAATGGGTTAGCTTTGTTTTTTCCTGTCGTTTCCCCTTCCTTTCCGATTGGCCACTTTTCCCCAAATTCAGTTAGCAAGCGCCATACCTCGACAGAATAACTGCTCCATTGATTTCCCCATGTACCTTTCCCCTTCTTCTTTTCCTCTATTGTTTTAGATGTTCTTTGTCCTCTACCGGCTTTATGGTTGGTAGAGGAGGCGGGATAAGCCTCATGTAGACGTTTACTTTACTTTTTTTTTGCCTTGTTTCTCTTCTTCACCTGCAAAATCGATGAGGCTTCATCCTCTCGGCTCCCCCTTCTATGCCGTCGATGACAGCAAGTACGCTTCACCCCCCTGAGGGCTTTTCTTGGTATTGTTCACCGTCTATGGTCACGGACGTTTCCGTAGTCTTGTTCCGCCCCCGGTTCGCACCTTTTACCTTTATTCGTTTTCCCAAGTTTTCCCTCGCCTCTTTCTCCCCCTTTCTGCCTTAGAGGGATAAATAGGACGGCTATCTTCTTTCTCTCAGTGTATAATTTGGCTGGGACTTCGTTCGCCGAAACTTGATGGCGTCTGAGTCGGCTCATAGTTCCTTTCACTTAGGTCCACCGTGATCCTCCTTCTCGAAGTACCCCTTTTTTCCCTTTTCACGCGTGAGAACTGAGATTCTTTCTTTTTGAAAACCGCCTTACTGGTTAATTTTTTTGCAATAACGGCTTGTGAGTTGCTGGTGTGACAGGTGACCTGCTTTTTGCACCATTTTTTACTCCTTTTTTTTCCTTTCCCAGAGATCTCCCCTCTTTCCCCTTCGCTCCCCCTCCCGGCGTCGTCGCACATTTGAGGCCTGGTTTGGATTTGCCCTTTAGGGACGACCCGATGCCCCGTCTCTCCTTTTTTTGCGAAGCCCCCCTTTTTTTCCGCGGAGTTCTTTCCTTTTTTGCCATGGTCGGATCATCCCTCTTTCAGGCGACCCTGTCCCCTACTTTGCAAGTCGGCTACAGCACAGATTCCAACCTCCGACCTTTCGCTTGGCAGAATACTGTCTATGCCGGTTCCTTACCCCGACCTTTTTTGTGGTTGGGGTTTAGGGAGAGCCGTTGGTCAGCTGTACTACAAGCCTTTTTTCGTATGGTTTTCATTGCTTTTTCTCCACCCCTTCAGTTTTTGCACTTCCGTTCACGACAATTGCTGACGAACTGGGTAATTTTTGCCGTTTTCTTTTTCTTCACCGAGTGTCCCCGTGCTCTCTCCCCTCCGCTTCTCTGAACTTTCTCTTTCCCCTTCGCGCACAAGAGCCTTTCCTACCCTGAGCTACTTTTCCCTTTGCCGACTTTCCGAGGTTTTTTTCCCAGAGGATTGCTGTTTGTTCCCTTGTCCTATCCTTCCCTCCGACTTTTCGCCGCGTCATCCTACCCCCCTTTGGATTGTTGAGCTTACAGCGACCGGTCCTACTGCAGCCTTTCTGTATTCCCTTCTTTGATCTGCTGATCGCAAGTCTCTGGTGTGTCTTCTACCGAAACCCCACTGCCGAGATTTGACTCTCCCCCTAGAGACCCGGCCGATCTTCCCCCCCCTCCTCCGTTGTTGGTTGTTTGAGATCACTGCCTTGCTTCGGTATGCGATAATCCTCGGAATGCTTGGGGAGATTCCTCCCCTCCCCCCCCCAGCATGAACGGTGCCGATCAGTGGATCACCCACACAGTGGCACCTCCCGAGGGATGGCCTCCCTCAGGTCGGGCCCGGTTTTGGGTTTCTCGTTCGGCCAGCTTCCTCGATCAAGACACGTCGGTCACTTGGTCGACAGAAGTTAGGTACTTCTACTTGTAACTTTCCGGTCCTCCCTCCATAGGTGGGCCACCTCATGCCATTAGATAGTCTCGAGACCGCCTTCGGGAGATGGCGTTTCGGCGGGCGTCATTCTCGGTCCGTACTTCGAATTCGGGGGTCACCTGGGCAAGACGTTTTCAGCGGTTTGAGATACCTTTCCCCTTGTCTCCTTCCGTTACAGTTGCGTGGCTACCTCAGTCTGGATTGCGTTAGTCCTTACGTGGTTCGTCAATATAGACGTCACGGCTAATGCTTATGTGGTCGACGGACGCCTTTATTTCCTGACAACTCAGCCTTATTGTCGTTTGCGGTTCAAGTTATTTCGTCGTAGGTTAGGGCTCCCTTTTTTTTTTGCCACTCTCCGTCTTCTTTCCAGATCACCGATGCACTCCATCCCCGTCCTGGAAGCAGCTGTTTCGCCTTTCGGGCCCCGTCCATTCAAAACCCACAGTCTGATCGCGAGTACTTATTTTCCCCGTCCGCGTGCGGATGAGATGAGTTTTTTATCCCATCGCAGTGAGTTCCCACCTGTCACCCACCGTCCACTCCCCCCCATCCACCGCGGCTAAATCGCAGGGCTTTTTTCTTTACCTTGATGGACTTCGTGGGTGGGAGTTTCCCACGACAAGTCGCCACCAACATCGTGCCCTATAATTGGTTCGTCGGTGGTGCTCCAATTCTTTCTTCACTCCTAGTCCCCTGGCATAAATAAGACCATGAGTCTGCCACCACCTGACCTGTACCTCCGCAACGGCACTTGATGTCGGCCGATCCTAGTGCCTGATTGCGTAGTAGTTGTTTCCTACCCCTTTCGTTTTTCAACCGCTTCACGGGAATTCGAACTGAGGCGCGATCCTCCCTCTGGCACCCTCTCGGTGACACTTTTTCATTTACCGCCCCCCACAGCCCTGTGATGGCCTTCTAGACCTTTGCGGCCGATGACGTTTAGCCCCTGTTTCTGATTTCCCCTCGTTTTCGTCCCTCATGGTACGGACAACATCCAGTCCCCCCCGTCCCGTCTGGTAGGGCGCCCCGTGTTTTTGCCGTTCCCCTACATCGTGGCTCCCTTGTCCCCCCTTGTACACCGAACTCACATCTGAAAAGAAATGATAAGATACGACCGTGGCGTTTAGTCATTTGCGGGGTCTGGCGCCTTCCTTGCTTCTTTACCGCGCGGGTATTCCTTTGAGGCATTTTCTTCTTTCTTACCAAAGGAGTGTCTTCCCGAGCTTTGCCCCCTCCATGACAGACCGTCATTTTTTTCTCCCCCCTTCACCGTTGACTGCTTTTTGAACTAGATTTTGCTCGCGAACCGACCTTCCCGAGACCAATCCCCTCTTGAAATTTTTTAGTCCTTTCCTATCCCCTCTTGACACGCGCGTTTTTTTTCCAGCCGTCGCCTCCTTTCGGCTGCAGATTTGACTGAACCTGGGCGAGTGCGACGCAGTAATGAAATTTCTCTTTTTGTAACCTTTTAAGGTTCTGACGAAGGTTAGTTTTTTTCCCGCTTTTCTTTTCATCGAAAGCAATTCCTTTCTCCCCTTACGGCAGCGATTTTTTTCTCATCGCAGTTTGAGAGGATAACCAAATGAAGGAGACGCGCGAGTACACCGTGCAGGTGTAGTAAAGTGTTTTTTTCACTTTCTCTTCCCCCCATTTTCTTTCTCCCCTGTTGCTGCCTCCTTTGATAAAGTCTCTTTTTCTTGCAGATCGAGCTTTTTTTTTTTCTAGCAAAGGAGTAGGCGAAGCCCCTTTGAACGCCCCTTGGGGTTTCTCGGTCCTTATGTATATTTCCTATTGTCTTCATTCTTCCTGCTTCGGTTACGACCAACCCAGTTTTTGCTTTCTTTCCTCAGGGCACCAGGAGAACAGTCCCTCCTTCCCTGATATATATATTTTTCCTTTCCATA
>Ga0179593_1628243_pt1 | contig 17275 bp, 33 predicted proteins | sample CZODoug2_1_08_16_FD_185931 | JGI IMG/M metagenome (GOLD analysis project Ga0179593, IMG submission 185931) | Vadose zone soil fungal communities from Angelo Coast Range Reserve, California, USA - CZODoug2_1_08_16fungal (PacBio error correction) | ecosystem: Environmental > Terrestrial > Soil >... | reverse complement strand
AATCTTCCCATCAAGGTTTTTTTTTCCCCGCCTTCCGTCCTTTTCTCCTCCCTGTTCTGGTATCTCTCTCTTTTTTTTGTTGTTGTTGAGAGTTTTTCGGAAAACATTCTTGGCGTCCTTTCCCCCCCCTTTCTTTTTTTTTTATCGGTTTTTTCCCTCCGACCCAGTTCTCTCCGCCATCGTTTTTTCGGCAACAAAGCACCTTCCCCCTCAAAGCTCCCACAACTTTTTTCCCAGTCAGGCTGGGAACGATTTTCGTTAGTTACCTGACTTTTTCCTAGAAATATGAGGTTTTTTCCCCAGCTTTCTTCTTGTCCTTTTTTTTTTCCCGGCTGTTTTTGCCTTTCCCCAAAAAAACTTTGATACGGGTTGCAGTTTTGGTTGGACTTGCGGTAAACCATGACCCCCTTGCGCTGTCACCGCCGCACACTGGCGTTTTTCTGAACCGGTCCTCTCGATTTCTGAATTTTTACCCTTTGAGCCACCCCCCCCCCGAGACGAAGAACTTTTCCTTTTTCTTTCTTTTTTCTTGTTTTTCAGGGGGGGGCCCCCCCCGGCAGGATGATTCCCCCCCTTTACATGGCGAAGCTCTGGGACCCCCTACTTTTTTTGCCCCCACCTTCGACCAATCGGCGGAACCTTTCAAGGAAAGTTAATTTCTCCCTTGAATGTTTCGGGTGTAATCTTTCGCCTCTTCCCCTGATTCCCCTTTTTTTTTCCTAAAGAAAAAAACTTTCCAGAAACTTAAGCCGCCTCCCAACCTGGGTGTTTTTCCTGCACAAAGCCGACGGCTTTTTTTTTTTCAAACTTACCGGTCCTTAGACTCTTTCCTTTCCACCACATCTCCCTCTCAGGGCCGGTACGTTTCCCCCCCCCTTTCCCGGAAGTGGTGGCTGGCCCCGGTCCCCCCTTCGTTTTTTTTTTTTTTTGTAGAAATAGGCTTGAAAACGCTTCGGACCACTTCTTCTTTCGTAGCGATTTTTCAGCTTCAATTTCCGGCGGAAATTTTTTTAATGCACTCTTTTGCACGGCCCAAGGGGCCCACCCGCTTTGTCCCCCGACGACTTTTTTCCCTGGCTCGGGGGTTACATCCAAGCAGAAGTTTTTTTTTGAAGCTAGTTGAACCCCCTTAGCCTACGGCCCCCCGCTTGGCGACCCGTGTGTTTGCGTTTACCAAGTTCTGACCCCTTTTTTTTGCTTCCCCTGACCACCCCTTTTTTCCCTGAAAAAGTTGAATTGTTCCTTCCTGAAAAAAAACTCCCCTCAGCTCGAAACCCAGCGCGTTGGTCCCTCCCAACATTCCCCACCGACATACTCAGTGGTTTTTTTTTTTCAATTCGAAAGTTTTTTTTCTTGGCAGAACCATGTACCCCCCACCCTTCACCCAAAGGGGTGGTGACCCCCGGAATCTTTTTTTTTGGTTTTTTTTTTAACGGTACCGGCTTATTTTTTCTTTACATCCCTTTTTTTCCTTGTATAGCCCCAGGGCCCTTTTTTTTTTTTTTATTTACGTTTCTGCTTCTCACCAGGTCTCCCCCCCGGTATTTATGACCCTCTCCCACATTTCCCCCCCCCCTTATTTCGGAACACCTTTTTGATCGAACCAGTCAGGTTCCCCCTCCACTTCTGTTTCCGCCTCACTTCTTTTTTTTTTATTGGTTGAAAAATTTCCCCCTGTGGGATTGGGCAGCGGTCCCCCCCTTTAAGTTTCAGAGCCCAACCCTTCTTACAGGCGGGCCGGAGGGGAAACCCCCCCCTTCGTGGGGGGAGGGTTTCTTTCCCTTCCACACGTTGGGTGCCCCTTTCCCCCTTGTCGAATCCACTGCTTTTCCAGTCTTCGGGTTTCCGATGCATCCGGGGACCTTCCCCTGTCTTGAACAGTCCCCCCCCCCCTTTTTTTTCCCTCCTTCCCCCCTCCCCACGGTTTCGAAATGCTCCCCTTTTTCCGGAAAAAACCTTTTTCCCCTCCCCCCCACGAAAAGTCTTTTTCGTACTTTTTTTGTTTTTTTTTTTCCCAGGCGGTCCTTTTTTTTTTTTTTTCCCCCCAAATTTGATTATTTCCTTGGCGCTATTTTGACGTTCTCTTTTCTTCGAGTCCCTCTCAACCTTCGTAAGCCTCCCCTTTTTCCGGAAGGTTTTTTTTTTTTTTCGTGGCTCACCCCTTGCCGACAGGGTCTTTTTTTCCCCACCCTTCCCCTCCCCCTTTTGGCTTGGTTTGCCACCTTTTTCTTTCGTTCATGTGTAGGGGATTTTTCTTTTTCTGATCTTCCGATGTTTTTTCGTCTTTGTCCCTCTTTCGGCACTCTCGTTTCCGATTTTTTTTTAAACTTTCCCCCCCCCTGATAACACCGAAATCCCTTCCTTTTTTTTTTTTTTTTTTTTTCGACTTGTCTTTGTGTTAAATCCCTCCTTTTCTTGGCTCCTCAAGATCCCTACCTCGATGGGCCCCTTCAAACATTCGGTCCTCCCCCCTTTCCCCCATCTCCCTACAACAGGGGACTCTTCAAGGTGTCCCTGGTGCGGAACCGTTCCTTTCCCTTGGGGCACGAAATCCCCTTTAACCTGCCTGCCCGGTCTGGTTTTTCCTTTTTGGCGCCACAAACCTTCAATGAGTTTGCTTTTCTTTTTTCCCAACCCAAAAAGCGTTACCCTCGAATCATTTTTTTTTTTCTTTTGCCGGAGGACTTCCTTTTTCACGGACACTCTTTTCCCTCTCCCGGTCTTTCTTTTAAAGGGTTCCGGGTTTGCCGTACCGGGTACATTTTCCCCCCCGGATTCGAATTTTTTTGCCCTTTTTTCGTCGATGTTTGTCCCCCAGCGGTTCCCGTCTCCCCACCCTTACCCGTCCCTCCCCCTCCCGGGAGTCTTCGTTTTTTCCCCGCGTTTTGTTGGCTTTCTTTTTTTTCCCCACAAGGGGGTTTTTCCCCCCCCTCTCCTCCACCCCCGCCTCCCCAAAATTATTCCCTTCCCTCTCCTCTACCTGGTTTCCCGGGCCAATTTACCCCCCTCTGGGGACAAATTTGAACCATTAACTCCTCCCCCCTCTTTTCTCGTGCGTGCACCCCCCCCCCCGGTCGTAGGACGGATTTTATGGGAATGGGTTCGATCCTGCACTCCCCCCCCCATTTGGCCCTGGATGGAACTGCCCCAGTCCTCTTCTGCAACCGGGTCTGTTTTTTCCCGTTGCGCAGTTTTCCCCCCCCTGATGTTGGGGCCTTTTCCCCACCCCCCCTCTTTTCTACTTTTTTTCTGGTTACCCCCCCTTAAGCCGTTTTTTGACTATAATCTCCCCCCCCACGCCTTTTTTTACCTCACCACCCTTGGTTTTTTTTTTTCCTCACAATGCGGTCTTTGCCAGAAAATCCGCCCCCTTTTTTTTCCTTCGTCACCCCCCCCCCTTTTTTTCAAGGGGCAAATTTCCGATTCGGGCCCAATTTCCCTCCTTACTCTGTTTTTTTTCCCCCCCCCGATCGCTTTTTCCCCAATTCGAACTTTTGTCACGCGCAAACCCCCATCGGTTCTCTTTTCCTTTGCCTGCCCTGGGTTTGCTTCAAGCTTTGGCACAGGCTTGGATTTTCCTTTTCCCCCCCCCGCGCCGCTGTTGAGTCCCCCCCCCGCAGCTTTTTTCCCGGCCTTGGTTTTTTTTTTTTTGCAACAGTTTCTATTCCTGCTGGCTTCCCCCCCCCGTGTTTTTCCCCCAGATGACTTTTTTGTTCTTCCCGCTACGATCTTTCTGGTAAGAAGAGGTTCCCCCCCCAGTCTTTTTTTCTTTTTTACCCCCCGACTGGCTTTAGTTTTTTTCCCCCTTGCCACCAAATGCCTTTTTTATTGGGATCCTGCGCGGCGATGTTGTTTTTTGTTTTCTGGTGCTCCCCCTTTTTTTCGGAAATCCAACATTTTTCCTTTTTCCCTGGTCCCCCCTTCCCCCTCGTCCGGATTTTCCCCCCCCCCCAACCCCAAGACTGGTTGAGGGGGACGGCTTCCTTATTTCCCTATTTTTCTTTTTCCTTAACCAGAACAATGATCTTCCGAACACGTCTTAACAGGTCAATGGAATCCCCCCCCTATTTCCCTTTTTTACCCTTTCCTTGCAGATCAGATGGTTTTCCCCCCTTTTACGTTGGCACCCAACAGTCCCCCTGCAGAGGTCCAGGCCATTTCTCTTGGGCTCTCTTTTTTTTCGTTTCCCCCTGAATATAAAGACTGTTTTCGAATTCTTCGTTTTCTATGGTTGGATCACCTCCCCCCTTACTCTTACCACTCTCACCCCTTGTTGACCAAGTGGTGGGAACAAAACTTTTTTTTTTTTTTTCTTCGAAGCTTTTTCGCATTTGGGTTTTTCCCAGTTTTCCTTTTTGTGGGGCATTTTCCGTCCCCCCCCCTTTCAACCTTTTTGCACCCTTTTTTTTTTTTTGACTCCCCTCCAAAAGCATATGCTTTGGTTCCCTTCGAGACAAGATGAGCAGCCCTTTTTTTTCCTCCTCCTCATTTGGTACCCCCCTCTCCACTCGTTCCAGCTGACTTGTTTTTGTTCGCCTCTTTTCGTTTCTTGGCCTACCCCCTCCTCCCCATCAGGAGCTTTTTTTCCTCTGACGAAACTTTTTTTTTTTCCGGCAGCATCAAAGACCCCCTCCCCCCCTTCCCCTTTTTCCCTTAGAGTATCAAGATGGTTCCCTATCTGCTCCTTGTTTGTTGTGAAGTATTTTCTGTCCCTATTAGACCTCCATTTTCTTGAGGTTGTTGGTTCTTTTTTTTTTGTGGACGGCCTTCGTAGACCTTTTGTCACGACAATCCTTTCCTTCGTTTCTTCCCCATTCCCCTCCCCTCGAACCCCGGCGTTCCACCGTTCTTCTCAACGAGTTGATAGGTTGCTTTGAACATGCAAGTTCCCATCTTCCCCTTTGGTGTCTTTCGTCGGACTTCACCCCCCTCCCGTCGTTGCAGTCCCTTGGCTAAGGGTTTCATTTTTCCCTTGTTTTCCCTTCGTTTTTTTTCTGCCCACAGCAAGCGTGCTTCCCTTTTTCCCTGCGCCGGCAACACTGTGCGAAAAATTTCTTTCTCTTTTCTGACCCTCTTGCGTACCTTGGAGCCCCCCCTTTTCCGAGACGACTTCTATAATCGCTGGCTCTTCCCACCTTCCGTTTTCTTGACTTTATTCCAAAGATCAGATATTTTCCCCCCGTCTGGAGTCACATACCCTGTTGCAGAGGTAACTCTTCCCCCCAACTTCTTGAACAGTTTTCCCCTTCCCCCGGTGACTTCCATTGACTGCTGGTCGCATCGTTGGACTCATTGTCGGGTTAATTCCTTTTTTGGGTTTTTGGTTCCCTCCCTTCCGTAGCCGCCGCGACCCCCCCCCCCCCCCCCCCAGTCTTGGGGTTTGTACCTTGCAAAGGCAGACTCTTTTACCTTTCGAGAGTCTGTTGTCCGCTCCCCCCCAGAAACACATCGTTTTCTTCCTGGTACTTTTTCCCTTGGCCCCCTTTTTTCTGGATTCAGAATCTTGGAGGGTGGGGTTTTCCCTTTTTTTGCCCCCCTTTGGACCGTTTCTTTTTTCGCGGGAAGGCCGAGATTCATTTTTTTCCCCCCTTTTAACGGCGGAAAGGTCCCTTGGCAAGAAGGAACTGTTTTTCACTTCTTCCCCCCACCTTTTTTGAAGTGGTTCTCCAACGCTGGCTTTCTTTCCGTATCAAGCAGGACCCCTGTGAAAGCTCGTGACCTCCCCCCTCTCTGGGGCTTCCTTTTCCCTCCAACCGCTGGCCGACCTTTTGTCACGCCCAAGTTCTCCCCCCCAAAGAGGCTCCCTTGACCCCCCCTGACCCAGTTTTTCCTCTTCTGGAAACCCTGGCGATCTTGAATGACCCTTGTGGCATGTGGATGTTGTTCCTCCTTCCCCCCCTTTTGGCTTTTTCTGTTTCGCACCGGCCGCATTTCCAGCCAAGGGTGGGTTGTCCCAAACCATGACTTTTTTCTTGACCCCTTATTTTTCCCTTTTTCGTTGCTGATGTTCTATTCGGAGAGTTAATCGTGTTCCCCCCACAGAAGGTGTGTAGCTTTCCGCCCCCTTTTGTCCCCGCCGTCCCCCCCCCTGTCCCAAGGGACTTTTTTCCAGCCACATTCCCCCCCTTTTTTTCCCGGAAACACCTTTCCTTCGCCCTCGCTTTGCCCTTTTGTCCTGGTTTCCGCCTCCCCAGTCGTGTAAAGTTAGGGTGTTTCCATTGTCCGGCGTACCTGTTTCCCCCCCTTTTTCTCTTCCCCACACTTCTTCTTTTTCAACCTTGGCCGTGGAGGGGCCTCCTGCGTTTTGGGGGGAGGAGGAGTTTTTTTTTTTGCAAACCGAGCCGCACACATTTTTATTCCCCTCCCATGTTTTCCCCTTTTTTTTATTGTGTCGCGCAAAGTTCCTTTTTTTCCTTGTCCTTGGCACCAGCGCCCTATTTTAAATTTAGAATCCCCTCTTTTTACCTTCCTTGCCTCCCCCCCCCTTTTCCCCCCAACTGAAGAAACTCGAGGGGCAGTAGTAGACCCCTCTACGAAGGAATTGGCGCCCCCCCCTTTCTTTTCTTTTCCGGATTTTCTTCCCCCCCCTTTCGCGTCGAGGTTTTTTTCTTAGTAAGACTCTACCGTGTCTTCATTTAGTGATCAAACTTTTTTTTTCTTTTTCCCCACTTCCCTTTTGCCCCCCCCCCCCCCCTTCAAGGTGACTGGTTTGCCCCCCCCTGCGAGTCCTGTGTAGTTCCCCTGAATATAGACGATTTTTTTTTTGCCCTTAGGATTTCTTCTTTTCTTAAAGACTGTGAAGCCCCCCCCCCCCCAAGACAAAAGGATTACCCCCCATCTATATATTTTTAATCCCTTTGAAGTCGCTCGAGGTTGGTACTTGGGGGGACCCCATGTCCTCTGCCCACCTCTTTTCCGAAAAATAACCTCTCTTCCCCCCCCCCCCCCGTTCAACATTAGGCTTATATCCTTCTTCCTCACAGGATCCCCCCCCTTTCAAGGTGGTCTTTGCAACTTTGGTTGACTGGGGCAACCCCTTTATGGGTTTTTCCTTTCCTTCCCGAAATCCCGTTTTCCAACCAAACGGGTCCCCGGAGAGGGCTTACACCCTAACCCCCCAAGCTTTTCCCCCTTTTCTTTTCTAAATAAATCCCTTCCCGGCCGTTTACGCAGAATTTCTCCAATGTGAAGGGCTTTTTTTTTTTTTTTTTTGATTTCCTCCCCCCCTTTTTTTTACGACGGGAAAGAGAACCCTCCCTTTTCTTCAGTTGGGGGACTTTTTTGGAGTACCTTTTTTCCCCCCTCCCCCCCACGGTTCCCCCCCCCCCCCCTTCCCACTTTTCCCATCTGGCAATTTGCCTTTTTTAGGGGAACCGGTTTCTTTGGAGGCATCTGGCTCGAAACCCCCCCTTGGAAGTTTTTTCTTTCCCTCCTTTCTTTTATCAGGTGTCTCTTTGGGCGGACTTTTTGGGGCATTGGTAACCCCCCCCCCCCCGGCCCTTTCCTGGGACCCTTTTTTTTTCTTTTCGCCTTCCAATCCGTACGTTTTTTTTTTGCTAAAGGTTTTTTTTCCCCAAATACAAACAGGTCCTTTTCTGGTATACACCCTTTTCCCTACCCGACTGCCACGATTTCTTCCTTGGAAACCAGGTCCTGTTTTTTCTTCCCATGGACCGAGCCCTTTTCCCATCTTTTTTTTTCCGACTCAACCCCCCCCCCCCCTTTGGACCCCTGCCCGTCCCCCTGGGAAAGGGTTTTTGTCCCTCCTTTAGAAATTATCATAGTCCCTTGTGGGCATATAAAGAACCCCCTCTCGAAGGTCCAAACCCCCTTCCCCTAAGGTGTTTTTCCCTCCTTCGCCCAAGAAATCAGTTTTTTTCCCAAAAATTGGATTGGACGTCCAGGAGGAAGTGATTTCCTTCCTACCCTTCTTTATTAACTTCGGAGGGTCCCCCCCCCCCTCTCCCAGGGGCCCAAGTCTCCTTTCCCCGCTTTTTTCCCCCCTCGAAGTATTAAGCTTTTTTTTTTCTTTCCACCCTCAAAGATCTTTTTTTTTTTTTTTAACTTGGGTTTCCCCCTCCCCTTCCCCCCCCCCCCGGTCGAAAGAGGTTTTTTCCCTTTTCCTCCCCTTTTCCCCCCCGTTTCAAGAGGCTTTCAGCTCCAAAAGAGGATGGGATACCCCCCCCACCTTTTTCTGCCCACAGCGGTGGTTTACCTTTCCCCCTTTTTTTTTGCAAACAGTTTATTCGTTATGCGGAGAACACTCCCCATTAATATTTTCCTTTCCCTACTGGCAAGGACCCCTTTCTGGAGCGGTCCTGTCAATAATATTTCGACCCCCTGTTTGAGGCCTTTCCCTCATCAGACCCCCCCCCGAGATTGTCCCCTGGGTTCCCGTGTTTTGCGCGGCTCGCACAGGGAAACCCCCCCCATTCCTTCCCCTTCCTCTGGAGTCACCCCAAACCGCGTTTTTTTTTTTTTTCTTTTCTTTTGGCCTAAAGTTTACTGTTAGTTCTTTTTTTTACCTTTTTTTTTTCCAATTACGTTTTCTTCCCCCCCCCGGAAAACCAATTTTATCCCGCCCTCGACCTTCTTCCCCCCCCCCATTCACTGTTGACTTATAAATATATTAACTTTCCTTTTTTTCCCCATTGTCCGCCGATTGGTTACGTTTTTCCCCACCCCCCTTCCCTTTGTGACGCAGCTTCCCTTTTTCGCCATAGCTGTCCCTTGACGGGGTACTTCCCCCCCCCCAGTTTTGCCTTAATCCTTGCGATTCTCGTCTTTTTTCTTTCTCCTATGTTGGGCTCAACTTTTCATTATACGATTCAGTTTCCATCCAAATTTTCCTCCTTGTTTTTCGGCCAGAGATGCTTTTTTCCCTGCGTTTTTCCTCCCCAATTCGCAGATGATCTGGTACCAGACCAGGAGTCCCCCAGGTCCCTTATCCCCTTTTTCCCCCCCTCCAGGGGCAAAAGCCTTATTTCTTCCGCCGACGGTGTTTTTTTGGGCACGAAAGGTCTTTTCTCTTTCCCCCCGTGCCCAGTCCTTTTTTTTTTTTCCTCCCTGAACAGCCACCTTTCTTTCCCCTTGACTGTGAAACGCCGTTTTCTCGTTGTGGTTTTTCCACCCCTTTCATTGCGTGTTCCCTTTCCGCTGAGGGGGTCCTCCAAGACCCATAACCCCCTCCCGCATTCCCGTAAGCGTCTCCCCCTTCCTTCCTTTCCTTTTCTTTTCCTTCATCCTCCGTTGTTGTTTTTTTTCTCCCCCGACGTTGGAGGAAAAAAAACCCTTTTTCCGTTAAAACATTGTCCCTTGGCTTTGGTTTGAATGCCTCTTTCTTCCCTTTGTCCCCCTCCTCTGCTGATGAGCTTTTTTTCCCCCCCTTCCCCACGGCCAAAGGAGCCGTTTTTCACAGTCAGCTGAACGCTTCTTCTTTCCCCTATCCCTTTTTTCCTCGCATCTTTAGGACCCCTTTTCCTTCTTTTGTACGATGGTCGGTTTTCCCTTCCCAAAGCATAGGCTTTCACCCGGTTTTATTTTCTTCTTTTTTTTGTCCGGTCACCCGTGGTTCCCTCCCCCCCCTTTTTACCATGCCAACGCAGAGTGGGCTCTTGACGAACACTGCCCCTTCGTTTAACACTTTTTCCCCCCCCCCCCCTGGTCGCATTTTCTTGAATTCGTATCCTCCTTTTTGCGTACCCTTTGAGCCGGGCGAGGGGACGGAATCCCCTTTTTTTCCCCTCGTGCTTTTTTTTCTTTCTTTGCTGCAAAACGTCCCCCCTTCCTTTCTTATTTCCCCCTTCTTATGGGCGAAGGCCGCGTTCCCCTTTTTGGGTGCAATTGTTCCGCGGGTGTAACCTCCCCCTTAACCAATTAATTTTTTTTCTGAAGTTTTTTCCTTTTCTTCTTTGACTACTTTCCTTTTTTGTTTTCCCCGACGTGGTACGCCCTTTTTTTTTTTTTTTCCTTGTTCGGTTAAAGGCCTCCTCCTTTTTCCTCCAGAAGATTCTTCTACCCCCTTCTTTTTGTTTTGTCAAAGCCCTCCCTCTTTTTTCCACTTCCGTCCGGTCGTTTTTTTTTTGGGGCTCACAAGCCCATTTCTCTTTTTTAACCCCTTTTCCTTTTTTTTCCGGTTGGTCAAAAGGCTTCCTTTTTTTTTTTTTTTTGAAAGGCCAGGAGTGGCTTTTTTGTCGAAACAATTGTTTTTTTTTTGCAACTTTTTTTTTCCCTTGGTCCTTGTCCTTCTTCGAGGCCGAGATTTACATTCCCCCGGAGGAAAGTGTCAATCCCCTCCTTCAACTTTTTTCCCTTTTCCCCCCCCCCCCTTTTTTTCCCCCCCCCCCCGCCTTTTGCACAGCCCTCCCCTTCCACCGCTTGCTCTCTCCCCAAGCAGGAACGCCTCACTGCCTGCCCTTCTAAAAAATGGCATTTTTCTTCTCTGGGGGAAGGCCTAGGAAACGCTTTTTTTTGTTTTCCTCTTTTTTCCACTGTTTCCTCGAATTGTCCCTTTTGCTTGAGGGTGGGGGTTTTTTCCCCCAAACCCCCCTTCCTTTGAGCAAAGTTGACTTTCCTTCTTTTCCCTGAAACTTCCCCTTGGGTGAATGTGTCCTTTTTCGAAATTACCCCGTCTTTTTTGACTTTTCTGGCCCCCCCCCCGCACGGCCTTTTCCTGTGCGGAAGCACTTTTGGTTCAAACCCTTCCTTTTTTTATATTCCCCCCTGCTTAGGGATTCTTTTTCCGCCCTCTTCGTAGTAATCGTGTATGTATTTCTTTTTTCCCCTTTCCGGTGGGTAGATTATGCCTGTCCCCTTCCGCACCCCCTCCTTCCCAAGGGTCGAACGGGGGGTTTTTATTTAAGAAATTTTCTTGTCCCCGGACACCCTCTTTCTCCCCCCTGCTATGGTCCTTTTTTCCTTCCCCTTTTCCCTGGTTCTGGTTTTCGCCTCCCCCTTTTTGTAGTTATTGGTGAAAAAGTTTTTTTTCCCCTTGTTTCCTGCGTCCCCCCCCCCTTCTCCCCAAGGGATTTTCTTCTTTTCCGGGAGGGAATATGTTCCACTACCCCCTTCTTTTTTTGGAGAGTTTGGGTTTAACCTTTCTCTTTTTTCCCACCCGTGTCTCCTTCCTCCCCCCTCCTCCTTCTTCCCCTTTTTCCTTTTTGTGTCGTTTTCTTTCTCAGGGGGGGAAATGTGACCCCCGTTTTGCAACCCCCACCTTTCCCCCTTCCCTTCGGAAATTGCAGGACTTTCCTTGCTGTACCGGTAAGCAGCCGTTTTTGAAGAACCAGACCTTCCTTCCTTTCCTTTCCCCCACCAAGGTTCCTTTCCTATTGGAGAAAACCCCGGAGGGGCCTCTTTTGTCCCTTTCAATGACCCCCCCCGGTTCGTTTCTCTTCTTCTCCACAGTATTAGGTACTTCTTTTTTGCCGGTTGGTTCCGGCTTTTTTTGATAAAGCCGCCATTTCCCCCCATTCGCCCCCCCCTTTTTTTTTTTCCCTTGAACTCTTGCCCTTTTTTTGTTGTAGGGAGCCACTCTTCCCTTTATAGACGATTTTTTCTACCCGGCCCCCTTCTTTTCCCCCCCCCCTTCCCCCTTGATAATCCCCCCTCCGTAATTAACAAAGGGACCCCCCTAATCAGTTTTTTTGGTTTCGTTTTTTTTTTCTTTCAGGTGTTTTTTTCCCATTATTTAAGGTTTTCTTTTTCGGGAAAAACCTGCCTTATCCCCCTCCCCCTCTTTTCGTTGCCGCTCACCCCCTTATATAAATTGCCCAGGCGGCTCCCCTTTCATCGAGTCACTGGGTTCCCTTTTTTTTCAACACCATTTTCCAGGGTGCGGTTTTTTATTCTTTTTCTTTGGCACCGTGTGAGTCAAATTGTCCCTCTTTTCCAACTGCCCTTTTTCTCCTTTGGCTTAACGAATCTTGCTCCCTTTTCTCGGACGCGACTTTTTTTCCATAAAAGCGTTGACTTTTTTTTTCCCCCGAATTTTGTTTCCTTCTTCCCCCTTTGGCGGAACCCTCCTTTTTTTTTCCCCCCCTGGTGATTAAGCACTTCTTTTGACCCCCCCCCTCTTTATTTTCTTTTTCGTTGGGGTCTTCCCTTCATGCGTACCGGCCCCTCCTTTCCCGACAACGGTTCCCTTTTTTTCTTAAAATCTGGACCTCCCTTTGTCCCCCCCCCCCCCCCCCTTTTTTTCCACAGGGTTCTGTTTTTCCCGGGAGGCATTTTTTTTCTTACCCGACCGGAAGACTTTTTTTTTTTTTTCCTTTTTTCTTCGTGTTTTCTTTTTTCCCTTTCCGACCCGTTTTTTCTCGGTTCACCCAAAAGGTTTTTTACACTCTCATCACCCTTTTTTTTTTTTTCCCCCCCAAATTTCCTTTCCCCGTTCTTCCCTTAATCCTACCGGAAGTGGCTTTTTTCTCTCTTTCCTTTTTCCCGCGGGCCCCCCCCCCCCGCCGGGGAACAAACTTTTTTTTTTTTCCTCCAAAACTACCCCCCTTTCCTACGATTTTCTGGCGGAACAACCCCCCCCTCACCTTCCTGACCGAAACCTTTTTTTCCCCTTTTTGTTCGAATTCAACACCTTCCCCACCCTTTCCCCCCTCTGGAAAATTGTTGCTTTCCCTGCCCCGTCGATGTTTAAAAAAAAGGGTATTTTTTTTTTAAGGACCAAAACACGTTACTCACCCCCCCCTTGCTTTGGCGATTTCCCCATACCCCCCTTCCGAATATTGGTCCTCCTCTTTTTTGTATCCCCCCCCCTACGACCTTTTTTTTTCTTTCTAAAAGTTTCTTTTCCAAGTTCCCCTTTCCCTTTTTTTGACCTCTTTGCACGTCCCCCCTTTTTTCCGTTTGCCTCTCCTCTTTCCCCTCCGCCACGCCTTGCTTGCGGACCAACCCCTGGGCCCACAGTTTCCTTTTTCCCCAGGATTCGCCAATAAGCCCCTTTTTTTTTTTTTTCTTAGTTCGCTGGTTCTTGTTTCATAACACCCTTCAGCTTGTGGGTTTCCCCGGTTAAAACCAATGACTGCCAAAACCCGTCGCCTTTTTCCCCCCCTTTTTCCGCAGGAGGGCTTGCTTTTCCTTTTTTCCCAATGTTTAAACTTTTTTTTTTTGCTGGTTTTACGCGGTCTCCTTTTTCTTGGAAGAGTGGGGGAGACCACTTTTTTTTTCTTGGCAAGAGTTTTCTTGGTTGGAAGTTTCCCCCCTTCCTTTTCCCCTCGAGATGGACCCCCCTCTTTACAAAAAAATTAACCGCTTTCATCTCCGGCCTTCGAGACTCTTCCTCCCCCTTCTTCCGAGAGGTGAAAAACCCCCTTTTTCTCTCACACCACACTGATCCTGGATTTATGTCTAATCAGCCCCCATCAAGCGCCTGTCCTTTAAAGGGGAAGGAAGGTTTTGTGGTTGGATTGCGGAGTCATTTTTTGTTTTTTTGTGCAGCAAGACCGTTTTTTTTTCCCCATTCCTCTCGAACGGGGACCTCTTCCGCTTTTTTTCCCCCTTTTCCCCCAGTTGGCTACCACCCCCACTTTTTTCCCTGTGCGAGGCTTCCCCCTTTTCTTCTGGATTCCAAAGTTACGTTTTGTTTTTTATTAAACCGTCAACCACCCTTTTGTCCACAGATGCCCCTTCTTCTTAAACCCCCCTTCCCCCTTTTTGGAAGTACACCTAATAATGAATACCTTTTTGTGTGCACGCCATTGGTTTTTGTCCACTTTGGAAACCCAACCTTTTTTAACGCAAGGGACGGTACAGAAATCCTTCTATTCTGGGAATCATTAATTTGCCTTTTTTTCTTTCTTTCTTTCGCTGGATCTCTTTTTTTCTCTTAGGTATCTTCTGCCTCTTCTTTTCTTCCCCGGGGTACCGCACCTTCCTTCCAGAAATTCAGGAAAGTTTTTTTTTTTTCCCATTCCCCGAAGCTGCTTGCCCTTTGTCAGGGTTAGTGCCTTGACAGGAGCCCCTTCCTTTGCTTTTCCCCTTGTTTTCCCTTGCAGGGTTCCCCACGGGTGACGTCCACTGCCCCCGGAGACCCCTCCTTTTCTCCCCCAAAACGAACCGTCCCCCCTTCTTTTTTGTGACCTTGACGACCCATTTTTCCTTTTCTTTTGGCCCTTTTCCTCCCTCGAAGTCCTCCCGCAATTGAAGTCCCTTTTTTTCCCTACGAAACCCCCCTTTGAATGTGTAAAAGCCGGTTTCTTTAGGCGCCCGTGCTCGGGTGCTGGTTGCCATCCCCCCCCCTTTTTTCCTTTCCCTCCCATGCTTCCCCCACGGGCGTCCTTTTTTTTTTCCTCTGCCGCAACTGGGCGAGAGGTCCTTCCTACCACCTCAAAGGGGTGAATTTTAGTCTCAAGATCCCCCCGTTTTTTTTTCGGGTATCCTCTTTCCTTCCTTTTCCCCTTCCCTTTTTTTTTTTTTTTCTTTCCGTGGACATCTTGAGGACTCTCCTTTCGTCCCCCTTGCGTTTTGGTAGTGGTCTGGCTTTTGCTTGCCCGTTTTTTCTCCCCCGTTTTTCGTCCGAGTGGACGCCCTCTTCTGCCTTTTTTTTTTTCGGTCAGGGGCAAACCCTCCCCCCTCTCGCCACCTGCGCCACAGTCAGTCTTTCTTTTTTTTTTCGTTTGTTCTGTAGGAGTTAACCCTGACCTTGTTCCCCCCCTTTCTTCCTCCCTCGAATATTGGGTCCCCAAGCTGTCCGATGGTCGTGCCGTTTTTTCCCCTTTGCATGATTTTTTGCGTCAAAACCCCTTTTCGTTGTTGCAGTGGAGTCACCTTTTTTTCCTTCCCTGTTCTTGTTACCATGGCCCATCCTTCTTACCCTCCTACCTGCGCCAACCCCTTCTCCCTTTGAAAAAAAGTTGTCACCCACTTTTTACTCGTATAATTCCAGTTTGCGTCCCCCCCCCTCCCCCCATAGGCTTTCCTCTTGAATCCGCCAAGGTAGTCTTTTTTCTCCTTTTTCAGCATGTTGCCAACGTTACCCCTGTCCGGATGATTTCCCCCCCTCTCTGTAGCAAGCTCTTTTACCCCTTTTTTTTCCCCCTTACTGTTGGGTGACACCCTTATTCCCGACATTCGGGCGGAACCCCTTTCTTCCCCTTGAAGTTTAATAGGATTTATTCAGGTTTTCCTTTCCTTTTTTCAGGTGTAAGACGTTGTCTCCTTGGACCTGGATCATTTTTTCTTTTTCCTTTCAAGTCCTTGCATCCAGAAGATTTTTTTCCTTAAAAAAAAAGTCTTTTTTTTCTTTTCTTGCCAACCGTCAGAAGCTTTTTCCGTTCTAGAGGAATGTTTTTTTTTCAACAGTGACAAAACACCACCTTTTTCTTTCTTCCCCCCCCGGCAGGGGCAAGGTAATTTTTTTCAACTCCCTGAAGTGTTTTTCTTTCTCATCCATCTCTCTGGGAGGTGGGTCGCCCCGGATTTAATGTTCCAAGACCCTGGGTCCTTAATCTATTAGCCCTTCTTGCCGCAGAGTCCTCTTTTTCCCGAGGAAAATTTTTTCTTTTTTCAGAAGCGTCCTTCCTTTTTTCCCCTGTTGTTGTTCCCTTTCCACCCTTGGACACATCTCTCCCTGTCTACATTTTCTTTTTTTTTATCAGCTTCTCCCCTCATGGACTTTTCCTTTCCCATCGTGAAACCCCCTTTCTTAAGCAGAAGTTCCCTTTTCAGTCAAAAGGCTGGCCTCTTTTTTTTTTTGAGCGTAGTTGTCCCATTTCACACCCCGCTGTTTTAGGGTGTGCTTCCCCCCCCCCCCCCGCGTTTAATGAAGCGTGATGCTTTGACGTGAGATTGACTAGATTGACCCTTACCCCCTTGACAAAAGTGGAGTTCCTTTTTCTGTGGGTCGCGACGTATTTTCCCCCCATTCCTCCGAGTGGGGCTTCTTTTTTTTTTTTCCCCCCTCCTCCCTTTTGCCACGTCGCATGTGTCCTGTTGCCCCCAAGTTGGTGTTTTTTCCCCCCAACCTTTGTTTGGTTGGAAAAGGTTTTACCCCAAGCATTATTTTTTTTTGATAACTGCGATTCCCCTTTCTTTACTTCAGTGTATGTCTTTTTACGGGGGCAGGTGTGTATTTCTGATGACTTTCTCCAAGGTCACCTCCCCCCGGTGTAACCCCTAGGGTGCTTTCTACGGGGCCTGTTCCAGGCAACATTTTGTTGATTCGGAAACCTTAATTCGAAAACCCCTTCTCTTTCTTAGTCGCCCACGACCTGGTTATGTTTCCTCAACTCGTGGCCCTGTGTAGTATTTGGTTTTTCCCCTTGTTTCACCAATTTTTTTTTCGCGTCTTACGTGGTATTGGCCGCCAAAAATTTATGTCCCTTTCCTGGGACGTAGTCTTCCTTTTTTACCCTTTTCCCTTTTTATTTTTACCCTACCCTTTTGGGTGTCTTTTTGGTTAAAACAAGGTTGTTTTGCAAACCGACCGCGAACCACCCTTCTCCCCCCTGATCAACGACCCTTTCCCTTGTATTCCATTCCCGGTAACTTTTGTGTTCGGCGGCCCCCAGTGTTCTCAAACCGTGGTTTTCTTCCCCAGCTCCTCCAATTGCCAGATTTCCCTCCGGAACCGGTTTTTCTTCTGTACCGTTTTTCCCCCGACGGACCCCCTTTTTCCCCACACTGTGCCAGAAAGTCTTCGTAGTAAAGCGATGCGTTTTCCCCCAGAGGTCCGCCCGGTTTCTCCAATTATTTCTGTTCAAACGGCTGCTTTTCTTTCTGTAAGACAGTCCCCCCCCCTTTTCGAGGGGTACTCCCCAAGTATTCGTAACGCCCGTTGGTTCCTTTTTTTCTCAAAAATTCCAGCCCGACAGAGGCCCTTTTCAAATTCCCGCAACCACAGAACCTTTTTTTCCTCCCCTTGAAATCTCTCCTGGATCACTACTTTCCTTTTTGATATTTAAGGCCCTGTTGAGCGGTCTCGAGGTATTCGTCCCCCTGTGAGAGAATTTTCACCTTCTTTCCCCCCCGCCAACTTTTCCCCCCCCGGAATCTCTCTCAATCCTCCTTTTGTTTGTGTATTCCTGATGTCTTAGAATAAAATTAAAAAGGTTACTTTAGTTTGATAGACCCCTTTCCCCCCCCCCACCCGGCGAACCACCCCCACCCCACCCCCCAAGGATTTTGGGTAAAAAGGCAGGGCATCAAACAATCACGAGACTTTTTCAAAATTTCGATGTTTTCAAACCTCGGTCCCCCCCAATTGCCGTTGGTTTTGACCCCAGGAACTCGATTTCCGGATCTTTTGGTGGGCAAACCTCCCACTTGG
>Ga0179593_1260045_pt1 | contig 17277 bp, 20 predicted proteins | sample CZODoug2_1_08_16_FD_185931 | JGI IMG/M metagenome (GOLD analysis project Ga0179593, IMG submission 185931) | Vadose zone soil fungal communities from Angelo Coast Range Reserve, California, USA - CZODoug2_1_08_16fungal (PacBio error correction) | ecosystem: Environmental > Terrestrial > Soil >... | reverse complement strand
CCCCACCTCGTCTCCCTTTATCACACACCTCCGAGCCGGCATCATTTCTCGCCAGGGTATCCCACGAAAGCGCGGCTACCAAAGCTCCCCACAAAACCGTCTTCCCTTACCTGAATCTTACTAGAGTGGCTGGGACGTCCCCCCTAATCTCTCCTCATCGCAAACAGCCGCATATTCTCGACTTGACCCCCTCCCCTTTTTCTCTATAATATTTTTTTCCCTTCTCTCCGCTTGCGAGATTTTCCCCCCCTCCTGCCTCCATCATTACTCCCGCTCGCAGACCCTACTGGCGTCTCTGCTCCCCCAGCTCTCTCGCCAAGCTCAGACCACGCGCCTCTCGACCCCGCTCGCCACTTTATCCACACACTTCCCTACTCTCGGAGCTCCGTTTTCTTTCTCTTTTATCCCCTCCACCCCCCGATCGCTGCATTTGACGAAGACACCCCCCCCGTCATTCCCTCACTACCCCATGGTCTCCCCCCGTCGTTAAATGCTTTTGGTGACTGAGGGGACGTGTATGGGCTCCTCCTGGCCCTCTCCTTTATTACTCGGAGATATATCCCCTTGCCCCCTTAACTTTTCTTTCGCAGCATTTCCCCCGTGATCCCTGAGGCCTACTCTCTTGATCATCGACGCCCAGTCGCAGTATGGCAGTTGGATTTCCGAAATCGGCGTTTTTCGGGAGCTAATTCCCTCCTTCCGCCCCCTTTTCTGGCGAGACTCATCACTCCCTCCCGTGCTCTTTCCCTTTTCGTTGGATCTCTCCCCCCCAGTTTCCTACTCTGAAACGCTGGCAAGACCCGACCTTTTCTCCGCTCGCTTCATCATTGGATATTTTTGGAAATTTTCTGGATACTGTCTTTTTGTTTTACGGTGATTTCCTTTCCAGCATAACCCGTCCGGTTTGCCCCTTCCCTCTGTCCCCCCACACATGATGGCTCTGACCCTTTGATTAATGCTGTTAATCCGAACTCCCCTTTTCGTCAATAAATCTCCCTCGTCCCTGCACCAACACTTTCTACTCCGTTTTTTGACCCAAAATCCGCACGTCGTGCTCTCTTGACCTTCTTCCCCTCAGTGCTTGCCATATTTTTCTCCGTCCTCGCTCTCGTATCTTTTTTGCGCACGAACTTATCAGGTGATGGTGTCGGTCGCGGTCTGTTCCTTTTCAGGCCTACTAGTGCCTCGTTTTCCCAAAGTCCCCCACAACCTTTTTTTAACTTTCCCCTTTTCTAGCGTGTAACAAATTTCGACTATGATGTTGGTTCTCCTTCTAGTCCGCTTTGGCCGTTTTCCCCTCTTCCCCCGTTCAATTTTCTCCTGAGTAACCCGGCTTCTCTCTTTTAACTTCTTGTCGACAGCTCTCTTACCCTCCTGCCTTTCCTTCTTTTTGAATTCATATTATGCCTCTTCAATTTTCTTTTCCTCTCCTGCGCTCTGAGGGAGATTTATATCCCCCTCCGTCCTTTCTCTTTCCCTCTGCAAAGTTCTGACGCGACACCTCTCCCCTTTTGTTCCTTTTCGCTTCTCTAGTTTCTTCGAACTTCCTCAATGGGTGGCTCAGTTCTTTGTCGATTCAGCAGGCTGTCCCCAACCGTCTATGGGAGGACCCAAGGGGTTTAAAGCATATTTTCCCTCACTACCGTTCGTCCTTTCTTCTCTCTAACCTGATACAGGCGGTGTCCCTCCCACAAACTCTCTTCCTATTCGCCCCACTTCACCCCGCTTTACTTGATTGAACCAGAAGGGACGAGCGCGTTGCCTATTTTCCTGCGTTTTGGCTTTCTCCCTCTTCTGCGCTTCCAGCTACGGAGGATGCTTCCTTCATCCCCACAGCCTCTTCTCCCGTACACATCCCGGACACCGCCTCCCGACTGGTCGACGCCCTTTTTTTCTAGTCGGTCCTCTCCGACTTTCGCCGCCCCCTTCCCTCTCCCCCCCCCAAATCGAGACCCGCCTACTGTGTGTCTCCCTCCGGAGCTGGCCGGTCTTGGCCCAGTACTCTTTATTTTTCATTTTTCGTTCTGTCGCCGAAGAGGCCTTTTCTCTCGACTTCTGAGTACTTTTCCCCTCCTGGCGGGTGTCATTACTGGTCTGCCGATTTCCTGCGCCAACCGTTCCTTCTTGCCCGCAGGTCCTTTCTTTTTCATACAGTTCTCCCTTGATTCTTTCGTCTAAGCCTCTTTCTCGTTCCCAGAACTTTTGTGGGGACCTCTTAGTTCGCAGTTTACTCAAAGACGTCCTCTAGACCAACCTCGCCTTAGCTCCTTTTTGGATAGTACATGTCCCCTTCTTTACTGACGCCCTTGGTGTGTGTGGTAATTCCCGTCTCTGTCTTGACTTATGTCACTTTCCCAGACACGCTCATCTTATTTAAGGTGCATGGAGACCTTTTTTTTCCTGCGCCCCTTTCATCTTTCCCCTATATTCCTTTTTTTTTTGAGATAATGGCTCCAGTTTTTTGCTTTTCACTTCTCTAAGGCGACATCCCCTCAGCTGAAGCGTTGCTTCTGTTTTTTTCGAATGTTTTTCCGCCTCCTTTTTCCCACTTCGACGGGACTTCCCCCAGTAACAACCACCAATCCACTTTACTAAGACTCCCTTTTCCCCCCCCCCTCTTGAACGCGGTGTGCGTAGACCAAGGCTCGCGTTGTCTAAGTGTACACTTTAGGCCATCTTCCCACCTCCCCAGGTTCGGCCTTGGCGGTCTTGCATAGGAAGGTCCCCGGGCCATGCACTCATTCGCGGCCCCTAGTAACGTTGTCTGCCTGCCCTGGAGATAGTACGGTTCTCGCCACCCTCCGAGCTGACTTTTCGCGCTTACGCCTCCTCTTTATCAGAAGAAAAGGTATCCTCCGATCCACTGGCTTGAACCCCTTTGGCCTTTAGCCCCAGCCCCATTTCCGATTTTGCGGACAACCCCCACCCCATCTTAGATACGTCTGGGCTCCCGGAGTATTTCCGGAGGCCCTCAATCCATAAACGATCCCCTTCGCCCGCCCGTTTATAAACGACGCCGTGTGTCGCATTCGATTTTTTGTTCACTACCATGGGTGACTTTCCCCCGATTTATTTCGGGTGTGAGCTGGTCAAAAGTTGCCCAAGACTCGTCCCCGAGCTTTTTCACCCCCCCCTATTAATTTTCTTTTCCCCCCCTCCCCTTTCAGGGTGTTTCCCTTTTCGATTAGCTGTGTCTGGTTCTTTCACCCCCTTATGTATAAGGTTAAGTTCTACTCCTCTTCCTTCCTGGGATTTCCGTAGTAGTTGAACCAGCGTGTTGCTCCAGATCCGTGGTGTTCTATTAGCCCTGGCTGTTCGCCCCGACCCTTCCCCCACTCTTACCCACCCCTGACCATAGTTCGCCGACTTCCCTCTATTCTCCGCGACAGAAACCCCTCCTTCCTCCCCCCGGCAGCTGTTTCTCCGGCCTCCTTAGTGTTTTTCTAGCAACTTTTTTTCTCCTCTCCTGTCCGTGACCGTCTCCCCCCTTTTCAGCTTCCATTCCTTATTCATTCTGAAATCATCTTGCCTTCGTTGGAATCTTTTCCCCCCCCAGCTACCACTTTTCAGACTTCAGCTTGTGGGGGACTAATGTCCTCTCCTTTACCATTTTGCACCCCTTCTTTCCCCTTCACGCACTACTCCCGGAGGCAATTCCCACACCCCTTTTTTAGTCGCGAGTCTTTTCCTTGTTCCCCTCAACAAACACTTTCCCTTGTCCTTGGTTTGTGTTCACCTTTTCTTCTTTGACTGCATTCCGTTCTCCGAGAACCCTCTACCCCCTTTGCACATCTCCCCCCCTTTAAGTCTTTCTCTTCCCCCCATGCTCGAGCGTGCTCGATCACCCCTAGGCTGTTTTTTTCGAACTTCCCACTGAGGCTTCCTGCAGGTTTTCTGCGTCATTCGTGTCTTTTTTTTTTGTCTCTTTACCCCCCGGTTTCGACCCTTGGCTTTTGGTGCCTCAAACACGCCCCCCCTTCTTCTTTCCCTTTCTTCTCTCTTCGGCAATAATGTTTTTCAGACCATGAGCAACCTTTTTTTGCTCATCTCTGACGGTTGGTCACCTTATATCAGGTGGCTCACTTAATTTTTCTGTCCCACGAACGACACGCTTTTTATACACTGGTCCCTTTCGAGTGCTCTTTTTTCAGTAGTTGCCCCCCTTCTGGTCATTCTGGCCCCCCCTGGTTTCTCCCTATTTCCCTACATTACCGAAGCGTCGTCCTTCTTACGAAGCTAAGCAATCTGGCCCCCAGTAATTTTACTTTTTCCTTTCTTTTATCCCCCTTCCGCAGTTCCTTCCTCATCCCTCTCATCCTGGCTCGGAAGAGGCGCTGTCGATTATCACCCTCCTTTTTGTAAGTCATATCCTTTGTCCTGCGCATCTCCGCCCCGGCGAACTTCTATTTTTTTTTAACGCTTCCCTCACCCAGCGTGGTCCCTTAGCAACCGTAGATCTCGTCACTCTACATCCTTTAAGGAAGCAGTCTAGCCTAGGTACACCTTTTTTCTTTCCTTTTTGCTTCGCGCCCACCAACGTTTCGTCCTCTCTGCTCGTGCTTTTGAGTCCCGGAGTAGAAGGCGACAGTGTCTCCGTTCGGTGTGTCTAAGTGTCACTCACCCATCTAGTGCTGCCCCTTTTCCTTGGCTATGGGTACTGACCCCGTTTCCTCCTAAATGCTTTTCCGCCCGATTCTCCTGTATCGCTCCCCGAAGATAGAGTCTGTTGCTTATGTTTGGCCCTTGGCTTGGACAAAATTATCTCCCTGATACCTTTACACCGAAGATGCTAGACTTGTGTAGGTTTTGCGACGGCTCTTTTTCGCGCGTCTTTTTTCTCAGGATTCGGAGAGTCCCTTTAGTGTAATTTCTTCTTTTTACCGCCCCCTTCACTCATTTTCTAGTGATGTACCCTCTAGTTTCGAGAGGTCTGGGCGGTCTTAGGCACTGGACGTATTTGACCCTTCCTTTTTTCTCTTCTTTCATTATCTTTTCTCCCCTGCTGGTGGTTTTCTCCCTCTCTCTTTGTAATCACTACTTTCCCTAGGTGTTGTTGTTCCACCATCGGAGTACAGTTGATCAAAATGCCGAGTTCATCCTTCGAGAACTGGCAATCTCGCCCCCCCCGAACCCCCCCCCCCCCCTCCCCCCCTCAGAACGAGAGGTCTCCCGAGTTCCCCGGCCTCTGACTTCCTTTTCCGGCCCGGCCACGTGGACTCTTAGCTCATAATTTTCCTCCCCTCATCTCGTTCCACCTCCAAAATATCATCCGTTTTGCTCCTTTTCTCTCCCATCGGCGAGACTTTGCCCACTTCCCCATACTTTTGACTGACTATTCCGTGCAGGATACTCGGCCTATGCGGTCTCGGCGCGTTCCGGACCACACTAGCCCGGTAAAGGCGAATCCCCGATCCCGCGTCCCCTTCCCCCCCCTTCCCGCTCGATTCGCGCCGTCTTCTCGTCCTACCCTGAGCAGGATCCTTACGACGCCAAACCGGTCTCCTCCCCCTTTGAATATTTCTTCCCTCCCTTGAGTGAAAAACTGTCTCTTGGATTCTGCTTTCGATCTTCCTTGAGACGCCATCTCGGTTTTGAATGCCGTTAAGTAGACTGTTCGCGCTGAGTCCAGACTCTGGTCAACTTCCTGCCCCCCCCCTCCCATTTTTTTCTGTGCATAATGACGCAAGCATCTCTTGGCATGATTCTCGGTCTTCTTCCCCCATTCCGGAGTTTCTGTTAATGCCGCCCTTCCCTGCCCCCCCGAGTTGACTCTCCCTGGCTCTGATCCTACTGGTACCTGCTACGTCGTTCGTTTCCAAGCGACCCCACCAGGCCTTTTCCTCCCACGTTTTTTCTCCCTCTTCTCCCCTCAGAGCAGCTCTGAAGTTCCTACATTAGAAAAGATTTTACTCCTTTGGTTGACTCCCTCTTCCCTTTCTATGGTGACTCCCTTCTCTAGGTGCCACTGCGCTTGATCCCCCCCACTTATGGGCCATGGGCTTTTTTTTTCGACTCAGCCCAGTCCCCTCCCATAACGCGTCCCCTAAGCCCTTCTCAGACCTCTTTTTTCTTTCTGGGAACCCAAGCGCACGCGCTCAGAAACTTTCCGGTCAATCCGTGATGTTTATACTCTTTTTTTGAGTTGCGCCCTTTCGCTGGTGCCTCTCAAGCGGACCTTTATCGATTTTTTTCCGATGGTTTTCTGGCTCTTTCCTGTCTTCTTTACAATTTCTCGGTTTTTCCCCACACAGATCCCAACCTGACCTCCTTCTTGCTAGCCTTTTCCCCTCGCGACTGGTGTTTTATGGAGGTGCTTTTTCTTCCTTTCATGTCTTTGACCTGAGAAGTTCCCATGAATCTGCCTTTTCTTTCCCCGCTCCCCCCCCCTCTCCCTTAAAATTTTCCCCCTACGCTCGCAGTAGTACGATCCCTTCGTGAATCCTATTCTTGAATCTTCACTTTGAGCCCCTAGCCGTCTCTTCCTCTTTTGCTCTTTTACCCTCCTTTAGCGAGGCGACTTCGTATGACAGTTGATGTTTTTTTTCTGTTCCCGGATTGTTCCTTTCGAGCTGTGTTTTTTTTTTTTTTTTAAAGCCTTCGGTCCTTCCGGTTTTCTTTTCTTTTTTTCGGATGCCCCCTTTCAGCAGCGCTAAGATCACCCATCGTGTCTTCGGGTCAGGCCAAGTTCTACTGAGGGTTTTAAGATTCAAGCGCCTCACGTTCTGAATGCGTATTTCTCCCAGAACTGGATACCTGCTGGTTTTTTCCGCCCTTTTCTGCTATCTACCCACCAGTTCCCCCTATTCCATGTCTTGTCCCCCCTTTAATTCCGCTTGGCTTCTTGCCTTGCCGATTTTTGTTTCTTTGCTTTTTCCCGTCTTTTCTTATTAACTGAGAAGGAAGTGAACTTAATCCCTCTCTTGGGGACCCCACATCGTCGGTCAGTTAGGAGTGGCCAGAAGCGTGTTTCATCGTTTCGCGTTTCGTGACCCAAGAGCTTTTGACGGGTGGTTTGTTTGAATTCACCCCCTCTCGATTCTGCCCCGACGGGTTTTTTCCGCCAGAAGTCATATTCCATGTGGGTGGATCTTTTCTTTTCATCGTTTCCCCCTGTTTTTCTAGAGCGCACTAAGTGTTGAAAGAGCTGCTTAAGAGCGGACTTCCTCCAGTTGGGTTCGTTGACCTTTTTTTCGCATTTTTCTTCTCTACATCCCGGAAACCCTACGTTTTTTTCGGCGTTCTTGCCTCCCATGCGCCCTCCCCTTCAGACTTCTTCTCCGCCACGATTCCCTGCTTGCGTGGGCCAACATTTTGCAGACCTGTACATCAGACGCGCGCCCTTCGTTCACAACCCCTGCCCCTTTATCTTTCTTCACCTCGGCCATCCCTCCTTCTTTTTGGATGACGCTGGCTGTTTTGGGTTTGTTACCCCTGTATCTGTCGTGACCCTGTAGCCCTCCCCGACAGCCGATTTTTCTGCTGCGTCCTTTTTACGTTTCCGGCGCCACATCTTCTTTCCTCATCTACGGTGGGTGAGAGATATGTTCGCCCCGGTTTCGTCCCACGGTCTATGCCTCCCCTCTCTAGCTTTTTGTTTTTTCGGGGGGATAGTGTAGCGGCCCCCGAGACTGTTTTTTCCTTGAAAACCCGTAACCACACCCAGTTTAATCCCCTTCCTGGTTTAAGCCAGGCTACGCTAAAAGCTAGGTTGGTTCTTCTCATCTTTTTCTTTCCCGTTCTTCAGCGTTTTTAAGATGTTGGTCCCCCCACCCTCCGTGCACACGCTCTTTTGCTGTAGACTCCTCCCGGGGCGCCTTCTGAAATCAGTCTGACTATGGACGACCCTGGTCGCAGGTAGGAGATCTTCCCTCCCAGTGTCTAACCGCGACCCGTTCCTTACGCGAGTAGCATTATCGTAGAAGAACCATTCACGCGCGCCAGAATAAATGGTTAACGCTCTTTTTTCCCAGCGTCGCCCGCCAATGTCCTCCTCCTGTCTTGCGGACACCCCTCGAGGGGCTCGATTGGCGGACAGTCATTGCGGCTTTGTCCGAAAGCGGAAACTCGTCTTGCCGCAGTCGTCCCCGCCTTTTAGACGCCGACGATTGTGGCTTTGTCAGGTTGGAGTTCCTTCAACGCTCTCTCATTCCTGTGATACTCCAAGAGCTTGCGCACGCCCCCCCCCCCCCCTAAGGGCTCGTCAAACCGCTTTCTATTGCCGGTTCATGGCCTCGGGTGTGGTTTTTGATCGACTTTTGACCACTTTTTGGCTTCCCCCCCCACCAGGTATTCCTTTCGGTTTTCAATACTCGGACGCCTTTCTTCCAATTTCCCGCCCTTCTTTTTTTCCTCCCTTTTCTTCCAGCGCTTTCTTCTCGTGTCTTTCAGCGGCATCCGAGCAACAACTTGCATCCACCCAGTGATCTCTTGATTTCGCCTTTTTGACCGTACCCCAACCCGTCGTTGGAGTGGCCGATCCTCCGCCTCACGTCGTTTCGCCCCCAATCCTCCTCTGGTAGATTTTCCTTCTTAATATCTCCCCCCCATCGTCAAGTGTGAGGTGCCTTTCCGAAAATTCCCTGATACCGACTCCTTTCTTCGACATCCTCCTTAGTTTCAGAGCTCGGGGGACTCCTCACTAGGAAACAACGTGCCCTGGCCCATGACGGCTCGCCTATGCACCCCCTAATCCTTCTCTTTTTCACGGATCGGACACCACGGGCATTTTCCCTTTTTTTGTCTGTCACGGTCTTTCTTTATCGTCCCAGTGCCCCCAACCAGAATCCGTCTTCACATGTACATCTTTTCTTTGCGCTTACCTGCTCGCTCTCTTACTTCCGCACCATCTGATAGAACCACTTTTATTCTCCCGCATCTTTTTCTTTGGGCTTGTGTCTCCGACCCGAACACCTTGGCCGTCGACCATTTCTCCTTTTTTCTTTCCTCACACCGCTCTTCTTCCTCCTTTGTCTTGCTGCTTCGGCCCAGCTACGACACCTCAAGAGTTTTGGGATCCGCTGTGAACGTTTCTTTTTATGACGCCCTATAGGAATTTCAAACCAGAAAGCCTCCCATCTTTTTCCCATCCACTGATGACCTTTTTCCCCTCTATTTCGTTTCTGCAGACGTTATTTATCCTCTTTTCTTGTTTCATCCCGCTTGCAATCAGCTGAAGGTCAGGGGCGTCCTTCAGTAGCCCGACGACCGTTTGTATCCTCGGTCACCGCCTTCCGCCCCTTTTTTACGTCAGTGAAGCAGAGGGTACTCGGCTTGCGGTCGATTGTCTACTAAGCTCGTACCTTTCCGTGCATCCTTGGTTACAAGGAGTTAATCCCCCTTCGGCGCGAACTTTCTCTTATCCGGCCGCGTTTTGGCCCTTTCCTTCCTCGGCAATAGACTCACATCATTAGACGTTTTTCTTTCCGGTCGGCAACCCTTTCTTGCCATTTGATGAGGGTTCTTTGTTTGTCTTCCATGCATATTCACTGGATAGGTGTTCAGGATCGCGCAGGCGCTACGCGCTATGCGCGTCGTTTTGGACTGACACTTCGCGTCGCCTTTACGTATCGTGTGGAGTGGCCGCCCGACCTCGCCGACGTTTTTTGTTCGTCCGCGTATCGCTGACTGCTTTTTCCAAACCAGTTTCTCGCCTGATTCTCTAAGGGAAACCGATGTGAGTGTGGGGGTGGCGTTCGTTGCCTCGCGCGGTATTGAGGTCGCGTCTTTTTTCATTCGCCGCTCCACGCTCGTAAGATTCTGCCGTGGACATCCTTTTTTTTTGTATACCTGCTCTTCCGATCCGCCCGATCGTCGTCTTCTTGCTCTTGTGGACCTTCGCATTTTTAAGGTGCAAGATGTTGGTGGTCTCATCCCACTCGTTTTGTTTGCTCCCCCACCCTCGGAGGTAGATTTCCCCTTTCTTTTTACGGCAGCATGTTCCCTGGGCGTCCCTCACCGAGCGGCGATCTCGAACGATCCTTTCTACAAACCTTCCGGAATTGACGAGCCGGGACGTCCCCTCGTCCACTTCTCCTTAATAGAACGCCCCTGAGCTCTCGCAAAGACTTGCCACCTCCCCCTCGTGTGATACATCGGAGTCCTTTAGCTCCACTGCACCGATTAGCGCCCCGTTCCCGAAACACTCGCGTACCCTGGCTCAGAGCGGCCCGACCGGCCCCCCCTTTTCAGGCTAACTTTCTTAAGAGACGCCTTAACGCGCCCCTCGCGCGATCCTCCTGCCGTCTCTCGTCACACGAGGGTCGCGACAGATCTCAACACGTGTCCGTCCGCCTCTGTCAATATGACGAACGACCTGGCTGGAGGTTCAATTTCTTGACGGGCGACGTCTTAGTCGATCCTTTTCGCCGGAGAGTTAGATTGTCAGTCCGCTGAAGCAGCAGGGGAACCCCTTACTTTTTCAATGATTTTTCTACCCATCGACCCCTTCCTTTTTTTCTTAGTTCGGCGTGAGAAACATTTTTTTTGTTGGGTCGGGACCCTCCGAAGAACCAACTCTTTTATGAATTCGCTGCTAATGCCAGCCTTCCTATCTTCGTTAGTGTCAAGAGCTTTCAAAAGTCGTTCCCCCTGTTTCCCCCTAACGCCACCGAGCAGCTCGTTCATCCCCCTTCTCGACCATTCGCCTTGTGCGTTAGAAGTACTCTGCTTGCGACCCACCTTTTCGATCCTGGTTGCCAATCTGCCGTCACCTTATTTTCTCCTTTTCCGGGGCTGACCCTGTCGAGTCCAAACCCCAAGCCACTCACTACAGCGTGTGCCCCTCTTTTCCAACGCCCAAGAGTTCTTTTAGTTGGTAAAAAAGGTGATTTCCGATGGCAGGTCCATACGCAGTGAGTTTGATAAATGGTGGGGCTTGCGACGCGAGACTTTTTTTTTTCTAGAAAGTTGGTCTACTCTGCTCCGCTTTTTTTCGATGCGAGGAGGGCGGGTGCAGTATCATCAATTTTCGGGACCCCTATCCCCCTTTTTGCAAAAGGATGTTTTAGTCCGAGAAGTGGCCAATCGACCTCACTCCGCTTTGGTTCTCTTTCGGTGTCCTCTTCTAGTCCGTCCTCCGCCCCGCACTTCATGGACAGTCTCCTCGAAATCATCCCCGTATCATGTACATTTGGGTCGATCTCCGACGTACAGTTCCGGATCTTTGCTCTTCACTTTTTTTCTGATATGCGTCCCCTCGGGATTCCCATTGCTAGACACGACGTTCTTCGTCGTACTCTGATTCATTCTCCTTTAAAGCGCGTTACGAACAGGAAGTTCGTTTCTCCATTCCTGTGTATTCCTTTTGCTCTTCGTTTCCTTAAAGAAGGATGAAGCTCACCCCCCCCGCTGATCTCTGGGGTGCCCTGGCGGAACTTCATCCCGTTTTCCTCGTCTTCGTCTTACCAATGTAGGCTTCCTCAAAAAACGTTTTCCTCCTCCCGATTTTGTTCCGCCCCCAATTTGGATGGCTTGCAACCGAAGGTTGAGAGTTCTTTTTCGAGGCTTCGTCTTCTCCCCCTCTTTTATAAAAGCGCCAAGGATCCCGTTCTGACAGCCCGGAGGAGGCGTCGGACAGCCTTTCGGGCTTTCCCTCCTCCACGATTTTTTCCTTTCCCCCCCGATCTTTTCTCTTTTTCCATTAAGCAAATGATAGGTAGCGAGTTGGTTGTTTTCCTCCAGCATTAAGCATAATTGGAGGTGGCTTGCCGATTCACCCCTTTCCTTCTTTCGCTTTTGACTGCGCTGCTAGCGCGTACCGCAGGCTTTGTGGAGATTGACCCTGTGTATACTCTACAGACTGCGACCCCCTGTACTTTCTTTCCTTTCAGTCCCCGTTTTTTTGACGCTTGTCTCCCGCCCCGTGGAGTCTTTTCTCTGGTTGGGGCACATTTCCGAGCAGAATTTTTTCCCTAAGACGCGACTCCTAGTCTCCCCCCGTTTCCTTACGGCGGCTAGCCTGCCTGAGATGCCCTCCTCTTTTTTTTGGGGGTCTGGTTTTAAGCATGTCTTTGTTTGCCCTCTCGAGCCCTTCACTTTCTTCCCCGCAGGTGGCGCTGCTCTTTTGCCCCGGAGCATCTCTCTTTTCCTCCCTCATTTTTTTTTTTAGCGTCTTTCTGGGGTCACTCTCCGCAGCCTTCCAACTCCCCAGCTTCGCTTTTTTTTTTGACGTGTTTCTCTCTCTGTTTACCGGTGCACAATACTAACCCCCACCGCTTTCCGTAATAAAATTTTTTCCCGGCCGTAGATTCCAGCCCCGGTTCTCTAATGTTTTCGTTCGTTTTTTACAGTTCGCGGGTAAAGATGTCACCCTCCCCCCTTAGGGCCCGATCAGATTGTCGGCTTCTCCCTCCCTTCGGCAATTTTACTCTCCTCCTTCCGACCGGCCTCTTAAAGGTGTTTTTGATTTAAGGTATGGAGTGAGTCCCTCTTTGCCTCCCGTGTTCTCGCCACGAGACCTCGTCCCTCTCTTACGCTCTCATTCTCGCACCCGGGCATAGGACCTGATCCCTCCCCACACTTTTTTTTTTTTTCCAACCCTGGGCCCCGTTCAACCGGATCTGCTCCACACCAATCTCCTTTCCCGATCTGGCTGCGTATGCGGCTGAGGACCTCCCTCCTCATTTGGGGCGTCAACGCCGCCTTATCTTTTCCTCCGAATCTGGGTCGGCTTTGGGTACCCTTCAAGGATTCCCTTGTTTCTCTCCATAGCGCTCAAACCGCAGCCTTTCTTTTTTCCATTGGCTAGGTCTACCCCGTTTGCTTCCTTTTTCCCCCTCCATTGTGCACTTGGCGTCGCTCGTCCACGTTTTTTCTTTTGCACCAACCAGCCGTCTCCTTCTTGAGGACGGACAGCACTACCTAGGCCTCCTTGTCTTTTTCCAGTTTGAGTGGAAACAACTGCCAGATTGGAGAAAACTGCTCGAAAGTAGTTGTGGAAGTAGTCGCCTGTCTGGAAGCCGGAATCCTGAGCAACTTGCAGAAAAAACAGCTTTCCTTCTGAGATTTAGGAAGGGGCTCTTCCTCGACAAACCCCCACGGCGATACCCGTGCGAGTTTGCGAGAGTCTAACATTCCCTTCAACACTGGACTTTATACCTCGCTTATTTACGGATGTCGTCGCACTGGTCCTGATCTCCCCCCCCAATGTTTTTTTTCCCAGACTTATGCACCTCCTTCATCCCTTCCAGTGGTGGCCCCTTCCTCCCCGTTTCCCTTGAGTCTGAGGAAGATCCTGTTGATCCTTCTCCCGTATCGTTCCATTGTCCACCTTTCGTCCCCGGAATGCCCCCCAGGCTACTCTGACCTCCATCCTCCCCCCCCTTTTTTTTTCCCCCGGTCAGACCCATACGGTTCCTTTCCGTGATATTTTTCACGAGGCCTTTTTTTTCCCGATTAGAGTCACCGGCGCCAGCTGCCGCACCACGCCAGACATAGGCAACAGGTTCAGTTTTGTTGCTGGCCACCATGCTCCGGCTCGACCCATTGATCCCGTCAAACTGTCTATACGCAAGGTTCTTCTCCACTTTGCCTTTTTTTTCCTACTATAAAACTTGCTTTCTTCTCTTTTTGACCCGTTCACGATTTTCCTTCATACTTTTCCTTGTGGCAGCTTTGTGCCCATTACCTTCTCCCCCCCCACTATTTTTTTCCTAGATGCGTTTCACCTGTCCTCTCAAGTTTTCCTCCCGGTGTCCAAAAGCAAGCCCTGATATATTTACCTCCCAGGGATTTTTGCTCTCATCTCTCCTTTTTTTCCTTTTTGTTCCCCTTAGTTGTGAGTTCATGGAACTTGGTTAGAGTAGACAGCCTCCCTTTCTCTTTTCTCTCGTAAGGGCTCAGTCCCCTAGTGACCTTCCAATATTTTTTTTTCTTACTTATCCCCCCTCCCTCTTACTCCTTGAAGTTCCTTCCCTCTGATGTTCCTCGATTCGATGTCCCCCTGCAGCTTCTTCCCTGCCTTTTCCCGTCAGGGGGTAAAACGATGTTGCCACTCCGCCTTCGCCCCCCTTTTTGACGTCTACTCAACAATCCTCTGCGCTTTACATCCGTTTAGATTCCTTTCATCCTTTACAACTCCACCGCCGTTTAAGAGCAACCCGTCTTTTCCCTGTTTTTTCCGGACCGTTTTTTGTCTGGACCGCTCATCTTTTGCGGTCGTCTAAGGAGATCTGCAGGCTTTTTTCTCTCTTCGTTCGTTTGTGTTTCTTGGAGGAGCTCATTTTTTTTTCTCGTTAATGTGAGGGATCGTTTTTTCCTTTCTGGTCTACAAGCTTGAACTCCCATTTTTCGTTGATTTTGCCTGCGTCTTCGTCTCCATGATTTTCCGTGCTTTGGAAATTAGCCTCGTCTCCCCACATGAAACCAAGTTTTCGATAGATGTGGTGGTGGAGTCGTTTTCGATCGAGCTGTTTTCGGTTAGTGGAGGTTGTCTTCTTGTTCTTTTCGCCTCTTTCTTCAATCTTCTTTTCTTGTGATAAATGATCGTCGTTTTATCACCGCGCTTCGATGGGTCGTCGTCCTGTTCTTTTTCTGTCCCGCTACTCTTCTCTACGGTGCTCCCTATGGTGGTCATTCCCCTCTCCGTTGTTTGTTTTGAGATTTTTTTTTTGGGAGATCCCCACCCTCCGAGACCCCTTTCGAGTGACGGCTCTTCATTTCCGACTCTCGAAAATAATCCTTCGGCGATCTCGAACGATCGAAGGTATACCAAACCATGTTTATTTGGGCTCATTCAACCCTCTCTGCGCAGTAAATTTTTCCGAAAATATAAATAGCGATCTAACGCTGCCACCTTCACAACTTAGTTGATCATAGTCGCTTCTACTTTTTTTTCCCAGCTCCTCCTACCTGAAGAAAGGCTACTCTCTATACCGAGTCTTGCCTCTGGCTTCCTAGGCGCGCCAGCGAGTAAAACGAACGGTAAATTACCCCTCGTCATCGCATCCTCCTCAAAGCACCCTGAATTTGCAGCATCAGCGCGAGCCGCCCTTCTTCTCTCGCGCACCAACGAGCGGTTTGACGAGACACCCCCCACCCAACTTCCGCCGCATCCCCTGCCTCCTTGTGAACTCGAGAACAACTGGAGGGTACTTTTTATGTGACGGTCAGAGGCAGTTACTTAGGCGACTCCCCCCTGCGGTCTGCATGCGTTTTTTATCAGGGCGCTCGGAGCCTCATGAATGACCCTTACTTGCACGACTCTTCTTGATCCTCGACTAACCTGCCGCTCGCGCGATGCTTCGGATTTCGTTCAATCGTCTGATTTATTCCCGTCCCGAAACCCACTCCCCCAGCTTTTCGCTGAATGTTTTAAGACGCCGCCCGGTCCCCCTCCCCCTTCGTGAACCGCTTCCCCCCGGTCCATGTCAAAAGCGTGACGAACCCTAAATCTTTCAGCTCGAAGTTCACCATTGGAGGACTCGTATTCGGGTCTGACGCTCCTATAGTCGCATCCTATATACTTTGCCACTCTCTTTCCTGATTTAACACCCATTCTGCTCCTCATGGGACGATCTAGCAAAAGCATTAGTTTCAAGAAATCCTGCTTCGTCAAACCACTTGGGTGACGCCTTTTTGTTCTGACCCCAAGCCTCCGACCACGGCAGGTCAACGCAGTGCGGTCGCTCCTCTTTTCTCCTTTAGCTCGGCTCTCGCATGGCCGCTCACGACAACGCTGCGCGATGTGCGTGAGTTTCGCGGGTTGTCGGGGGCCGGAACTCAGTCTTGGTTCACCATCCCCCAGGGACAATCCCGCGCCGACTGAACACTTCCGCGACTCGGTGTCAGGTTTCTCTATCGTCGTTTGTGCGAGGCCGCTCATTTGCACTGGACGATCATGAGTCCGAACTTCCGTTCGCTATGTACCCTTCTGGGGAGCTTCTCCTTTTTACACTGTCGGAAACCTTCGGAAGCCTCTCTTTCCTCTGCATTTTGCGATCTTCATCAGACGCTCTGATTCTGTCGATTGGATAGAACCGACGTTCTTTTCTTCCCCTATCGATGTGCCCTTCCAAGCTGATTTTTCCTCTCTTGAGAATCAGGAAGTCGTCTTTTTTTGATTCACGTGTGGATCCTTGCTTTTTTCCGCTTACAGAAAGGCGTTCTCTTCCCTCGTGATCTTTTTTTGAGCTCACCCAGTCTGGCGGGTGCCACGAACCGCTTCACTCTTTCCCCCTTTGTTTCTTAGTAGTCCTTCTCCCCGGATGGTGGGGCCCTCCCCACACTTTTTTTCTCCTCTCTATCGCCACAGTGAACCCGACCATGGTTTTTGAACCAGAAGGCAGCGTCTCTCTCGCGTGACTCTGGTTCTTTTTGGGTCCTTTCTGCTTTCCCTTTTGGATCTCGTGGAAGGTTCTCACATCCTCTTCTTTACCCCCCTACCATCCCGGAGGCCGACAGAACGGCGGCGGTGAAGTGACGTCCCTTTCGTGGCGACCCAGGTTCATCTCGTACTTAAGACTCATGTTATCCAGCCCTTCTCTCGTCCCCCGGACCATAAGGGTGTGTGTCTCCGGAATTTCCCCATTTGCTTGTGGACGGCTGGGGCCGATTTCACAGTTTTCGGCGAATTAAAGTGCTGCTCTCCATCTCCTGCTTACCGCCGCGTCTTCAAGGCTAGGTTCTCTTAACAATTTTCTCTCACTACTCCCCCCGACTCGCCACCGTACACCTTTTTTCTCTCCCATTCTAGTGCCCCTTGCTCCTCTTAGAGGTATACAGCCCCCCGTGTATGAAACTCCAGTTTTTTGGGACCCTTTTTTTCTTTCCGCCAAACTGGTCCTCAGTCCTATTCCCGCCCACACGAGCCTTTACCCGTTATTCTTTACACGGCGTGTTTACTCCGCTGTTTATTGGTAAATGGTTCATCCCGAGTATGTTCGTGAGTCCCTCCCGCTACCCCGACCCGTCTCATCGAGTGTCGCGGACTTTTTGAAGACGGCTCCAACTATGCCGTTGTTTTTTTTGATACGATGGCCGAACGGAAACCCCTATCGTACTTCTCCCCCTTGCCAAAGAGTGAGCGTCGGTCGACGTGCTTGAGATCAGAGACATTGGACTTGAAACCCTACCCCCACAACAGCGGCGTCTTCCAAGCCGCATGACTATCTAAGGAGCTACAAAGTTCCGAGTTTTTTTTTTCTTCCTTCTCCGATCTGATTTGAGGGTCTCACTATGTGCAACCCCGAAATGTCGGGCACTCTTTTTTTCTAGTAGTGCGACCCGAAGTAGTTTTTCCTGTGATCCCCTCCCTCCTAGCGGCCAAGTTTTTAGGCCCGT
>Ga0179593_1455951_pt1 | contig 17278 bp, 16 predicted proteins | sample CZODoug2_1_08_16_FD_185931 | JGI IMG/M metagenome (GOLD analysis project Ga0179593, IMG submission 185931) | Vadose zone soil fungal communities from Angelo Coast Range Reserve, California, USA - CZODoug2_1_08_16fungal (PacBio error correction) | ecosystem: Environmental > Terrestrial > Soil >... | reverse complement strand
TTATTCTTGCTGAATTCTCCCCTTTCAGTTGCTCCCGCTCGCATCCCATCCTCTTTTTCACTGGATCTACACATTTTTACGCCCCCCACCTTCCAGGTCCTGATGTGTGGTTCTCTATTTATTAAACGGATCGGCTTATTCGAAATGGTGTTCGGACCGTTTTCTTAAACCCCTTTTTCCTGATGGATTTCCGCGACCCTCTTTCTGAGTCCATTTCATTCGAATGTTTCTCTCTCCACTCTTCAGTTCGGTGTCATTGAAAATGGAAACCGTTTACCACGCTCTGCCCGGCTTTTCTTTTCTTGACCTGCACTCGTTCGCAAGTTTCCGATGGATTTTTATCCTTTCCCCTTCCTCGCGAGGGTCTGTCGATCCCCACAAATACCCTCCCTCCACGTCTTCCCCACTCCACCGATTTTTGACTTCCGAGATAGAGGATGACCGTGACATCGTTGGAAACCGTCGTTCCCCGTTTTTCTTTTCCCTTGTTTCCCTTTTTGTCCCCCGCCGCTAAGTTTTCTTCCAGTGTCCGTCCCAACCCCTTTGGTGGTGGGTGATATTCTCTCCTGCCCTATCTTGTTGCGAAAGTCTTCATGGTTTGTTTGACAGATACCCGGCACCCCCTTTTCCTCGTTTGTTCCGTGAGCTAACACTTTCTTCAACCCTCGGGTTCTTTCCTATACCTTTCCCCGACTTTCCCTGGTGAACCGGTGCACGTGTAGTTTCTTCCCTCCCCTCTGCAGATCAAGGGTCCTCCCCCTCTTTTTTGCGTAACAAGTTTCTGATGCGCGATGGTCTTCCGAGTGTCCTGCTCGGCACCTGATTACTTTTCCTCTATGGGCGCGCCCCTGTTCTCTCTGCAGTATTACATCAACAAGGACTCTCCCCGTGAGGCCGAAGCGCCTTTTTCTGCCATTCAATTTTATGCCGCGCGTTGACCGCCTTTTCCCCCCTTATTGGCCTAGATACGCCCCCCCCCCTAGATTCCTCTCCACAGCTGTAGAGACTCTGAGGTAGAGGCTTTTTCCTAAAAAAGGTTGGACAATACGTTTTTTTCCCCCTGCGGGTCCCTCCCTCCTTCGGGCCAGTCACTGCCGATTGCTTTTGTCCTCTTAGCGGACCTCCCCGAAGTCTCTGGCAGTATCGTCTTCTGTCTGTCGATCATCGCGTTTCCCTTTGCAGAGTTATAGCGCTACCCTAAAAATTTCTTTGGAAAATCAAGAGAGCATATTAGGGCATCGATGACCCCTTCCGGCGGGCTTTTATGGCATGGAGATTTCCTTTCTGATGTGCTCTTTGACTGCCAATCCACAAAATCCTTGCATTCCTCTCAGTTAGGCTCCTGATTAGGCAGGCTACGGGATTCACCCTTACATACCCAGTGCACTGCTCTCCCCCTCCGTAGCCCTTGGCTATCTCTTCATTGTCCTTCCTTTCCAATGACCCCCCAAAACCTTGTCGCTTACGACGGTTTTGGTTTTACAGTGCGAATTGACCCTTCAGGGTCTGAGCTCGCATTCTCCCGCAGCCTTGTTTCTCCCCGTGAAATCCTGGATATCCCAGGTTTCCCAAAGAATTTCCACAGTTCCACCAATCTTTGTCCTTTAGTCGCGGCTTTTTCCTTTCTGTTGCTGTTGAGTCAGCTTCTCTTTCTTTCTCTCAGCCCTCATAGGCCTGAGAGGTGAGGACAACCCCATTTTTGATCTGAGTCGCCTATTTTCCCCAGGGTTCAGCCGTCACCCTGGGATGATCTCTTTCTCCTCTTCGTTGTTTTGACTAAGCCTGTTGAGGAACTGGGGGTGCCTTCATCGAGATTCCCCTCTCGACCCCGGCTTTACCGCTTTCGCATAGATTATGTCCCTCCCAAGAACCTAGAACTATGCTTCCAAGAATTCACTTTCCGCACCCCCTCGCTTTGAGTAAGATGCCAGGAGTCCCGATTGTGATTGTGACCTTTTTTTCCCCCGTACAAATTTCGGCTTCAGGACCTCCCTGCTTAGGTTTCCTCGCAGCGAGGTCCCTTGGTCATTGATCTCCTCTTGCAACCGCGGCGCCCCGCTCCGATTTTTATTTCCAGGCGCCTCTCACATTTTGGTTCTCCTTTGCAGAGTTCCAACGGGGACCCTCCGGCCATCCATTAGCCGTATTGAAAAGTGTTGAGCTCCCCCTTAACGAACTAAGAAGACCCCCGTCCAGATCCTTCGGTAGGATTACTGCACTTTTTCTTGCCCACTCACAGAGAAAAATCCCTCCCAGCTGCTCAGTCTACGCCCGCCCTCCTTGGGCATGTTCTGGGCGATCTGCATCGATTTCCAGCCTCTAGGAGGGTCTTCCCCAGCCTTTTAGGTTGCGCTGACCTGTCTTTTTCGCCCTTAACGAGATTATCGTCAGCCTCCCTCTAAACCCTTTTTCTTCTCCCATCTCTCTCTGGGCGGAGAGGAGGTGACTCTTAATCAGGTAATTCCCCATTTTTTCCAAAAACGATTTCTACCTCTTTTTTCCACCAATCGCTTCCTCGGCGGATTGTTCCTTCCTACCCCCCACTTCGAGACTTTTCTGGATTACTGTTCTCGTCCCTCCTTTTTTGAGCTGGCGGAGGTATCTTCCCCTTGTACGCTCTGCATCCTTTCTTCTTCCCTGATTAAGCCTTTGCTGGGTCCCGCGTTTTCTTTCCTTGGTTGATGTCGCTGACCATATCACCCCCTATTCGCCCAACAGTCGAAATCCTTGCCGATCGCAACCTGGCCTTCCATTCCGGGCCCTCATGGTTAAGCGCCACCCACCCAAATAGCGCGCTTTCCTTCTGGATCTAACGACAAGGTCCGTTTTCGGTTATTTGATCTGTCCACCTTATGATTCTAGTTTCCCCCCCAGAATATGGGTTACTTGTTTCGCTCGTACGCCCCGAAGCGTTTGCAGGCCTGATAAACCCCATCCTTATTTTCTTCCAGACTCTAGCGCTCTAGCTACAATAAACCTGAACACCCTGGTTTTGGCCGAAAATGTAGGCGAGGCTCCCTCAATCAAAATCAACCTCTCTTCCCGGCCTTTTGACTTGGATCCGATAGATCGCGCCTCAATTGTTTTACTTTCTTCATTTTTTCTCTCCCCCATTGCGCCCTGTTGACAGTAGCCTAAAATAATAGTTAACCCCCTGATTGTCTAGAATCTTAGGGGCCAACCTCCCGAGATTCTTTCTTTTCGGCGGGCCCGTTTGTGAATGATAGTGAGGCATTCGCATTCCGTGATGATCTACCCCCCCCCTTTTACCAGATGAAACTTCGAATCTGATAAATTTCGGCCCGCCATAGTCTGGTGACTTCCCCCTTTCCCATTTTCCGACCCCGCACTTTACGAATTCGTCCTGAAGGTAATCCCATCTTCCGCCCCTCACCCCTCAGCGCGGTAGACCCTGTTGTCTCCAAATTTTCGATAGCTCCTTTCCCGTATGTGAGAGGATCGTAACGCTTCCCCCCTGAGTGTCAGCGATGCCTCCTCTTACTCTCTTCTTTAATAGTTTTTTGAGATCTCTCTACTCTCTACGCTTAGTATTTAGCCTCTCTCTGTCCTCAAGCTTTCAGCCTGACTAAGCGATGAACGCTCCTTCTCGCAACCTCCAACGTTAGCCGGCTGATTGTCGGTTTTGAAAGGGCTTTTGATTCTACCTTCCTCTTCTGAATACCCAGCCCAGGGCCTCATTTAGGTATGGACTTCCCTCCCGCTGAGGGAGTGCGAGACCCCGTTTCCACTTCGTGAAGCTAATGGTCCCTTTTTTAGTTCTGACTGCCGCCCCCCGGGCCCCCAGGTCCATCCCCAAAGCTTTGAATTGCCGGCGAGGGTGTTTTTTCTCCAAGCTTTGCTCCTGCGTGTTCTCTTATTTATCGCGTCCCCCCTTTCCTCGTCCGTTTCTGTTCCCAATCCGTCGTCTTAAAACACGATTGACTTCCGCGATCGAAAAATCTTCTCTTCTTTTCCACAAACGAATCCTCGGGCTCTTCGCATGTTTCTGCTAGCTTCCCTCCACCCACCCTTTTGTCCTCCCTTTTGGGTTGATATTACTATCTCGATATCGCTGTTGAGTAAAGCCCTCTGGTCTTTCGTGTTTGAGCTGATTAACGGCAACCCCACGCTGCTTGTCCTGACCTTCTCCACCATCGGGTTTCAGAGTTTAGATTCACGCCCCAGTCCCCGTGATTTACTCGTTTAGATAAGAGATCATGATATCCAGTCTCACGATTGTTGGTGAGTTAAACCAATTCTTTTGGTAGCTCGGAACTTTCCCCCTCGTTCTTTGCCCCCAAGGATTTCTGTACCCTCATGAGGGCGCCGTCGGTGTTATGGCGTCCGCCCAGGACTCTGAACTCTGCAGGAATTTGGCATAGAAGAATATTATTGTAAGGCCAATGTGAACTCCCTTTCCGCCGGCACCTACCGCCGTCAGTCGCCCCACCATTATGTTTTTAAATCTTGTGGGGTCTGTAGACTTTTCTCCCCTCTCGCTTCTTTTCAGTTTGGGTTGGGGGGGTGGTGGTGGCGTCCAAAGGCATTGACACCGATGAGCTCTATTGGTCGCTTTTCTGTTTTTTTTTGGCGATGTGATGAGTCTTCCCCCCCCTCCCTACACTCCTAGCTCTTCCCTACTTACTTTTCTTTATTCCGACACTGCCCGTCAGGGTACGTTATCTCTGCTTCCCCTGTCCAAATATGGAATACCTTACACTCCCTCGAATATTGGTATCTGATGCCGATCGCCCTGACCAGTCCGTTTTTTCGCGCGCGTCGGCTTTTTTTTTTCGCGTGTGATTTTTGCCAAAACAAACTTTCGCATGAGGAGCGGTCCCGATTGAGCGGTGGATGGATTCTTCCTTTTTTTTTGCCGTATTTTTAGCAAATTAATAAGGCAGAGTCCCTGAATGCTTTTCGCCCTTGTCCCAATTTCCCTGTTCCTGCGACGGCCAAAACCTCATCGGCGGCAGTCTGCTTTTCATGGCTTCCCTTACAGCTCCGCGCTGCTAGAGACTTCCATTCTTGCGTTCGGGGTACCCTCTGAAATGAGCGAACGTCCGATGCCCACCCTCGTGACGTTAAGGACTTCTCCTTCGACCGGGCGAGTTGGCGTCAGTTGCCTTAGTGGGTCTCCTTCTATTCGATCGGAGCGGCGTCGGGCTAACATTTTTGTCCCCTTTACCCGGCAAGTTCTGAGTTCCGAGCACCGTTTCTGATATTCCCTGTGTTTGTTGAGATTGTGGTGTTGCTGACCCTTCACGTGAGCTTGAAAGATTGAGACTCGTGATCCTCCAGTCTAACAGTCTGCCTCCCGCTCAGGCATAGATGCTTTTTTTCCTTTCCCAAGAACCTTCTCTCCTTACCCGCACTGCCCTGTTCATGTAACCCCTCTCTTCGATGGAATACCCTCTTTTCCCTTGGTTTATTATTTCACCTTCCCCACGCCGTTCGGTCCCTTTCTCACGCTGGGTTCACCCCCTTCTTCCGCTTTCCGATGGTAAAGGTGAGATCCTCTGGAAACTTCGGTCCTCCGCCCCCAGATTCTTTTTTTTATGGCCGCTCCGGGGGGAACTTTTTGCTGCTTGAACCTTGCTAAAAGCCTTGCAGTTCCTCTCCTCTTGGAACTTTTTCCGCGAACGGTCCCGAAGAATAAGAAGCCCGCTACCTGCTCAATCGTTTCGCTGAAGTCGGAAACCTTTTTGGCCTTCAACGCCCCCTCTCACCAGACCTCATACCCTTGCAAATCCGCCCGCCCCTTGATTTGGCATGCTTTTGCCTCATTTTTCTTGACCCCGTTGATTTCCAAGATTTTAGGTTCCTCCCTCTCTCACCGTAGAACTTTCCGGCGATTGATTTTTAATCCCTACCCCCCCGTCCTCCAGGCTTTCGTCTTTCTCCTCGGCGGTCCTTCCCTTTTACTGTGAAAACCCGATAACCGCCGAAACAATAGCTCCTCCGAGCTTCTTTGTATGAAATTTTTCCCCCCCCCACTTTAGAGTTTAGATGTCTACTGAATCCCCTTTGGTCTTTCTCTTCCCTGGCCAGGTATCGCCCCGGCGTCCGCGAGCATCCCTGTCGGCCCATACTCTTCACGGCGGCCCCCTTTTTTTCCCGTCGGGACTGCGGCTGTTTTCTTGTGATTCTTCCCCCCTCGAACGGCGACCTTACTTTGAAATCCTTTTCCCCCTCTCAGGCACACGTAACTTTAAATAGAGATCACTTTGGTTGCACACCACCATCGAGCGAATTTGCTCTTTTCCTTCTCGCGGATCTCCCTGACATTCCCCCTTTTTTCCGGTTCTGTCGATTGCCTGTAACCTTTTCTTGGGCCACGACTGGTTGGGATATGTTTCGTCGTAAACGTCCTTTTTTGCTTTTTCTCCACAAACCCCCAGAGTTGCTTTGTACCCCTTCTTTTAGCGCTTCTCAGAAACACGTGACCCAAAAGGTTTTCCTAAAATGTATGGGCTAGAGCTTGCGCCGCAAGCAGAGGCGCCCTCCGGCCGGTGTTCTTCCCTTTTCATCTATATTCCGATCGCGCACTTCAAGGGCGTTGTTATTGGTAGTCATTTTATCTCAAAAGAACGGTCAGCTCCCTTTCCCCCGCTAATACTCCTAGGACCACTCTTGTCGTCCCAGCTTGTTCCGGCGGTTCTTTTACTTTCCGCGTTGGAGGACGGGTTTCCCCCACTGTGTCTTCGCTTCCTCCGACTGCCGTCTCTGACACTTATTAATTCACAAATCGGTGTCTCTCCCTCCATCAGGTCTGGGTGCCTTCCCGAAATTTCCGAATCTCCATTTCCTTTCCTCGCCTCCAGGCCTCCCCAGCTGCCAGCACCAGGACATCGAGCGTCTACGTTTTTTCAATTTTCTCTCCGTCTTCCTGCTTCATGTTTCCTTTCCTCAGTAATAGATTCCAAATCCTGTATGCGATAATTCGGCAATTCTTTCTCTCTATTTCCTCCCATAGTTCTTAGTGATACTCCCCCCCATTCGTCAATTTTTTCTCGCATCTCTCTGCCTCTTCTCTCAGTCTACCTCCCTCTCTTTCAGCCCCTCCCCAGTAAGACTCCATTTTCGACGGCTGCTCGATTCTTTCTCCGGTAGCTGTGATACAGGCGCGGGCGTCAATTGAATTTTCCTTTTCCCTGTATGGCAGTAAACCTGATTCCTCTGAGTTTCTTGAGTCACCCCCCTCTATGCTAATTTTTCGGACCTCGCATCCTTCCTCAGTGTCAATGGCCTTAAGTCCTCCCCCCTTTCAAACTTCCAGTTCGAAGGCCTGGGTTGGTCGCGGTGGACCATCCCAGCTTCTCCTTTTTGTGGTCTCTGATGTGTATTCGTCCCCACGGTATCTTCCCCTTTCTTTTTCGGCTACCAAAAGACCAACTTCCCCTCTTGCCAATCCACCGCACTTCAGGCGCTGGAGTCTTGCCTGAAGCTTTTGGCAAACACCGACGACCCTGCTTGTTTTTTTGGGCGTCGCCCCCCGACTTTTTTTTTTTCAATTTCCGGACAACAATGTTCTGAGGTGTGTGATTATCGAGCGGCTCTCTGGCTTTGAGAACCCTTGGGTGTTTGTTAATGTATAATGCAACTATTCGTGTCAACCCCATATCCAACACCCTTTTTTTTTTTTTCGTTCTTGCTTTAACTCCAGATAAAGGAAGACTTTCATTTTCCCGCTTATGATACGTGAGAGGATTCCGGGCTGTGGTTGATCGTAACAAGGCCTTTTGCCAAGTCTCTCTTTTTTCCTTCTCGCAAAGGATTACAGGCGACCTTCTTCTCTTTCCTTCGGAAAATCCCCATTGCCGCGGAAGCGCCCGTGATTTTCAGGCAGCCCTATCCAATTCTTCCCGCTCTGGACGCCGGCTTTTTCCGCTCTCGCCAATATGCGAGAGACTCTAATGCTGATCTTCCTGGTGGTCTAAGTTCAGGACACATCCTGCTCGGACTTATGGTCCTCCTGTCGGTCTGTTGCGCGATGATGACTTTTGTACGCGCGACTTTGCCTTTCGCTTTTCCATCTTCCTGGTGTAGGTATGTACCCCGTTCCGCCGTTTCCTTCCGCGTTCTCTCCTGCGGACCCGAAAATCGCGAACCTCACCCGTAGTGGGCATCTATGTTTTGATAGCCCGACATTACCTTTTTTCGCGGCGTTCGCGCTTCCTGGATGTTTTTTCTCCTTTCTCCGTTGACATCCCAAGGTCCTCCCTTGTCCTGAGAGAAAGATTTTAGCTTTGGATTCTCTTCTTCGGGGGAGTAAATTTGTTCGTCCGGTCCTTTCCTCATTCAGCGACAGGCTCCCCCCAAGCTTTCGCGTCCCACTTTCCCCTTCGAGGCAAAGTAAACATCCTTAGAGTCCTTCCCTTCTGTGCCATAGGCTCTCCCTAAACTAGTCCAGAGCTGGACTTCGTCTCCCCCTCCTATCCTTTCTTTCTAATTTTTTCGAGCAATTGAAGGTGCCAACAGTTGACCTGAAGCTCTTTTCGGTTCCCGCCATCCTCGTCGTACTAGTCAGTTGGTTGGTACCTCTCGTACGGGGTTCGTTAGTAAGGACCTTCTGCGCTTTCGGAACCCGACTCTTGATCTACCCCCCTAGACTCATCGTGCTGACAGTTGATGCTGCGCAAATGATTGTCTCTTTCTTTTCTACTAATACTGTTGTTTGTTTCGATCCTTCTTTTAAAAGAACCCCCTGTTAGAGACAGATTCTCGCGCTTCTCAAAGTAACGACAGACCCGGAACGCGCTATCAGCCTGAGCCCTTCCAAAAGAGGTCACTTCCTCCCCCTACATCAATGACCTCTCCGATGGAGGGAAAGATTGTACGATGTGGCATGTTGGCACGATCAATTTCGGCCCCCCCTTGCGGAAGAAATTGAGGTCTCTTTGCCTCCGGGTTAGCCTGTTCCTTGGCCTGCAGCTGAAAGACCGGCGCCAAGCCCGCCGCTTATTTGGTCTGCCCTTCTGCAGGGCCCCTCCGAGTTACAATTGAGACCTACTGTGCATCCTTTCTGATGGAATTGGTTGCCATCCCAGGAAAGCCTAAGTGTCTCCGCTAACATCTCGTGCTCCCCTGACATTTGACCCTTTTTTATTTTCCCCCCACGCCGCAAAAGTCGCCTCGCGCTCCAGGCCCCGTTTCATTCATGTTTCGGGCTCTTCCCTTCGATGCAGCCTTTAGGTCAGGGATGTTCCCTATTTTTCGGGTCCGCGCTCCAAGACATTTGTTCGTTCTTTTCTGGACTAAATAAGACCCCCTTAAGCCTTTTACGGCGGGCTTCTCTTCCCTGACCTAATCTCCAGTTCAACAGCCATAAAGCCCGAGTTACCAATATCTCTCTTTGCTGTTTGCCCTGCACCTTTTTAGACAACAAACTAACTCCCCCTTCTCTTAGTCGTCTCGTCCTCTTTTTTCTTCAGAATTTTTAGATGGACTGTTGTTTATCGCCCCCGGCGCGCGCTCCTCCTTTCCTGCCTTTTACATCTGATCTTCGTGACTAAATGAGAGTCTTCTGCTGTTCTTTTAGCCTGCCCCCCCCGAGACTAATGCCTCCCTTCTTCCGATCTGAAACTAGTAATTCAATCGCGCCCTCCTTTTTTTTCCTCGACAAACAAATCTGCTCTGAGATCATTACTGGCTTTCCCCCCTTCCAAGGTTCCTTTTTTCCGGTTCTGTGAGAGTGCTCTAAAGCCTCTTCGAGGCCCCTCCCCCGAGGTTTTTGCTCTTGACAACCACGCGAATCTTTTTCTTTTCCTTTCAAACACCCTCCTCGTGCTTTATCCCCAGAAGAGAGATTGATGTCATACCCCGGACCACCAGGGTTTTTCCGCAATGTCTTCCCTCTCCGGCCTCCGCCCGACCCAGTTTGCAGCGCAGAAATGGGCCTGTGTTTCCGACAGCTTATCCGTCTGCTAGCGACTTCCCCTTTTTTTTGATTGGCTTTTTTACTAACCAGACACGGGCGCACTTCCGAACCCCCCCTTAATACCCCCCTCCCCCCCCCCCCCGTTCTTTTCAAAGAGTTCTTTTTTTCCACCTCCGCTCAGTCTCCAGCGCGTGTAGGACCTTTTGCCCTGGTTCAAGGCGTTCATTTCTCAACTTGTATGGATTCGACCCTCCTCGGACTTAGTCTTTCTGCAAAATCGTGTCGGCTACGCCATTTCCCTTCTGATCCTTTTTTTGATTCTTCCATGTCCGAAATCTTCCCTTCCACCTTTTCTTGCGCCGGAGCCCTTTCCCCTTCGCCTCCCAGCAAATCGAGTTCCAAACTTTTGGCTTAAAATTTCTCGAGTTCATCGCTTTCTTTCTTGATTGAGGAGTTGCCCTCGAGATCCTCTCCCTTCAGCGATTTTTATAATAGTCCTTTTCTCTATTTCCCCCCTACTTGTTTCTCGTTTATCCTCTCTCTCTCGCTGCCTGATATAAATCTTATGGGACCTCTAACGCTGCTATCAATCCTCTCGCACCAGCCCTCTCTGAACCTTTTTACCCCCCTCGACTTGCTTCATGTGATGGTGATAGTCGCTTTTTTTTGATTTTTTCCCCCCACATGCGTCTCACTTTACGGACATAGGCCGGCACTGCTTTTTTTTTTCCTCTGGACCCCTTCAACCTGCACTTCCCTGTATGGGTTGCTGACCTAAGAGATAAGTTTCCCTCCTTCATCATCGTCTTCCTGCCGCCATCATTCCCAATGGGCAACCGTCATACACCGCTTTAGTTCGCCTCCGTCGGGTTCCCCGAACTTGCAGATTTGGACTGGATGGTTTTAGACCAAGGTATCGCGCCCTTTCTTTTCGCACAACTACGGGACCTTTCACCAAGAACTTTTCCGGCGCTCCGCGCGTCTCCCCGCCCTTGAAGAGGATAGGGAAACCCGGCCTCATGGAGGGCAGAGTGTCTTTCTTGTCTCAAAAAGTTCTCGTCCTCCTTTCGGACCAATTTTGACTTTGTTTTGCCCCCTCGCCCCCCCCCTTTTGATTACAAGAATTTCTGGATTTTTGTTTTTTGAGCCTTTATATCACGAACCCTCTTTCTCTTTTTTCCGTCAATATCACCCCCATAGGGTCGTGGTCCCGAGTTTCCCCTTTACAGATTTCCTTTTCCCCAGGACGGCCAGAAGTGGGGTTTCTCTCCCTCAGAGACTGATACAAGTCCGTCCCCCTTTGTGTGTTTCGTAACAGGTCTTTCTCCCTGCGCTTTTTCCCAGATCTCTTTTAGGAATACGGCACAAAGGATTTTCCTGCCTTTCCAGTAGAGGAGCTCTGGTTCTATGCAGGGACGAATCCCCCTGCCGCATTGTCTTCGGGAATTTTGCAGAATTTTCTACTTTTTCTTCCCGCGGGACGTCCCTTGTTCTTCCCGACGTAGTCTACTCCCCAGTCTGATTCAGAGCACCAGAGGCTCTATCTCAGCGTAAGTGGTGGTCTCCACAGGAAAATCCCCTCGGGCGTCCTCTTGGTCGATTGATTTCTTTCCTTTTTCCCCGAGTTCATGCAGATGTCATTTGAGTCGTGCGCTCCCTTGAATCTATGTCTTATTACGTTGGTAGTATAGGATACTAATCGCATACTTACGCGTTTTCTTTCGAGAGTTTAAAGAACCTTTACCTCCCTTACGCGCGACTCCCTCACGTGATTTGATAGACCGACATTTCTGCTTCTCTGTCCTTTGCTCCCTGATGAGTTTTTTGAATTTTAAAAATAAGTTTTTTGCATTTCGCGCCCGATTGGAGCAGGGAGAGTCTATTACTCTTTTCTTCTTCCTTCAATAACGGACTGCAAACCATTTCTTCTTTTTCTCCATTGACATGAGTCCCCTTTCCTCCTCCCCGCCAACCCCCATTCTTTATGAATGCGGAAGGGCCTAGCCCTTCACAAGAGTCATCCTAAGAGCAATTTCACATGCCAAAGGTGCGTGAAAGGACCGCAGCGCCCTGATTCCCCCTCGATCCCTGAGGCAACCTTTCCCCCATTTCTCCCTTTCGTCTTCCCGGGCCAGTTTCTTTTCGTCCAGTGCGTCGGGGACCATCTCCCCTATAGGAGTGAGATTTGGCAAACCTCCTTGTGACCCCTTTCCTCTCGTAGTTGCTTTTATTCTATCTATATATTTTCCTCAACGTTTGTTGTGTCTCGATTCAGCCCCGTTCCCTCCCCTTACTCCCTATAGGAGCTCGAGAATCAACATTGTTGGCTCCCCCCCTGCTCGCGCCCTCTTCGGACGAAAAGCAGACTTCCCTTTACCCCCTCGGCAGCCTTTGACTTTCCTTGGCGGGAGATTTTGCTCTGGTGGCATCTTCTTCACCTATCAATTGATCGGCGGTTACCGTTTTCCAAGCCTTTCATGAGTAGTCTAGATATCCGCGTTTATTCGTTCAAGGTCGCTCCCCCCGGCCGGCAGTTGATTCTGTTTATGAAGTCCCTTGTCACGCGCTAAGGAAGGGCGAAACGCCTTTTTTTTCTTTGGGGCTCGAAGTCTGTAGGGTTGTTCCAAACCTCCGACTCCTCACAGCCCTCCCGTTACTAGGGAGAGAATGGCCCCTCGGTACCTTTTTTGATTGCCCACTCACCGCTACAAAACCGAGCTCGCTCCAGTCCTTCGTGCTCACCCGGTCTTCCAGATCGCCTATTATGAACTCTTATTTCCTTATTTCCGATTGTTCCTCTACGAGAAGATTGCCTGAACGGCTATGATAGCCCAAACACCAGACTTAAATCCCTCCCCATCTAGGTCAGATCTTAAGAGTCTCCTCCATCTCCCATTTTGAAAACCCAAGATACCCTCCCGCGTATGAGCTTCGTATTTTATTGTGTAATGAATCTTTGCACAACTCCTCGCCCTTCGATCTGCGTTTTCTCATCTAGAGAATATTTTTCTGTAGAGAAGATATCCCTTCCCTGCCCTCATCCTTGAATACTCTTTGACCCCGTCTTCCCTGCTGGTCTACAGAATGGGCGCTTCCTCAGTTCTTGGGCTTTTCGCCTTGTCCCTATACACCGACGGCGCCCCCCTCCTATCTTGCCGATTTTTTTTTTTCCTAGATCCTTTTCCATTTTCACTCTTGTTCTCCTCCACCCACCCCATCGAGAATTGAGATCCATTTCTCTTTTGACACCGAAGACCGTTCCCCTTCCCTTAGGATGTTATCTTGTTTAACGATGAATATATTTTTCCCTCCCCTCTGGGGTTACCTTTTCCGTGTCAATAGGTAATCTTTTGAGGGATATCCTGCCCCCCCCCACCCCAGAGTGCGTCAAGACTAACTCTCGCATTCTGCTTAACATTCGACAAAAAATTTTTCCGACACTGTCGGTCCTGAGCTTCCCTGACCCTCCACAACCTCTCATTTGGGCCGGTGTTCCCCTCAGCCTTTCCTCTTATCCGCCCCCCAGGCGTTTTTCCTTCCTTTCGTTTTCTAGTCATTTTGGTATAGCAACTACCGGGCGAGATCACTCACTACACCTCGGCACACTTGCGGCCCCTTGATTTTTGTCCAAGACCTTTTTGTTTCCGCGTTGTTGACTTTTTTGTCTTAATGACTGGACATGAAGCTATGAGCGGCCCCCCTTCGCTGCCGAATCTGTATAAAATCGTTTGTCACGCCATCAGGTCCCTTTTCTCCGTTGACCTGACCCTTTCCACTGAATTCGAGCTACTACCATCCTCTTGCGCCCTTTACCTCCATCTTCCTGTTGACCGTTGTTAAATTTTACAGTTCTCGGGCATCGATGATTCTGGAGTTCTCTCTGCCCTCTCTAAGACTTCAGCGCCTCAAATGGATTCTTTCATTGTGTTGAGTCGACTCCTCGCTCGTTCTCCTTTTTCTCTCTGTGAGGTCCGATTACTCTCGCTCTAATCCTCTCTCACGACGCGTATCTTCAATCCCCTTCCTACCGGGATGAGGTGATGGTGATGGCGCCCTGGCCTTCCTTGCGCGGCTTTCCTTTATCGTCCCCTAAGTGACACTTAAAGTTATGGAATTCCCATCCTTATGTTGCGCGAATTTTCCTCTCCACGGCATTCATCTATATCTTCCTTTCTCATGCTCTATACCCTTTTTCCCCCCCTTGGCCCAACCATTCTTTAACAATTCCCGAAGTCCTTCTCGGTAAAAGTGCACTCTTGCTGAAGTGTCTGAGTGATGTTCGAGTCCCATTGCCCCCCTTTTTTCTTGTCCTTCCCCCCCTGTTTCCCCCAGGTCAGTCCAATCCAAGCCTTGTGAGCGATCGTCTCGGACCTTTTTTAAGCGGCTTTTTACCCCCCCCCTTCCATGGCTTCGTCCGCTGTTTATTGGCAGATTTTTCTGAGTCCCAGTTTTCTGCACAAACCCGGTGGTCTACTTTTTTTCATTTCTCCAGCGCGAATGCTCAAGCAATATGGATGTTTTCATGCTTCCCCTTTCCCCCACCTTATCAGTTGACCTGAGCTCAACAATAACCCATCGGTTTTCCGAGAGTGCCCTACGTTTTCCTGCTAATTTGAATTGTCCTTTTATATCCTTTTTTTTTCCTCCCTATCAAGCTTTTTCCTTATTGTTGTTGCGGCTAAAGGAGTGATCCGCTATTCCAAGGTCTTCGAATCCGTCCCCACCGTGCTTTCGCCCCCCCTTTACCCGACGTTCCCCTTTGCTTGGGGTTTCCTCCCTTTTCACTCCTGTAGATGACCGGAAGTCAGGGCTATGTAAGTTTTCCACTGGGCTCTTTTGACGCAGGCGATACCCCTTCTTTCCTTCCTCTTGTACGATACCCCCTCTTCGACTTATCTCACGCTTTCTTCGGAATTTTGGTAACACCTTGGTGCCGTCCAATCCTACTCGCTATTGTCTCGGGCATAGCCTGTCCCTATTGATGATGTTACGACGCGCTCCCCCTTTCCGCCCTTTCTTCTGTGCGGTTTCAGTTGGTGTAGGCTGAAGATATGCCTTTCCGGTTACGCTTTTTCTTCGGCCCTCTTTCACCCTACCTAACGAGAGAATAGTTTTTAATTCGCCCAAAACACAAACACAAATAGAAAATGAAAGAGGGAGAGCGAGGAAGTTATGAGAGAGGAGCGGGGGTGATTTGTTTGGTTTTTCTTTTTTGTGTTTGTTTTATTTTTTTTCTTTTTATTTGTGTTAGGTTTTTGTTTTTTTTTCTTTTTTTTTTTTTCTGTTTTTTTTTTGTTGGTATATCTTTTTTTTTTTTTAATCAAACACGTTCCGCCTTCCTCGCGAGTTTGCCCTTTTATTGAGGAGTATTGGACGTATTTTAGCTCTCTTTTCCCCGCGCCTTACCGGCGTTTTCAATCTATCTTCCAATTCCCTGATCCCCTCAAGAAAAAAATCAGGCTCTTCCTGAACTATGGCAGCAGCTCTGACCTTTTGTACCCTGTATGTTGATACCTAAAGAAGACTTGGATGATAATTGGGTTCTTTCTCGCCATTGATTTTTCCCCCCCCCAGCCCATAGTAACTCCAGTCCTTCAGAGTGCTCGACGGGGCAGTGCTTTGGTCAGGCGTCGCTTTTCCTTTCGGGGATGGCTGTTTAGAGGGATTTCCCCCACCCCTTGTTGATCGTTTGCGTCTAAGCGCCCACCCCTTGTTTTCCCTTTTCTTATACTCCGTTGTTGTTGTTATGCTCTCCAGTCCCCGGTAATCTGTGAGAATACTTTTTCCGTTCGTAACGAGTTTACCCCGGCAGGTTGCCCTCTACCTTGAGCCTATCTGCTTGCCGACCCGCTTTTTTTAGCCCCCTTCCCAACGCAAATCCTTTCCTAAGGCACGGTTGGGGACCGGCGTCCTGGTCGCGTTCCCGAGTGTTTTTCCCGGTTTCCATCTTAGGTTTGTAAAAGATCATTTCTCTGAACGGCTTCTTTATTGACTGCCTTCGTTCTTCCTTGGGCTAGCTTTTTCGACGGCCCCCGGGTGAGATGTTTTTTTCTGTAAGAGAGGGACATTGACGCTATCGTCCAAGTGAAACGCGTTGACGTTTTTTTCTACGGATGTTTGCTTGCTTCCCCCCCCTACGGACACCAGTTAAAGCCCGCGAAGCTCAACGGCTTTCAATTCTTAAAATTTTGTGGCCGTTTTCCATTCCACACATTTTTTACCCTCTAGATGATCGACATTACTCCGCTAAAGCCGGTCCTGTTTAGTGAGATAGTTCATCCTCCTTGACTCTTTTCGGCAAAGATTTTCGTTGTCACGGGAACTGCTTATACCGGCTATTGGCTCCTCCTTCCCCTTCCCCCCCTCGTTTTTCTTTGAAGAGGAGTCAGATGTCATAAGCATAGCCAGTTGTCACCAAACAAGATACCTCCCCGCTCGCTCCCCCCCTCGCGGATTTTGACCCATTTTTTTTCCACCCCCTCTCCTCGGCGTGACCCTATTCTTTCCGCCCCCCGTTTGTTATTAAGCTCTTTTTCCATTTTTGGTCCGGCTTCTTTCTCCGAGTTACCCCTCGACAGTCTACTTGGCTTTTGCATCCTATCGATCCGCTGTTACTAACTTTTGCCTGCGGCCTTTTCCCGCGTTCCCATATTCACCTCCCTCCCCTACTTTACTTGAACCCTTTTTCCCGAGGCCGAGGAAACTGCTCACTTTTCACTTTACTCGCCAACAAACCACCTGCTAATTGAGATCTCTCTCTTCCTAACACCCGTTTAAAGGTAAGTACTTCTTCGATCGTTTCAAACTCTATCGAGCCACCCGGATTGGGGGTATTTTATCTGGACAAAACGCTGACTCTTTTTCGGCAACCCCAATCCCAGAGTGCTTTTTTTTCCCAGCTCCTTGTCTAACACACAGCGACAACAAGGGTTTGGCGAACGTAGGACTCGAGCGGGAATCCCCCCCCCCACAGTGAACTCGCCCTATCCCACCCCCGCCCCCTAAGAGGTATCAGCTCGACCTGCACTTTTTTTTCTCGTGACTTCTAATTTATTTAAACCTAAAGTTGGAAGCCTAATACCCTTGGCCGTCTTTCTCCCTTCTTGCTGTTTAACCATGACTCGCCTGCCCATACTGTGGCTAGGCGGTCCTTTCCTCTAGGATCCGTCGCCCTTGACGATCTGTCTCCTAACCTTAGAGAAAGCATTCTGAACTGATATAAATCGCTTCACGCCCTCAGGTTATTTTTTGCCTTTTCCAGAACTTCGACTGCCCTAATTAGCCGCGCAGTCTCGCCAGCACCCCCGAGCCCGGACGGGCTACCTTCGATCGAGAGCTGAACGTATGTTGACTGAGAGTCTCCCTAGGAAATGGAGCTTCTCTCCCTCTCAATTCCGG